>WNFI01025291.1_pt1 | contig 12751 bp, 12 predicted proteins | sample 5400471 | NCBI WGS metagenome assembly WNFI01 (sample SAMN13153348, study PRJNA577476) | soil metagenome | isolation source: 100 cm saprolite on Douglas fir-dominated hillslope | place: USA:California | collected 2013-09-17
CCGACATCGTGCTCTCCACCTCAGCGGCAACAGCGCCGCGGTGCAAAGCTTCGCCGGCTCAGATCACGGCGAAAAGTACGGGGTTGCTGGAGTGGTTACGATTGAACCTACGACCAATTGATTAAGAGATTGCCCGGGCGCAAGCGGAGATGATCTCGCATGACAAATAATGGGGCGCTTTCAGCCACTTAGCGCGCCGCCTCATCATGTGAAATCGTGCGGCATCGGCTCAGAGCGGTAGCAGCGTGGTAGCAGGAGTAAACTTACATCATGCAAGCAGTGAACCGAAACAATCGCACCAATGGCAATGATGATGGACTTCGAGATCTGGCTTAGAAACCAAGACATCGACCCTGATGCACTGCCCGACAAAGAACGGATGCGTGAAGTGTACGAGCAAGCGCAGTTGCGTGGCCAGGCCCTGCAGGCGACCACCCTGGGACCGGGCACCACCGGCGGCCACGGCTACGCTGTCGCCATTGACGACGGAGCGGACCTGCGAGTCACGCTGTGGGTGAGGCGCGCGCCTCATATCTGCGTCGTGCTGCAGCCGCGCGATCGGGAGTGGAATCCGCATGCCACCTACCACGTCGACGGTCGGTACCACAACAAAAGCTATGGCGTGGCGCTGGGTGCGCAACAACGACAGCGGCTCGACAACTTCAAGGGCGCTGAGCACCTTGGCGTTTTCATGGGGCACGGCGCACCACTGCCGAAATGCAACCCGTCCGACTACACCGACGTGATAACGGTTGCGCCGGATGTCCTGACAGGGCTCAAGGGCGGCGTCATGGTGGATCTGGTCGAGCCTGGCAGCGCACCGAATCCGCTACATCGCGAGTTCCATGAGGTCATCCAGGAAAAGACCTACAAGGATTTTTCGCCCTGGGTGGTCGTGGCCGTTGTGGTGCCACGGGCGGCGTAGTTGAGCCGCCGAACTCGCGAACTCTTCCCGGCCGAGGCGCCCGACGGTTGCGCCTTGGCGTACCGCAATCTTATCCGTCCGCAGCACCGCGGCGCGGTAGCCGCAAGGCGGCGCTGCGAGGAAATGTGGCGTACCTTCGAACCGCTCGCGGATCCCAATTTCCGCGAGCTGCTTCCGTTTAAGTTTCACCAGCGCTGGTTTGAGATGTACCTGGGTGCATCCCTGGTGAGCGCCGGCATTGACGTCCGGGCGCCGAAGCCTGGACCGGACTTCGAAATCCGAGCAGGTAGTCAACGGATCTTCATCGAGGCCGTTGCCCCGACTCCGGGGAATCCAGAACACGCGGACGCCGTGCCCGAGCCGGTCTACAGCGATGCCGAGGGGCGGGCGATCGCCGTTGGGGTGCCGCATGATCGGATCACGTTGCGCATCGCAAGCGCCGTGCGGGCGAAGCTCGACGTGTTCGATCGGTACCGCAGCAGGGGTCTAGTTTCAGCGGATGATGCTTGTATCGTCGCGGTAAACCTACGCGATATCCCGCAGGCCTGGGCGGACTCGAAGGAGTTTTTCTTTCGCGCCGTGTACGGGATGGGCAATCGGGTTCTGGTGATAGACCCAGCCGCGCGCCAGATTGTGGCCGCCGGCCGTGAGCACCGCATGATCCTGCCTCGTGCCAGCGGCGCGGCCGAGGCGGTTGCGCCCATGCTCGATCCTGCGCACGCCGACGTGTGCGCGATCTTGGGCTCAGCGGCAGATGTGGGGAACGTCCCGGAGCTTCTGGGTGATGACTTCGTGATCATGCCCCACGCAATCGCCCAGGTGCCATTTCCTCGCGGGTTCATCGGGCGGGGCGTCGAGATCAATCTTCGCCCAGGCGATGAGAGCGGCTCGTGGACCGTCGAGCAGACCGACTACGGCGCGCCGGAGCCGCGTGGCCCAGAGACGTTCACTGTCGAGCACGAAAGCACCGCGTTCGACGGCGAGTGGCAGATTGCAGGTCGAGAACTACATGTTCGCCTTGCTCGCTACGGCTCCGCTGTCCCATTCAGGAAGGGCGGCGATCCGGCCGTCGCGGCAAGAGAGATCGCGATCGAGATGTTGCGCGTCTATGGCGAAGCGCGCCGCCCGAAGGTTTCCCGTTCCGAGTGAGACCGTCAGGCACGAGCCTTAAAGCTATTTGCTAACAAAATCAGCCCCAGGATTCCCGCGCCTACGGACGCAGGCTAAGCCTCGCAACCCTGGCGGAGCCACCGACCCGCTTGGGCTATACTCAACTCCGAGTATTGAGCGTCGATTGAGCGAGACCTGGGGACCACCAAGCCATGTACATCTCGACCAAGTTTGCCGCCCACGTGGCCTTGCTGCTCGCGCGAACAACACCCGCCGAATTGCCTGAGCACCCCCATCTGCCCGAAGAGCCCATGGGCGGCTCACCGCGCTCGCGTGGCCCGGCAGCTTTCGGCACCGATTCCCGACGCTGGAATGGTACCGGCACGGCGCTGTGGGGAACGAACACCTACTATTTTTGGCCGGTCCGAGGCTAGCGCTCGAAAGCGCGGGCTCCCCGGCTTTTTCTAATTGCGCGTCGTTTCATACCGGGTTTTCTATTCGACACTAGCGCGATCAATGCGGCTCTCGACCGAGGCATCGAGCCCAAGGTGCTTTCGCGCCGTGAGCTCTTCGTCACGCACATCCAGGTCGATGAGTTGCGAGCGACGCGCAAGCCGCCGGGTAGATTGGAGTCTTTGCTAAAGGTCCTTCAGGACATCGATCCGGAGAAGGTAGCGACCTCAGCGGCAGTGTGGAACGTGTCCAAGTGGGGTGAAGCACAATACGGCGATTCCAACGGGCTTTGCCAGCCCATGCTCGCCGCCCTCGACACCCGCAATGGGGCCAAAGCAAATAATTCAAAGGAAGCGTTGATCGGCGTAACGTAACCGGTAACCACGCGGCGTCCTTGCGATCACCGACAATTCATGAAGTGATCTCAAAGGTCGTCATCGGATTTGCCGTAGGGTCGGGGGCCGATGCGTAAGGTTCGGTTGATTTCGTTCAGATCGAAGCCCTCCGGGTCGAAGGCGCCGCCGATCCAGACCAGCATGCTGGCGTGCTCTTCGTGCCTTGGATTCTTGAGGGCGGCGAGGAACTCGAAATATCCAGGCACACCGCCGACGTCGTCGGGTGGTGCGGCGCGTGCGCCGGCAATGCACAACGGGTAGGTCCAATCGGCCTTGGGTTTGGTCACCGGGGTCACTTTGATGTGGTGGCGCCAGCTGTCACCGAAATCGTATTCGTAAACGAACTCGCGAATGGAATCGCCGAGAGCACCGTCGAGCGTGTATTTCTTCTCGTTCAACATGTTCAGTTCTTCCAGATCGGCGCCTTCCATACCGAACGTCCGGTCGCCGATTTGAAAGCTGTGCAGATGAGAATCGGTCCATCCCATTACGAGCTGCAGCAGATCGTGGAGCTTCGGCAGCGTGATCTTCGCTGGTACGAGAATGCGCCGCCAGATGATCGGCTCGATGTCCTCGAGTTCAACATGCAGTTCATAGATTTTGAGTGTCGCTTTTTTCCGAGCCGCCATAATGCCTCCCGTCGATCAGAGGACCGAATCGTACCTGAAGGCCTGCGGCAATATGCGACTCAACGCGTCGAAAAATGCTCGAGATCTGAGCGCAGCGGGGTTGTTGCGAAATACCGCTTCCACAGGCGTGGCGTGAGTTCGGCGACACGGCTCGCGGGGTGTTCGCTCACGCGCTGCAGAACATCGACCAAGTACGTGTACGGGTCAATGCCATGCAGTCGGCACGTGACGATCAAGCTCTGGATGATGCCGACGTGTTTGGCACCCAGTTCAGTCCAGCAGAATAACCACGACTTTCTTCCCATCGGTATCACGCGCAGTGCCCGCTCGAGATGATTGGTGTCGATGGGAACATCCGGGTCGGTGAGAAAGACTTCGAGCCCTGAGCGCCGCTCGCGCACATAGTTCAACGCCTTGATGAACGGATTGGTCGGCGTGAACCCTTGTCGCTCGAGTTGCCGATCAACCCACTCGAAGAAGGTCTCGACCAGCGGCTTGCTGTGAGTCAATCGATGCAGTTGCTTGGCCTCGCCGGCGAGCTTGAGCGTGCGGATGTCCTCCTCGATGGCGAACAGGGCCTTGAGTTGCTCCAATGCCTCGGTCGCTCCGGTGGGCTCATCCTCCATGGCGTCGAAAAAGCCGCGGCGGCCGTGGACCCAGCACCGAGCGTGGGTAATCCCGGTTTTTTCGGCATAGTGCTCGTAGGCGGCGTAGCCGTCGGTCAATAACACCGCATTGACGGCGTGCTTGAGCCCCAAAGCGTTGCAGACGAAGTCTGCGGATCGTGAGGGGTGGAATGGGAAACACACTTCATCGAGCTCCCCATACACCGGCCAGAAGTAGCCGGCCTGCATCTTCCCGTGGCCCGCGCGCCCGGCCTTGATGGGGGTCTCGTCCATCGCCTTGACCCGGCTTGCGCGGATCGAGGCGAACTGCGCCTCGTAGATCGGCGCGAGCAGGCTGATCGTGGCTTGCGCGAGCTGGGTGAGCCACTGACGACTGATGCGGATGCCGGCGGCCGTGAGACGTTGATGTTGGCGGTAGAGCGGCAGGTGCCATGCAAACTTATCCATTAGGAGCCCAGCGGCGAAGCTCACGTCGGCGCGGCTCCCCTCCAAGATCCCGGCCGGCGCCGGTGCGCTCAGGATGACCTTTGTATCCTTGACCTTGATGACGGGCCGATGGTACTTCAGGATCACGTAGCTGCCGGGCCGTTGGGCGAGCCGATAGGTCACCTTCTCACCGATGATCTCGCACTCGTCCGACTTCAAGTCCTTCGCGTCGGCGTGCATCAGGACGATGGTCTGTATCGGGACCTTGGTCTCATCGAAAAAGGGGAGCGCCTCGCCGGTGTCAGCAGCGCCGTCCTTGTGAGCGACGCGCCGGGTATGGGCCGCGATGCTCTTGTGCTCCTCGACCGGCTGCGCCTGGACTGGCAGGACTTCGCCCAAGTGCATCTGCGTGGGGTCAGGCTCCGGGGCGAAGCGCTCGCTCTTTTGCCCAAAGATCTGACGCCGGAACCAGTCGAGTTGGTGCTGCAGGGCGGCGATCGTCTCGGCCTGCGAGCGCACCAGCGCGGCGAGCTCCGCGGCGCTCATCGAGGTCACCTCGGTGAGGGTCGATGAGCCGGTGGATGCCGCGCTTTGCATGTCGCTCATCCTATCATGATGAGCGCATAAAAGTGCTTAATTTATAGGCTTTTGGTGATCACGGAAGGCAGAGAAAACCGCTTGCGAATACGTTTTCCCTCCAACCCCTCGAGTAGCAGCTTCAATCCCGTCCAGTCCATCTCACGCGTGCGCACCGCGCGCCAATCGCTGATGAATCGTCCCGCCTCAAGACGTTTCCCCCAGATGCAAAAGCCGCTGCGATCAAAATACAGGCACTTCAGCTGCGAGCCGCGACGGTTGACGAAAACGTACAGCGCGCCATCCAACGGGTCACGACCCATCGCATGGCGCGCGAGCGCCTGTAAGCCGTCGTAGGATTTACGCATATCTGTCGGCTGCCCGTACAGGTGCACCCGGATCTGCGCCTCGGCGAAAAACATCAGCCGCGCGCGATGCTCAGCACCACCCCGGCGCCAAGTTCCAGGCGTACTTCAAACCGCGGACCGCCCGACCCAATGCCGCCCAGATCGATAAACGGCGCGGGTGCTTCGGCTGTCAGCTCTGTTCTGGCCGGGACTCGAATGACTTTGCCCGAATCCTTCAACGACGATCGCCAGCGCCGGAATAAACTCGCGTTAATCGCTTCGCGACGGCAGAACTCCGGCACCGACAGTCCGCTGCTCGACTGCCGCGAAAACAGCTCCCGCCACATCGCCGCGCTGCGCCTGGTCCGCTTGATCTTCCCCATCGTCCGCTCCAGTTGTCAAAAACCGGAGGCTATTGTCCAGATCCTCACGCAATCGAGAAGAACGCCGCGTAGTTACCGCTTACGGCGTAACGGCAATTGCGCGGGGCTTGGTGCTTGTGACCAACGATCGTCGCCAGGGCGAGGCGGGTCGCGAACTCGGCGGCGAAGCCATCTCGTTCGACGACTTCCTGCATTTACGGCAATCGGGCGCGACTCGGTAACAGGAGACCGTCAGGCGTCGTCCTTATGGTGGTACGGCAGCACCTTGGTTTCGAGTCTTGCGCTTAAGAAATCTCAGTGCCGTGGCGGCTATAGGATCGATTGTTAGTCCTTGGTGCACGTTATCCAGCCCTCGCACGACCAAATAGACACCAGCGGTCAGCACGGCAAAGTAAAATCCTGTATTCGAGATTGTCAGAGCCTGATCCTGCGCCAAATGAGCGGCGACCACCAAGCCGACCGCCGCCTCACTAAAGCCATACACACTGCGAAGTTTTAGCCTGAAGTAGAACAACGCCAATCCGACCGCGAATGTAACGAGCGTGGTTACCAAAACTCGATACGGTCCGGAGATGAACGGGGTCTTTATCCAAAGAGCTACCAACCAATACATCAAATCCTTCAGTGAAGCGCCAATCGAGTAGAAACCAGCACCCAAAATAAATGCTGCGAACAAGACACAAACGAAAACCAGCAGCATGGTTGATCGCCGTGGGTACTCCCCTTCCCTCCAGCCATTGTTTATGGCCTGCATAGTGATTAAGGTGATCCCTATCGCTGCGGAAATTGAATAGAGTATGAAATCCTGAAGCGCGCGCGAGGCAATCGAGTGAATAACCGCGCATACAAACAACACCGACACTGCCAAGAAATACAATTTATTGCTTAGAGAGCTCTTCGCGCTTTCGCCGAGCGGAGTCTCAGATGAGCCAGCAACGTGGCCTGTTTCTTTTGAATCCTCGTCGATCATTGACGGCTTCCTTTCTCTGAGCACGGCCTAGACCTGCGCGGCAAGGTCGGGAGTGCTCACAAATAACTTAGTGGTACACGTGTACGTGCGGATGACCACGCTCATATCGTTCTAGGCGGAATCATCGATCGATCACTGTAACAACATCCGCCGTCAGCTCTTTACGATGTTCTCCGTAGATCGAGCGAACTATCACGGCTCCGCTGATCCGAATCGCCGCCCATTCGCTGCCATACGAACGAATGTAGTTGACTTGACTATCTGGTAGGGCGCTCTTAAACCAAAAACCACTTCGCGCGTAGGGTGGGACAATGGTCTCGGTTGGAAAACGCGTCTTATATTCGCAGAACTCCCTGCCATTCAGGCTAATCTGCAAATCGGCTCCCACTATCGCCAACTTAAACGGCGAGAGATTGAACACGTTGAACCCCACTACTGATAACTCTCCGCCAAGGCGTTCGGGTCGGACATAAAAGCGCGGGGCTTGTTCGAAATGGACGGTTTCGACTGCGCGGAGCAATCTCTCATGGGGCCAAAACCACCGCAGGAATCGATCAGGAAGGTATCGTGCTAGAGACCTAAGCCATCGGATAATGGTTGTCCATGTCGCCACTTCGGCCATTTCTCGTCACTCCCTTGACATTCTATTGATCCATTCTAGCCGCAGTTCGCTGATTTCAACGCTCTTTGCATCTGGCCCGGGGGACGGTGATTTCATGCGACAATGCGCTTTCGCGCCCATTCGTGGAGCGGCCATGCGTCCTATCGGTTAAAATGTAAGATCCACTACAGGTATTCTATAGTACGCAAGTGGCTCCCCGCCCGAATCCATTCAGGGACATCCTACAGGTCACCCCAGCGCGCATTGCTGCGCTCGGCGACACCGATCTCATCGCCGTTATGGCGGATTTACTGCGTGCGCACGAATACCGATGCAACGGCAGTGCGGCTGAAGTACGCACCAACGTCGAATCGAAGGCAGCCGATGACGGCTGCGACGGCTGGAGCCCAGCGTCCAGGGTCGAGGACGCATGGTTCGGATCCGTGCCCACCTGTTGGCAATTTAAGGCAGGAACCGCGGGTCAACCTGCCAAGCTAGCCGGTGAAATCGCGAAGCCGCTTCCCGCAAAGACGTTGCAAGATGGGGGACGAGTTGTTCTGGTCGCCTCAGGATCGAAAGATGGCGTCGCTGGGGAACGAAAGCGTCAGAAGGCCCTGCAGAAAGAAGCGACGGATGCAGGACTGCCCGCTGACAAAATCGAAGTGATCGGTGCCGACCGCCTCGCAGTATGGTGCAATGAGCATCCAGCAGTCGCCGCTGCATGGGCCGGGCAGCCGAGCGGGATTAAACGACTCGATGCCTGGGCGCGATCGGAAGTACACGAGACACCGTGGCAATCGACACCTACGACTCAAGCCTTGCTTGAGGATCTGCGGAAGAAGCTGGATCTGCGAACGGGCGAAGTGGTCCATCTCCACATCCAAGGGCCGCCCGGCGTCGGCAAATCGCGATTTGCATTGGAACTTTGCCGCGGAGCTGCCTGGAAGGAGTCCGTCGTTTATTTCAGCAACGCTGCGGACTTTCGATTGAGGGAAATACTGGAGGCCGCAGTTAGTGAGCCGTCAGCTCGGCTTCTTGTTGTCGCCGATGAGGTGCAGTTCGATCAACTTGAGCGGATGCGCGATGCGCTCGACGGAAGTGACGGTCGGGTGCGACTCATCACGATTGGTCAGTCGGACAGCCCGGATCTCAAGCGAATTCCGACTCAACTTATTCAGGCCCTCGGTGCCGATCAAGTGCGGGCTATTGTGTCGGCGTGGTACGAATCGATGCCTCGCGAGCATGTCAATTTCATTGTCGAGTTCTCCGATGGATATATCAAGCTCGCACGCCTGGCAGCCGATGCCGTCGCGGCCAACCCCTCCACAGATGCTCGTCAGCTTCTCAAGGTTCATGGCATACGCGCGTTTCTGGACCAGATGTTGAAGGATGAGAGGCGAGAGCATCTCTATGTCGTAGCCGTACTCGCCTCCGTCGGATGGACTGACGACGTACTGTGCGAGGGCGAGGCCATCGCAAAGCACTTTGGCTGGAATTGGACCGACGTTCGCGCGACTGTTGAGAGGTTCGATGAGCAATTCAACATAGTTCCGCGTGGCGGCCGATATCGATACATTTCACCGAAGCCGCTTGCGGTTCGCCTCGCGCTCGAAGCATGGGAGACTTACCCCGAACTCCTTAAAAGTCTTCCGGAGGTCTTGCCGACGGAAGAATCAAAAAGCGCTTACTACGCTCGACTGGAGATGCTGGCGAGCAATCCTCACGCGAAGCGATTCAGCGCGGAACAGCTCAAGGTTTTTTTTTCGATTGAGCCTTTCGTTGATCCTGTCAGTATTAGTCGATGGGCGGCCCTCGCGGCGGGAAACCCGGTGCTTGCCAGCAAGGGAATCATTCGGGCGCTCGAATCACAAGGTATAGAACGTCGGCGAGACATTGCGGGAGACGCACGGCGCACAGCCGTATGGACACTAGTCAAGTTGGCATGGAAATCCCCGGCATTCCATGACGCGGCCCTTGCACTGGCGCTACTCGCCGAAGCTGAAAATGAAACTTGGGGCAACAACGCTACCGGTGAGTTTCGAGATCGATTTAAGGTTTGGCATGGCGGCACGCCGGTCAGCTATGTGCACCGCCTTAGTGTAATCGACGAGATCGTGAACACCGGGCGGCCCGCTCTGCTTAATCTCGCCGTCTCAGCTCTGAGCCAAGTTGGAAGTCAACATAGTCATCGCACCGAAATCCCCAATCTCGGCGATGGTACAAGAGAGCCAGAATGGAAACCTCGCACCGGCAATGAGAATCTCGAATGCGTTCGAGAAGCAATGTCGAGATTGATGACGATTGCCTCGAATTCCGACCCCGCTCTCTTGACGGAGCTCGTCACGGCCACAGATCACTTGGCAATGCTGCTACGCCCGCCTCAAACTCGACCTCTAGTGATTGAGTTCTACGAAACTGTGCGTAGAAGCCATCCTGAGGCACGCGAACCCATTCGTAGGGTGATAGAAAGCATCATCCAGCGAGAGAAATCGTATTGGAACGAGCTGTCCGAGGCGGATCTTGAGGAACTTGGTCGGGCCGAAGAGGCGTTCCAGGATCCATCACTCGCCGGCCGGCTCCAGCAATACGTGGGACAATCCACCCTCATTGAATCCGAGCGACCGGACCTCACGCCTCTCGCCCGCGAGCTCTTGATCGAGGCGTCGCTGATCGAAGAGAATTGGCGATGGCTCACGTCCGGAAACGCGGCGGATAGTTGGCGTCTCGGATTGACGCTTGGGAAATTGGATGAGAGCGGCGCTCTCGAGCACATGCTCGGCGCCATCGCCAACAGGGGGGCCGACTTGCGGATCGTCAGCGGCTATGTGTTTGCACGGCGCGAGAAACTTGGAAGTGCGTGGTTCGATCAATGGATTACCGCAGAGACGCGTCGCGATCCAGAGGATTTTCACTTTCTGTTCGAGATTGCAGCCCGTGTCGATCCGACTCCTACGTCAACGCAGCTCGTGAAGGCAGCGCTCGAAACCCGAAAAGTAGAGCCACGCCTCGTCGGTCAATTAGCTTACGGAGTGTGGTCATCCATCGCGCTCGACGTGCTTCGGGAGCTTCTGACGACTATTGCTAACAGCGGCTACGAGGAAACCGCCGTCACGATTTTAGTCCAGCGTCTTAAGGACAATCCGGGCGAGCTTTCGGAGTGGGATGCACTCGCCACCAGGCTCGCGACACTTCGAAAGCTCATCCAATCAAACCACATGGTCAATTTCTACTGGGAGAGCGTCGCTCACAAGGTCGCGCCTGCACATCCATTCGAGCTCGCGGTAGCGATTTGCGATTCGCACGCCGAGCGTCAGGCCGGTTGGATGGTAGAGTTCACTGGAGCCAAGACAATTATCCTCGAATTGGTGGATGTGGACCCGTCAGGCGTATGGCGAGCTCTAAAGGCACACCTCGCATCGAAATCGGAGGCTCTGTTGTTCACCATCGGGTTTCCGCGCGATGTGATTGACAAGGTGCCCGTGGAAGATGTGCTCGGGTGGATTTCTGAAGCACCCGAGGAACGCGCTTCGATTGTGGCACACCTTGCGAGCAAGGATTTCTCCTCGGATGAGACTCTGGCATCGAAAGTTCTCGGAACCTTCGGTAAATCCGAAGTCGTGCGCAGCGCGTTCTTCTCGAATTTCATCAGCGGAATGTTCGGCGGATCGGCGTCCAATCATTGGGAAGCATTAGCGACCCAGCTAACCGCGGTCAGCAAGAGGACTCGCCTACCCGAGTTGAGCCGTTGGGCTCAGGGCGCTGCAACGTCTCTCCAACACATGGCTCAACAAGATCGGCGGCGCGAGGAGGAGGAACAGATCCGCGGGTCCTAATCAAAGCCCGACCCGCTATACACGACGTGCTCATCGGGCAGATGACAGCGGCTCGCCTCCAATACCGATTGGGATACCGGAATCGCTGCAAAGTCAGCTGAATACCGCGTCCCCTCCCCCGGCAACAATTGCGATAATATCGGCTTCGCAGAAAATGGAGAGAGCTTCATGCCGCGCGCAAGGAATATTCAAAATCGCGGTTATCCAAAGAGCTGGCGGTTTCGCTACGACGCCTACTATTACCGCGTGCCCAAAGGCCAAGAGCACCTGTGGGACTTTAAGAAGGAATTTCTTCTCGGACATTCGCTCAGCGAGGCTGCCGCCGAATGGGCAAAGCGTGTCCAGCGCATCGAGTACGATTCAACGGTAGACGCCCTACTCACTCGCTACAAACTGGATGTCATTCCAAAGAAGGCCGCAGCGACTCGGCGCGGTGACATGCACGCATTGATCCATTTGCGTAAGGTCTTTGGCGCCATGCGACCCCGGGATGTACTTCCGCGGCACATCTACAAATATGTCGATTCCCGAGTGACCAAGAGTGGCGACGACAGCAGAGCTACAGGGCTGTACGAGGTTCGCGTCTTCAAGCACGTCTTTACCAAGGCGGTGGAATGGGGAATTCTTGATCGCCATCCCTTCAAAGGCGAAGTGCGCCTACGAGGGCTCAACGCTCGAGACAGATATGTAGAGGACTGGGAGATTGCCCAAGCTCTCAAGCTAAAGCCCAAACGACATTCCGGGTCCGTGCTGATGATCCAGGCGTACATACGGCTCAAGCTTCTGGCCGGCATGCGTCGCGGAGATATGCTCCGCCTGCGAATGAGTGATTTCACCGACACAGGAATTATGGTGCGCGCACACAAGACAAGAAATACCAAACGCACTGCCCGAATATTTGAGTGGACGCCGGCGCTCAAATTAGCCGTAGAGCAAGCCAAGGCTGCCCGGCCCATCGATATCTCCCCGTGGCTTTTTTGCACACGCGACGGCGAAGGCTATTTCAACGAAGATAGCGGCCAAGCAACGGGGTGGGATTCGATGTGGCAGCGTTTCATGACGCGGCTGCTTAAAGATACGGACGTCAAAGAACGGTTCACCGAGCACGATCTTCGCGGCAAAGTCGGCAGCGACGTGGCCAGCATTGAAAGGGCGACCGACTTGCTCGGTCACGCAAACAAAGAGATCACAAAGCGGCACTATCGACGCAAGCCAGAAATCATTAAACCCGTCCGCTGATCTACTACACGCGCAGCAATTCAGATCGACGACGCTCGCAAATCGCGCGCATTTCACACGACGCCGGATTGCTTGCTGACGCGCGAATGGGGGGACGACGTCCCGTGATTCGCCGCCGTTTTACGCTCGAAAAAAGTGAGAACGAAGAGTTCTTGCTAATCGAATGGGGGAAATTCTGATCTATGGGGGATTCTTTTGGGATTCTTGCGAGTGATGTCGAAAAACTTGTTATTTTTCA
>WNFI01096035.1_pt1 | contig 12750 bp, 10 predicted proteins | sample 5400471 | NCBI WGS metagenome assembly WNFI01 (sample SAMN13153348, study PRJNA577476) | soil metagenome | isolation source: 100 cm saprolite on Douglas fir-dominated hillslope | place: USA:California | collected 2013-09-17
ACGACGGGAAGCGACCAGGGCTGGAGCTGCGCGCCGTGTTTGAGGCCCCAGGCGATCGACGCGTCGCGGACGGTACCGACGCTGTGGGTGTTGGTGATGAACACGGGACCTTCGAGAAACCCGCCTTCCTTGATCCAGGTCGTCCCCGTCATCTCGCCATTGCCGTTCATCGAGAACCATCCGGCCATCACCGGATCAGTGGAGGCCTTGCCGCGCGGCAGGACCGCGGTGACGCCGGTGCGCACGGGCCCCTTTCCCACCTGCAGCGGGCCGTCGCCATCGATGAGCGTCGTGAATCCGACCTCGACGCCCGCCACGTCCGTGATGGCGTTCAACCGGCCGGGCGTCCCTTCGAAGGGGACGCCAAGATCGCGCGCGCGCGGTTTCGTGGACTGGGGAGATGCCAGGGTCGCGAGCAAGAGGAGCATCAGGGCGTTGGACATGCCGGCGGATCGTCCTGAACGAGCTCCGATCGGAACAACTCGATCGTGGTGTCGGCTACACGCATCGTGTCGTAGTACGCGTAGCCCGCCACGCCGACGGCGCCGACCACGGGGAGCCACCGGGAAACGCCGCGGCCGGCGATCCGGCGGGCGACCGGCAGACCAATCTTGCGGGCGGCCGTCTCCAGCGCGACGACCGGCGCGCGCTTGATCAAGATCCGTTCGCCTGTGCGGATGGCCATGCCGCGCACCGTGTGGGCGGCGGCGTGGCGGAACAGACAGTAGAGCATCTGCTCCTGGCCGAGGAACGATTCCTTGCCGAACGCGCCGGCGATGTCGGCCACCATCTGCGACTGGATCTTCCACACCATGGTCAGATCGGGAATGATCGTGAGCCATCCGATCGGCCCCGGCGGCAGTGACAGGGAGCCCGAGACGGTGGCGCTCTTCCGCGCCGCAGCTTTCGCGATGGCGCGCGCGCGCGTCACCGGGCTGGTCCCGTGCGGTTCCCGTGTGGCGGGAATGTGGGCCAGGACCCCCATGATGGCGCTCTGCACAAGAGCCGGGACGTCCCGCATGACTTACATCATAAGCCTGCGCGTTGCAGATTACCGGCTCGGCACGATCGGCAGCTCGATGAAGCTCGCGCGGTCTGGCGCGTGATAGATCCGCTGTAGCGCCTTGCGGTAGTCGCCCGGCTTCGCCCAGAAAATGTTCGGCACGAACGACTGGGGATTGCGGTCGTAGAGCGGGAACCAGGACGACTGGACCTGCACCATGATCCGGTGCCCGGGCAGGAAGGCGTGGTTCGCGATCGGCAGGGCGAAGCGATACGGCAGAGGTGTGTCAGCGGCGATCGGCGTCGGCGTCTCGAGGCTCTCGCGGTAGCGCCCGCGGAAGATGTCGGCCGAGACCATCAGTTGATACCCGCCCATCGCCGGCTGTCCCGCGACTTCGTCGGGATAGACGTCAATCAGCTTGACGACCCAGTCGGCGTCCGTTCCGCTCGTCGACGCGATCACGTTCGCAATCGGCTCGCCGCTGATCTTGACCGGCGTCTTTAACACGTCCGATGTGAAGGCCAGGACGTCCGGGCGTCCTGAGGCTTCGCGCTGATCGTCCACCAGCCACTGCGGCCACGTCAGCGGCAGGTCGTAGCCGACGGGCTGGCTTGGGCGGGCCCGGTACGGCACGGGCTTGGCCGGATCCGAGATGTATTCGTCGTACGCGGCATCGCCTGCTTTCGGCGCGGAGAAACCCAGCGCCAGGTTCGCGCCCATATAGAGATGGGTCGGCTGGGCGCCCGGGAGCGCCGACAGGCGCCGCCAGGTGTTCGTCCCGGTCTCGAACGCCGTCACCGGCGCGACGTCCGCTTTCGGCGCGTCATCTTTCAGGTAACGATCGAGAAACGGCCGAAGGACCTCCTGCCGGAAATACAGCGCGGTGTCGCTACTGAACTTCAGGGCGCCCAGCGTACTGCCTTCGGCGATTTCCTGCCCGTGGTGCCACGGGCCCATCACGAGAAAGACCTTGTCGTTGTTCGTGTCTTTCGGCTCGAGCGCTTTGTACACAGCTGGGGCGCCGTAGATGTCTTCCTGATCCCAGAGGCTGTGCACCAGCATCACGGGGACCGTGAGCGGCTGCGCCCCCAGGAGCTTGTCCATCGCCTGCTCGCGCCAGAAGGCGTCGTAGCTTGGATGCTCGAGGATCTTCCGCCAGAAGCCGATCTGCTCGAGGCCGCGCCGGCGGCCGAGCTCCCCGGCCGATCCCGCCGACATGTACAGGTCATAGTCGTCGAAGTGACCGGACCACCATCGCTCCGAGTTGTCACGCGTCGCGACCTGCTCGTAGATGTAGGGCATGTTCTGCTGGCGGAAAGCGCCGTTGTGGAACCAGTCGTCCCCCATCCAGCCGTCCACCATCGGGTTCGATCGACCGCGCTCGCGTTGAGCGGCCCGCGCAGGGGACGGTTCATCACATAGTCCCCCTCCGAGCCATATTTTCCCCGCACGTCCTGGACGACGCGGATGTAGCCGCCTTCGACGATGACGTCGACGGCGTTGTCATAACCGTTGAGGATGGGGCCGAGGTGTGGGCTGTGAGCGTGGCCGGTCAGGGCATTGGCGTCGTAAGGCGTACGGGTCAGCAGGATCGGCGCTCGTCTGGCGCCTTTGGCTACGAGGATCACCGTGTGCAGCTTCACCGCGTCGCGCATGGGGATCATCACGTCGCGCCGGTCGTAGTCGAAGCTGTCGGTGAGCGCTTTGAACTGCGCCGGCCGTTCGCTCGGCAGGCCCTGGCCGGCCGGCGGGGCCGGCGCTGGTGCCGATGGCGGCGCCGCGAAGAAGGGGAGCGTGAGCAGGGCGAGGCGGATCAGGAGAACGATCATCCGCGGATTCTACTTCGACCCGGGACCGCGCCATGGTATCGGGCGTCATAGAAAAGGAACCAGGAGGCCGGCGTGTCTATTCGAGCTGTCAAACGTATGAGCCAGTCGTCCCCGACCGTCGAGGGGGCAGGCGTCAAGCTGCACCGTGGATTCGGGTTCGGCGACACCACCGAATTCGATCCGTTTCTCTTATTCGACGACTTCCGGAACGATCGTCCCGCGGATTTCCTCAAGGGATTTCCCTGGCATCCGCATCGCGGCATCGAGACGATTACCTACGTGCTCGCCGGCGAGGTCGCGCACGGCGACAGCCTCGGCAATAGTGGCACGCTCGGCTCGGGCGACGTGCAGTGGATGACTGCCGGCAGCGGCATCATTCACCAGGAGATGCCGAAGGGTGATCCGCAGGGACACATGCACGGGTTTCAGCTCTGGGCGAACCTGCCGGCGTCGCTCAAGATGACGGCGCCGCGTTATCAGGACGTGTCCGCGCGCGACATCCCAGCCGTGACGGACGACGACGGGACGCACGTCCGAGTAGTGTGCGGCGAGTTCTGGGGCCGGCGCTCACCGACAACACCGGCACCAGCACGGACGACAACGCCGTTTACAACGACGCCCGCGATCGGTCGCTTGTCGTATTCGATCGCGGCGACCAGGTCACCGTGCAGGCCGGACCCGAGGGGATCCGCTTCCTGCTCGTCTCGGGCAGGCCGCTCGAGGAGCCCGTCGCGTGGTACGGGCCGATCGTGATGAACACGGAGGCGGAGCTGCGGCAGGCGCTCGCGGAATTCCGCGACGGGACGTTTATCAAGCAGGGGAAAGAGAGCACCCGGTAGTCGATCATCGCGCCGATACCGGCGAGTCCAGCCGGATCAACGCGCCGGCTCTCCAGCGCGCGCTCAGAGACTGACAATGGTGACCCCGGGATTGCCGGGATCGAGGCGGAAGGCTCGGACCGATGAGAGCTGACCGAGACGCTTGTGCACGGCCGCCTTCAGACGTCCACCTCCGCGCCCATGAATGACATGTACTTCGCGCCGGCCATCGAGGAAGGCGTCGTTCAGGAACGCGTCGAGTGCGTCGATTGTTTCGAGGACCGTCTTACCATGGAGGTCGAGCGAGGCGGATCCAGTTGCGGCGGCGCCCGGATCGGCCTCTCTTGCCGCAATGCTGTCGTCCTTCCTGTTGCGTGCGCCTCGCTCCGGTGAGGGCGGCTCCAGCAGGCTGCCCGGCACCACCATCGTCGCGCCCTTGATCTCGACCAGGTAGCGGCCGCCGTTCCGCGGCTCGCGGACGATGCCGGTGCCGAGGCCGGCGATGTGAACCCGGTCGCCCGCAGCGAACGTGGCCATGTCTATCCCGCGGCTGCACGGTAAGGAGCGAAGTCTTGCCAGACCTGCTGCAGGATCAGGCGCGACATGTGTAGTCCATCGGGCGCTACTTCGCCGGCATCAGGGTGACCTTCACGTAATTACTCGTATTCAGGTACGTCTGTGCCGCCTGCTGGATCGCAGCGCCGGTCAGCGCGGCGATCTGGTCCGGCAGACTGGTGGCGCCCGCCACCTCACCGTCCGCATACCGGCGTGCGAGGTCGTTGAGGAAATGCCCGTTCTCCTGGCTGTCCAGCTCGTACTCGCGCAGCAACCCCTGGCGGATCCGTCCTATCTGGTCCCGTGAAATGTAGCTCCCCTTGAGCGCCTCGATCTCCTGGAAGACGCGCTGCACGAGCATCGCGGTGCGCGCCGGATCGCACGTCCACTCGATGCGCACGCCGTATTCGGACCGTGGCACCTTCACGGCGCTCGGCGTGACGGTGATGCTGTAGGTGCCCCCGAGCTCCTGCCTGATGCTGTCGAACAGCCGCGACTGAAGCAGCAGGGTCATTGTCCTCAGCGCCAGCTTGTGCTCATCGTCATACGCGAATGGCCCCGAGAAGACGATCGCCACCTGGCTCTTCGGCGCGATGCCCATCTCGATGGTCTTCTCGATCACTCCGGTCGGCGGCGCGATGCCGAGATCGCGCCAGGTTTCGCGAGCGTGCGGCGCCGGCAGGCTGGCGACGTAGTTTTCGACGAACGGCTTGATCGTCTCGGGCGTGAAGCTGCCGACGAAGACGAAGGTGAAGTGGCTCGCATCCGCGAAGCGCGCCTTGTAGAACGCCAGCGACTTGGCCAGGTTCCACTTGTCCACCGTGGCGGGTGTCTCGGGCTGCCGGCGCGGGCTGTCCCGGCTGAGGGCCGCGTCGATGGTCCGGTTGAAGACGACGTCAGGGCTCGCGTTCCGGTTCGCGAGCAGGCCCCTCGCCTGTGACGCCATCGCGGCGAACGCCAGCGGATCCGCGCGCGGCTCCGTGAACCGCAGGTAGAGGAGCTGAAACATCGTTTCGAGATCCTGCGGCGTGCTCCCGCCGCCCATCCCCTGCTCCACTTCGCCGATGAACGGCCTGACGGCGACGGCTTTGCCAGCGAGGATCCTGTCGAGCATGATGGCGTCGAACTTGCCGGCGCCGCCGGCCGGCACCACGTCGTCCGCGGCGCGCGCGGCGATGAAATCTGCGTCGCCCGCGAGCGAGGTCCCTCCCGGCGCGATCGCCCGGAAGAGGATCTGGTCTTCCTTCAGCTTGGTCGGCTTCAGCACCACGGTGGCGCCGTTCGACAGTGTCCACTCGGTGATCCCGTCCGGACGGGCCGTGGTTTTCACGATGGCGCCGCGCGCCGGCGGTGCGTCCATGAGGGCCTGCCCCGCGCCGGCGTCCACGTACGGCTGGAGCTGCTTCGCCGCGGCGGCCTTGACCGCCGCCGCGAGCTGCGCCTGATCCGGCAGCGCGATGCCGGCCGCGTCGGGCGCAGCGACGATCACGAGCCGGTTCTGATCGGGGAACCAGTCGCTGGTGAGTGCGTTCACCTCGCGAAGCGTGATCTCGGGGACGAACCGCCGGTGGAACGCGAGCTCCTGCCAGATGGTCGGGAGCGCTTCGCCCTGCAGGAAGTTCCGTGTGTACTCGTCGGCGCGGCTGGCCGACTCGCGGTCCGGGCTTTCGGTCACCACGCGCTCGTAGTTGGCCATCATTTCCTGCTTCGCGCGCGCCAGCTCCGTCGCGGTGAAGCCGAACCGCGCGACGCGCTGAAACTCGGTCATGAGCGCTTCCAGCCCGCGCGCGACGCCGTCATTCGCGACCAGCGCCTGCAGGGTGGCGGCGTCTTTCGTTCGCGGCATCGGGAAGAGGCTGCGGTCCGCGGCGGCCCTGAGGAACGGCGGGTTCTCGCGCTGGGTGAGCTCCTCGAGTCTGCTGGTGAGCATGGCCGCGAACAACTGGTCCGCCATCAGCGCGCGGTAGCCGCCGATCGACCCCTGGTTACGCGCCGGTCGAAGATCGGTGAGCTCGACCTGGGTCGCGGTCGTCTCTTTATCGGTGACGACCGCATAGCGCGTGCCGGGATGGTCCGGGACGTCAAAGGCCGGCCGCGGCCGTTCCGGCGAGGGGTTCTTGAGCGGCGAAAAGTGGTCCTTGATCATGGTGACGACGGCGTCGCGGTCGACGTCGCCCGCGACGATCACGGCGATCAGGTTCGGGCGGTACCAATCCCGATAGAAGCGCCTCAGCGCCTCGCGCGGCACCCGCTCCAGCACGTCGGGCTTGCCAATTGGCGTTCGATCGGTGTACCGCGATCCTTCGAGCTGCACGCGGCGGATCTTGTCCGCCGTCCGCACGCCCGCGCCGAGGTTCATGCGCCATTCCGACAGGACGATGGCGCGCTCGCGATCGATGCCGTCCTGATCGAACGAGGCGCCCTGCGCCCAGTCTTCGAGAACCAACATTGCGCGATCCAGCGCGCCGGGCGCATCGGTCGGCACGCGCAGCGTGTACTGCGTGTCGTCGTAGCTCGTGGCCGCGTTCGCGTCCGCGCCGATGCCGAGGCCGAGCGAGCCCAAAAACTCGACAATGCCCTGCCGCGGGAAATGGCGAGTGCCTTCGAACTCCATGTGCTCGACGAAGTGCGCGACCCCCAGTTGGTCGTCATCTTCCAGCACGGAGCCGGCCTTGACGACCAGCCGCAGTTCGGCCCGGCGGGCGGGCCTCCCGTTGGCACGCACGTAATAGCGGAGCCCGTTCGGCAAGGTTCCGACGACCACCTCGGGGTCCACCGGCATCCGCTCCGACAGGGTGTAGGACGCGACCGATGCCGCAGACGTTTCGCGTCCGGGCGTCGGGGTCTGGGCGAAGGTGGCCCAGCCGGCCCCGCAGACGACGAGCAGGCCGGCGAGCACACGGGAGATGGAGGGGCGGAACGGCCGGCAGGTCATACACCGATTTTACCGGCAGATTCCCTCGGTCCCGGTTGTTACGGATCAGAACTTGGTGCCATCGATCACGAACCGGTATTTCACGTCGCCGCGCAGGGTTCGTTCGAACGCCTTATTGACCTGGTCGGGGCGGATCAGCTCAATTTCGCTGGCAATACCGTGCTTTCCGCAGTGGTCGAGCATCTCCTGGGTTTCGGGAATGCCGCCGACGAGGGAGCCCACGATTTTGCGGTTCCCAAAGATCAGGGGCAGGGCGTTGAACTCCAGCGCTTCCGGAGAGGCGCCGACCAGGATCAGGGTTCCGTGCGGCTTCAGGCAGTTCACCGCGGTGGTGAGATCGTGCTTGGCCGAAATCGCGTCGAGGATCGCGTCGTACTGCCCCGCGAGCGCCTCGAGCGCGCCGGCCTTGTTGGTCAGGACGAATTCGTGGGCTCCCAGCCTCTTCGCGTCGGCTTCTTTTTCCTGAGACCGGCTGAAGACCGTGACCTCCGCACCGAACGAGGCGGCGAGCTTGACGCCCATGTGGCCGAGGCGTCTGCAGACGATGCTAGGATGGACGAAACACCCGCGCCTGAGACACCCGTGCCTGAAACACTCGAGACGATTGCCGACAAGATAACTGCGCTTGGCAGGTCCATCGAGCAGCGGTTCGGCAGGGTCGACCACCACTTCGCGACCGTCGACCGGCACTTCGGGAAGGTCGACGAGCAGCTTAGTTCAGTCGACCAGCAGCGGCTCCGCTAGTTCGCCGATATCCGCCGCAGCAGCGCCATGTCGGAGAGCATCATGCCGGCGCCGAGGACGACCGAGGTGAGTGGGTTTTCAGCGACGAGCACCGGCAAACCGGTCTCGTCGCGGAGCCGCCGGTCGAGATTGCGCAGCAGCGCGCCGCCGCCGGTCAGCACCACGCCGCGATCGTAAATATCCGCGGACAGCTCGGGCGGGATCCGCTCGAGCGATTCACGCACGGCCTGGACGATCTGCCGCAGCGGCTCGGTGAGCGCCGTACGGATGTCGCTGTCGCCGATGGTCACGGTCCGCGGCACGCCTTCTACGACGTGCCGTCCCTTCACCAGCATCTCGAGCGGCTCGTCGAGGGGCATCGCCGACCCGATTTCGAACTTGATCTGCTGCGCCGTTCGTTCGCCGATGTGCAGGTTGAACGTCTTGCGCATGTACGTGATGATGGCTTCGTCCATCGCATCGCCCGCCACGCGCAGCGAGCGCCCGTAAACCGTGCCCGCCATGGAGATGACGGCGATGTCGGTCGTGCCGCCGCCGACGTCGATGACCATGTTGCCCGCGGCATCCGTGATCGGGAGGCCGGCGCCAATCGCCGCGGCCATCGGCTCGTCGATGAGGTGGACTTCGCTGGCCTTGACGCGGAACCCGCTGTCGCGCACCGCCCGCCGCTCCACCTGCGTGATTTCCGAGGGCACGCCAATCACCAGCCGCGGCCGGCGCCAGGGGGCGCGCCCCATCGCCTTGCGGACGAAGTGAATCAGCATCTTCTCGGCCGCCTCGAAATCCGCGATCACGCCGTCGCGCAGCGGCCGCACTGCCTTGATGTTGGGCGGCGTGCGGCCGAGCATTTCGTGTGCCTCCAGGCCGACGGCCTCGACGGTTCCCTTGGCGGTGTTGAACGCGACAATCGATGGCTCGTTGAGGACAATGCCGCGCCCTTGAGCAAAGACGCAGGTGTTGGCCGTGCCGAGGTCGATGGCGAGATCGCTGGTGAAAACGGACCTGACGTTCAGGCCCTGCCTGGTGGATCCCCACCGTCCTTCTGGCACTCGCCCAGGACGCCACGCGCCCGACGTGCCGGTTTTCCTGTAGTTCGGGAGCCGCTGACTGGCGCCGCGCGCCAGGGCGACGTCGCGTTCGCTCTTGTCCCGGCACGCGACCCGCGTCGGGCCGGAACGCCGATGGATCGGCTCGAGCTTTGCAGCGACCTCAGCGGGAGGTCCAATATGGCCCGCGCGCAGCGTTGGGACGTGAAGGTGCTCGACTCGGGTCGGTGCGAACCCCTCAAGGCCGCCGTGCATGGTGTCCTCCTCGCGACGATGGGTGTGTGCGCCGCATACAATGCCGCCGCGTGGATTAGACGGCGCGAGCGCCATCTGGCGGTCAACGCGGTCATCTACTCGATGGCCGTCTGGTGGGAGGGCTGCCACATCGTCCATCACCTGGCCGCCTGCGACGGCGAGACGGTGGAGCGGGAGAGACCGCCACACGACCTGCCTGACGCCGCCTGATCCAGCCTCCGCCCTGCCTTTATGGTGGCGAACGCTGGACACGTTCAGGAGCGCCGAACGGGCGATGAGGCCGGGCCGCCAAGGTTTAGCAGCGCCTCCGGCTCATCGTCGAAGATATCGAAGACCGCGGTGAGATGCGTGAGCCCGAGCACCCGGCGCGCGCAGGAACTGGGACGCAGCAGCTTCAGCTGCCCGCCGCGGCGAGTGACGTGCCGGAACATCTCCACCAGGGAGCCGACGCCGCCGCTGTCCATGTAGGTAATCTGCTCGAGATCGAGGAGACACTTGCGTGCGCCGGCGGCAACCGCCGTCGTCAGCACGTGCCGCAGCAGCCGCGTGCCTTCGTCGTAGACCAGTTGTCCGGAGAGGACAAAAATGACGACGTCACCCACGGCCCGCTCGGTAATCTGCAGGCGCGAAGACATGTCACAACCCTCCTGACAGTCTACCGCGCGCGGTCCCTGCGGGAGCATAGTCTTTCGGGAGCGTGCCGCGGTGTCGGCGATAATCGTGACGGAGGCAGACATGGCACGAATCGCGTTCCTGGGGACCGGACTGCTTGGGTCCGGGATGGTCCGGCACTTTCTGAACGCGGGCACGCCGGTAACGGTCTGGAACCGTACCGAGACGAAGGCGCGGGCGCTCGAGGTGGACGGCGCGAAGGTCGCCGCATCGCCGGCAGACGCCGTGGCCGGCGCGGACCACATCCACCTCGTGCTGCCGGACGATGGAGTGGTCGACGGGATTCTGGAGCAGATCGCACCGGCGCTGAAGCGCGGCGCGCTCGTCATCGATCATTCGACAACGCTGCCGGAGGCGACCAAACCGAGATTCGAGCGCCTCCGCGTGCGCGGGATTCGCTTCCTGCATGCGCCGGTGTTCATGTCGCCGCAGATGGCGGCGGACGGCGTCGGGCTGATGCTCGTCTCGGGACCGAAGGCGGAATTCGAGGACGTCCGGGGACTCGCCGACATCATGGCGATGGCCCGGGCGAACGGCATCCCACCGCTCGACGCGCTGGAGGTGTTTTCGAAGTTCCAGGCAGGGAACATCATCCAGGGACGCGGGCCGCGGATGGCGCGCGGGGATGTGGCGCCGAGCTTCACGCTGCAGATGGCGCGCAAGGACGTCGGCCTGATGATGGCGGCGGCCAAGGGCGAGCCGCTGGTTGCGCTGCCGTGCATCGCGAAGCGGATGGACGAGGTCATTGCCTCGGGCGGCGGCGAACTGGATGTCGCGGCCATCGGTGGGACAGCCGCGGGATCCAAAGGACGCGCGTGAGTTTCGGCGATCGTCAGGCCCGCGTCCGGGTGATGGACGCGCTCGAGCGGCGCGCGAAGCAGTTCCGATCGCGCGAGGACATCTGGCCTTTCCGCGTGCCGCACCGGCCGCTCGATCTCGACGTGATCATCGATCGCGCGCTGGACGGCGAGGGATCGGTCGATCGCGAGGCGCTGCGATCCCGCACCGTCCTGGAGCTCTCCTGGGACTCGCACCGGTGGGAGCTTTCGGTCCTGACGCTCCCGTCCGGCATCCTGTTGTACTGCGATTCCGACGAAGACGAGACGCGGATCCTGGCGTCCGCGAAGCGCGGGAACCCCGCGGAAGCGGACGGGTTCTTTCTCGAACGGCTCGCGGGATCGCGGGGAGAGTCGTTCGGGATCGAAATGTCAGGACCGGCGCCCGACCGCGTGCGGTCGTCGATCGGCGATCGGGCATTTCTGGTGGACGTGTTCGTCGATCTGTTCGAGGGCACCGACGCGGAGCGGGAGATTGCCGGCGAGCGATCCGCGGACTTCCGGACGACCGTCGAGCGCTGGCTCGAGCGCGTGCTCACGGCGCCGCCGGCGGCGCGTCGTCAACGGCGCGTGCAGGAGGCGCAGTCATCCACTGGCGAGTGGTAGATTCCGTCAATGACCCCTTATCGCAGCCCCCACGCGGCGCTCGACATCCCGGTCACGTCGCTGGCGGACTTCGTCCTCGCCCGCGCGCGCGAACGGGGGGATCGGGCCGCGCTCGTCGAGGGGGCCACAGGACGCGCCATCACCTACGCGCAGCTGCCGGAACTGGTCGATCGCGCCGCCGCATCGCTGTCCAGACTCGGTGTGCGTCAGCGTGACGTCTGCGCCATTTTCAGTCCCAACACGCCGGAGTACGCGATCGCCGTGCTGGCCATCGCGCGGCTCGGCGCAATCGTCACCACCACGTGCCCGACTTATACGCGCGGCGAGCTGCTGAAACAGCTCGAGGACTGCCGCCCGCGCGTCCTGTTCACATCGCCGGCGCTCCGAGAGACCGCGCTCGACGCGGCGAGCGCCGCCGGGGCCGAATGGATCTTCTCATTCGGCGCGATGGCGGGCGCGACGCCGTTCGACGATCTTCTCGCGCAGCCTGGCACGCCGCCACCGGTCTTCATCAATCCGATGGACGTTGTCGCGCTTCCCTATTCGAGCGGCACGACCGGGCTGCCGAAGGGAGTGATGCTGTCGCACCGGAACCTGATCGCCAACATCCTGCAGGTCGACCGCGCGGGTCATCTTCGCGACGGCGACGACACGCTCGTCTGCTTCCTGCCGTTCTTCCACATCTACGGCCTCGTCGTCGTCATGCTGTTGGGCCTGTGGTCGGGCGCCACGCTCGTGGTCATGCCGCGCTTCGATCTCGCCCAGTACCTCGATCTCGTCGAGCGCCACCGCGCGACCGTACTCCACGTCGTGCCTCCCGTCGTCCTCCTGCTGGCGAAGAGTCCCGCCGTGATCGGCCGCGATCTCTCCTGCGTCCGCAAGCTGTTCTCCGGCGCCGCGCCGCTCGGCGCCGACGTCATCGGCCAGTGCATCGCGCGCGTCGGAGGTGTCCTGCAGCAGGGGTACGGCATGACCGAAGCGAGCCCCGCCACGCATACGACATCGGAGGAGGCGGCGGCGATCAAGGCCGGGTCGATCGGTGTGCCCGTTGCCAGCACGGAGTGCCGCGTGGTGGATCCCGCGACGGGAACGGACGCGATTCCTGGACAGGACGGTGAGCTCTGGGTACGAGGCCCGCAGGTGATGCTCGGGTATCTCAACCGCCCCGACGAGACGCGCGCGACCCTCGATCTGGACGGCTGGCTGCACACCGGCGACATCGGGCACGCCGACGGGGACGGCCATTTCTTCGTCGTCGATCGACTGAAGGAGCTGATCAAGTACAAGGCGATGCAGATTGCGCCGGCGGAGCTCGAGAGCGTGCTTCTCTCCCATCCCGCAGTCGCCGACGCGGCCGTCGTCCCGGCGAAGGACGAGGAGGCCGGCGAGGTTCCGCGCGCGTTCGTGGTCTTGAAGGCCCCCGCGACGCCGGAGGAGCTCATGGCGTTCGT
>WNFI01351159.1_pt1 | contig 12750 bp, 19 predicted proteins | sample 5400471 | NCBI WGS metagenome assembly WNFI01 (sample SAMN13153348, study PRJNA577476) | soil metagenome | isolation source: 100 cm saprolite on Douglas fir-dominated hillslope | place: USA:California | collected 2013-09-17
AACTCTGGCTTCTAGCGAGCGTGATCTCATCCGCGTCGTTGTTGAAGTCGTGCATGAGCTACGTGATGCAAATGACGACGATGAAGTTATTGTCCGTCCTTTCTCACCATTTCCTCCAACCTTGGAGTCTTCCTGACAGTCGGACCCCGTAGAATGAGCTCATCAATGATGATATTGACATAACGATCGACGGATCGGCAACCGCTGCTCCCCGTGCGCCACATGAGCCCAAGCCCCCTGTGGAGATGACTCCCGGGGCACGAGAACGAGCAGATGTGATGGATGTGCGCTGCCTCGACCTCTGTATTGGCATGCTCGAGCGCGTCAACGGGGTAAGAATTTTCTGTCCTCTTGTCTGCGTCTGTGAGCCGACAAACTTGGGTCTCCTCACAGACGTTCGAGGAAAACTCGACCCTAGAGGGTATCCTCGGGGAGCTGATCGTGCCTGCTGTCAAACGTAAAGAACTTGTGCTTCGTGAGAAAGGGCTTGTGTGCCTAGGCCTGTGCTGCCTCATCGCGCGGCGCATGGCGCTCAATTCGTTCCAGCTGTTCTTAAGTCAGGTGCAAACTGCGCCGGAGGTGCTCAAGCTGCGCGTTCTGCAAGTCGTATTTGACGTGCTTATGGTGCACGAAGGCGACTTTTTGGCCAATGCCAGCGTTGGTGTGCGTCATTTCCACTACCTTTGTCTCTTTCCTTGTGAATTGACCCAAGCATGCTTTGTCGGCAACAGGGCGGGCGAGTGATTGAATTCCTGCTACAGGTTCTTGGGAACGAGGAATCGGATAAAGTGCAAGCACTGATCTGCACTGGATTCGCGAAGCTCATGCTCTCGGGTATGATTTCCGACGAGCGGGTAAGTTTTCTCAGTCTATGGTATTTTTATGGACCCAAACCACTGACGGACGCAGGTGTTGGTTAGCCTCGCATTGATCTATCTCTCGCCCGACACAGCAGAAAATCAAGAGCTGCGTCAATCCTTGTCTTATTTCTTCCCAGCTTACAGCCACTCGTCTCCCGCGCACCAGCGTCTCATGCAGAGGGTAGGTGGAGGATGTAGTGCCCTGTCCTCCTGCCCTTATGACGTTACGCGATTAGGTTTTCCTAATCCTCTTTGATCAATTAAGCAAGGAGTACAGAGAATTAGACGAAGATCAGGAGATGGTCTCGCCCGCACAAGTATGTGCGATGTTTGTAGATTGGACAGATCCACAAAAAGCCATGTACGTGTCTGATACTACTCCATGCGCATGACCTAATGGCAGCTCCTTCCTATGTCACTCAGAGAGGTGGAGGGTCAAATTCCAGACCAGATGGTCCATATGGACTTGGCAATCTCTATCCTTCGAGCGCTTTTTAACAAGGATGTCCCGAGTAAGCGTTAATTATTTAGTCGTCTCTAACAGCTTCTCTAATGAATGGGTGTGATCCAAGGGAGTGACAAGAAAGTACTCTGTCAGGCACTCAACAAGCTCTTCCTCCCATTAGAAACGGACGATGATGACAAAGTGCGCACTCTAAAGCTTCTCGTGCACAACCTACGTATGCGCCGACCACCGCGGGATGCCTCAGCGCTAGTTGCGCTCGTCAAGTTCGATGGTGCACTCTCGAAGCGATTCGAAAAGCAATTGGAGGACTTCAATGAGTCAGAGTACCGCCAACTCCAATCCCTGCAGGAGCTGTTCGAGTTTTTGGATGACATAATGCCGCTGGATGAGGACGAGGACAGGGACGAGGAGGAAGAGGCATCTGCAAAGAAGCGTGCGGCGAGGAAGCGCAGGTCAGAGAGCGTCACGTCAGATGCCACGAGCATAACGGACGAATGGGCTGAGACCCCACTCCGGGGCAGAGGCGGCAAGGCTAAGTCCAAGTGCGACCACTAACTTCATTTAGCTGAGTTGGGATGTGCTCATTATCGCCCTTCCAGACGACGTCGAACGTCACAATCAGATGAGGATGAGGACGAGGAAGAAGGACATTTGGTGGAAGGTTCTCCTCCCTCCGTGATGCCCACTCGATCGATGCCGCGCAGAGCCGCGTAAGTGAAGGTTTGACATGGCTGACAAAATGCTGACAAAATGTCGCACAGGACCAAGAAGGTCGATATGACGCCGATCAGGCTCGAGGGTGACGATGATGATGAAGGGGACGGGGATGACGGGGATGATGACAGTGATGATGACGACGATGACGATGACGAGTCAACGCCTGTCCCTCGCTCCAAGCGCCATGTCGTTCGGTGCGTGTTTCTCTTCCGTTTCATTCTATAACTCAGACTTTCACGATTTCTTACCCCGGATTACGTACGCGCTCTTCAGAAAAACTACTACCGCAAAGTCTGCTCCCATGAAAATAAAAACCCGTCCAAGAAAGATGGGTAGGGGGCAGGACGGTGAGGACGGTGGCAGCGGCAGTGGCACGTCCGAACCTGCAGATTCAATCATGGACTCAAGCTCAGAAGAGGAAGCGGACGACGAGGTAGACGGAATGTTAGGCGAGTAATGCCCCGTGATGTATGTATGGATCGTAGGGCGCATGATCTATTGTTGTACGTTTTTCGGATGTGTTCCCTTCCATGATGATAGTCATCTACTGTAAAATTTTGTTTCCCCCTTTGAACCTACGTTTCAAGTTATGCATGACCCTGGCCCAACAGGATTACTGTCATACACCGAGCAATCGCTCTGGATCTGAGCGATTGCCTAGTGTGGCCATAGCAGCCCTAGATTTGAGCGGTTGGGCCGTTAAGCGACGCTAAGCGCTGAGCCGTCGTAGGGTGGATGACTGTATCCCAAAGAGTGTCTATGAGATGTGATCGATGTGGTTCTACAGCTCCTAGTCCTTGTATTTGCCCAGGGTTTAGGGGTCGCCGCACAGTGGTGTCCGGGATACACGTATCATTCATGATATCCAGTGTTTCACATGCTCAGCGACCCCGAACTGGCGAAGATCATAACAATGCGCCATACTTCCAGTCTTGCTGACCTTCAAATCTTCCTTCCAGAAGTGATGTTTGACATCTTGCCGCGTTCCTTGGACCACCAATGGCACGATGCCACCTGCGGTGGTCATCAACTTCATGTATATAAAGCCAGGGAGTAGGTTGCTTGGTCTTGGCAAAAGGGACCCTGACCGTTCTCTATACTGCCATGGCTACTAGTCTCAAGCTCCCTACTCGCAGAGTAGGTCAAACAGAGGTTTCCGCCATTGGTTATGGCGCGATGGGTATTTCCTCTTACTATGGCAGTGTCCTCCCGGATGAGGAGCGTTTCAAGGTAATGCCTGTCCCAACTGACCAAAGTCGAATATCCGAGTCCTGCAAATGTTTTACTTAACTCTTTCTCAGTTGCTTGATACCGTTTACGCGGCTGGCTGTACAAACTGGGACACTGCGGATGCGTACGGTGACTCGGAGGAGCTCATTGGTAGATGGTAGGTCCTTATCCTGAGTCTTTGATACTCTCTCGCTCGGGCGCTTGTCCACAAAGGTACTCCCACACATGCACCCACAGGTTCAAGCGCACCGAAAAGCGCAACGAGATATTTATCGCCACTAAATTTGGGGCTGGTTCACCGTCAGGAAAGATAATTGATGGGTCGCCTGCCTATGTCAAGGAGGCCTGTCAAAAGTCTCTCGAGAAGCTTGGTGTAGACCAGATAGACTTGTACTATGCCCACAGGTACGCCTTCCAGTACCAGTTGATGCCCATGAGTTGGATGTCTGATGCAGTTATTGAAAAGGGCGGATCCTACTGTTCCCATTGAACACACAGTTGGCGCATTGGCCGAGCTTGTAAAGTTGGGGGACTCATTCACTGTCGTACTCCGTAACAACTGAGTCCTTCTCAGGGAAGGCAAGGTCAAGCACATCGGCCTCTGCGAATGCAATGGTGATACCATACGTCGTGCGTACAAGGTCCACCCGATAGCGGCAATTCAAGTCGAATACTCGCCGTTTACTTTGGACGCCGAGGATCCGAGGATCGGAGCCTTGGCAGCTGCGCGTGAGCTTGGTGTGACCGTATACGCGTACTCTCCGCTTGGGCGAGGTCTCCTGACGGGCAAATACGTACGTCCAGTAAACCGTCCCAAGCTCACCTCTCATCCTGATTCACAGAGAAGCCCCGATGACTTTGAGGAAGGTGATATTCGCCGTGTCATTCCGCGATACTCCAAAGAGAACTTCCCGAATGTGCTTAAAGTTGTGGAAGAAATTCAGCAGATCGGGAAGCGGCACGACGCGTCTGCAGGTCAAGTGACGCTTGCCTGGCTCCTAGCTCAAGGCCCGGATATCATCCCCATCCCAGGTACTCGCAATGTGACGGTACGAAAAAAAAGTACATCTCCACTCGGGGTTGATGTCTGACCACGCGCAATCCTAGTATCTATATGAGAATCTTGGTTCATTGAACGTAAAGCTTGACCAGGAGGAAGTGCAACAAGTTCGCGAGATTTCCCAGAGAGCAGACTCTACTCTAGGGGAGCGCTACCCTGCCGCTATGCAGGATACGCTGTACACAGACACTCCTCCACTCTGATTCATACAGCTTGCGACGAAGACAATTACAGTGGGCATCTCGGCATGGGAATGGGTCTATATGGAAGATGTCAACCCAAATGTCAGATAAGACGAAGAATTCCTGTAAATGATATAACATACGATAGCGAGAAGCACCGTGTACTGCCAGTATAAGGATTTGGTCGATAAATACTTATTTCCCGTGTCCAAGTCAGGTGGTGCAAAAGGTACGCGATCAGGTGACATGTTTCGCGCCGATTATGTAATGAACACGTTGTGGCAGCGTGTTGGAATGTCCATCTCTCTTGTCGATAACTTAACAACTCGTCTTGTTCGAGAGCTCACTGCGCGTCGACATAACGTCGTAACTCGTAAATCTCTACCTTTCTGTCTCTGGTGTTAGGCCATTGTGACAATGAATACCCATCTCCACCACCCCCGCCTCCCTTCCATTCCCCCACCAGCCACTTCAACATCCAACAACCGGCGCAACCCCTTATCAAACGCTCTCAATAAACCGCTTCCCCCGGATGTACCTCCAAAGCCTGTAAATTCCGAAAAGAAAGTGTCGCCTCCGCTTCCCCGTCAGAATGCCAAGGTTCAACCTCCCTTGCCGCCTCCTGTCATTCAAGATAAGACAGGCTCTCTGCGGTACCAAAGAATGTCTTTCCTCGGCGAGGTGAGTCATCAATCGTTCTTTGCGCTTGGCCATTCACCAAACCTGATAACAGGGTGGGTTTGCCAGGGTGTATCAAGTTAGGGACTCCCGTAACAACCACCTTGCCTGTAAAGTTGTGACGAAGAGCTCCCTCAAGACAAAGAAGGCCAAGACCAAGGTGCGCATCTATTGTGCTCTACTGGATATTCGATGCTAAGCAGGGATTCAGCTTTATGCAGAGATCAAGATCCACAAAGCGCTAGACCATTGCAACATTGTTCGCTTTGTTGATTGCTTCGAGGATGAAGAGAATGTCTATATGACTCTGGAGCTCTGCCAGAACGGCTCCCTCATGGGCATGCTCCATCACCGTCGTGTCTTTACGGAGCCAGAGGCGCGGTTCTTCATGGTACAACTCATCGGTGCCTGCCATTACATGCATACCCACCAGGTGATCCATCGTGATCTGAAATTGGGAAATCTTTTCCTCGATGCGGACATGAATATCAAGGTTGGCGACTTTGGCCTAGCTGCACTTATCGAGAGTCCCGGCGAGCGGAAGAAGACCATCTGTGGAACGCCGAACTATATTGCACCAGAGGTATTGTTCGACACAGCAAACGGACACAGCTTCGAGGTTGACACCTGGTCCATCGGGGTTATTCTATACACGTTTGTCGTCGGTCGTCCACCTTTCCAAACCAAGGATGTCAAAGAAGTTTATCAGTGAGGTTTTTAAGCTCCTTACTGGTGCTTTGCAACCTAAACTCGTCCCCTTTTCAGGCGCATTCGCGATAATCAATACGAGTTCCCACCCAACCGGGATGTCTCGCTCGATGCGCGCGAGCTCGTGCAGGAGATTCTTACGCCCAACCCTCAGGAGCGCCCCACGCTGCACAACATCCTTGACCATGCTTTCTTCACTCGTGGCGTTGTCCCAGGGTCCATACCTGTCTCCGCACGCGACGTTCCCCCCAATTTCCGTCACATCTCATTACTTGTCTCACAAGCAAACCTTGCTCGGCTGCGACATACTTGTCAACTTGATGGTGAGGTCTTGCCGAGTACGTCGCCAAATAGCGAGCCGCCTGCGCCGAGCGTGAGTAGTGCGACCAGTAGCTTCGCGCAGCAGGAGCGCGAGTTCCAGAAGGCGGTGCAGCCTGGCAGCCCTATCTCTGCCTTACTCAGCTCGGCGCGTCAGCCGCTCATGGTAGCGCCTGCCGGTGGTGCTACCATTCGCGGTGAGCCAACTCTACTCCGCAAGTTGCAGGCCGCGAAGAAGGAGGCTGCGCGGTCGCCCGCAAAAACAAACAAGGTCGGGAACAGACTGCAAGAGATAATGGAGGAAGACAGTCCGGGTGATGGATTCGAAAGGCGGGAAGAGGAAGGGCGGATAAAAGAGCTGCAGAGCCAGAAGGCCCGAATCGTCGCGCAGATGGTGCCTGCACAGGCGTCACGCGCACCCGAGTCCCCATTTGAGGATACAGAGAATGTCCCGGTACCAGCGTCGGAGCCCGCGCAAGGCGAGCGACGCGTGCGAGTACGCACGAGGGAGACTCTACCAGTAGGGTCTTCTTCCAGCGGCGCCACAACTCCAATATCTGGGCCACCCAAGTTGAATGGATTCGACGCTGCGGCGGAGACCCTGTGTGCCGCCTTCGATGCGCTTGCCCAGCATCGGTTGTTCCGAGACCCGAGCGATGACGTTGACCTGCCAGAGGAGAGGGTCTTTATCGCATCTTGGGTCGACTATTGCAATAAGTATGGCATGGGCTATGCGCTCACAGATGGGTCGGTTGGCGTGCATTTTAATGATAGTACAACGCTCGTCCTTGCCGCTGATAAACAGTCCGTCGTTCTCGTCTATTGTTTTTATCGGGCGCTAAATGAATTATGGTGTTATGGCAGGCACTTTGATTATATATCATCACGCCGTCAAGGTACGGTGTATGTGCGCAAAAACTACACCGTTGGTGACTATCCTGAGGAGCTGAAGAGCAAGGTGTACTTGCTGAAGCACTTCGAGGGGTATATCATGGGCAAGTTGTATGGTGATTATGAGTACACATTCATGGACTTGAAGCGCACCAAGGGCATGCAATTTGTGCAAAAGTACCTACGCATGAAGCACGTCATCGTATTCAAGTTGAGCCACGACGTCCTCCAGGTAGCCCTTGATCTGTATATCCTGGGGGTAGCGTGGCTGACACGACCGGCAGTTCAATTTTTATGACCACTCGAAGATCATCCTTTCGACACAGGGACTCGTTATCGCACATATTGACAAGAATTACGTACTGACGCGCTGGACACTAAGCCAGGTCATGGCAAGGGCGCTCCTACCACCGTCCACAGACCCGGAGCAAGCCAAGTTTGCGCAGCGCCTACTCGACAAGCTCAAGTATTGTAAAGAAGTGCTGTTGTCGATCCGCAATGCCAGTGCGGGTCTCGGCGTCGGTGCTAGTGGAAGTGGTGGTGCTAACACGATCGAGGTTGGAGGGGTCAGTGATAGGCTGTCAAAGGCGTCGCTGAGGTAGGTGTCGCGGGTGCTAGAGGCCGCCAGTTCCAAGACACGATGGACGGACACTTTGAGTTTCAATCACGGGCATTTCCTCTGTTTTCTCTTCATATACATCCAACCACTTCCCATCTCCACCACGTTACACTGCATCCGTTTCACGCCAATGATTTAAGATCTAATAAGCCTCCGATCTGCACATCCCATGTTATTCTATCGACCGGCTTTACCACGACTCTCGCTTCCTCTTTTACCTTTCGCATAACCCTCCTACGTCCATGCGTAGCCACGACCGTGATCTTAGCGCTATGTTACACGCAACCTGGCACAGCGACACACCGAATATTTCCTGGTTCCGCCTCTTTGAAAGAGTCATAGGTGTCTCGTTATTTTGGACTTTTCTTGTATTTATATGGGTGGCACGGTGAATGGTGAATTGCATGACTGACGTCGGATGACCACTAGTGTCGGCCTGCCGATTGAAAATGTCTTCCTGTATGTCTATTATTCTGTATCCTGGGGTACAGAAGACCGACTGGCATTCCAAGCTTGTCAAGCACAATGCGGGACCAGAAGAAGCCGGAGAGCGAAGATAGGGCGTAGACAGTGCTCAGACTCGGAGATCCCGTCCCCATCATAGCCACAGTGAAATTTAAAATACAGTACATACTCGAATGACTTAAATGCTCGAACTTCCTGCTCCTTATCAGAGACCAGGCCGATCAGATCAGGATCTGTCGCCGGAGAGTAATCAATACCTTTCTTTCTCTTGTCATCACCTATCGGACGGAAAGCGTGGGAGTCACAGTGTGTAACCTGTTGCCTGACCTGCGATGGTCTTCTCTCCTAACTCATTTTAGTGGGCACGCAGTATTGTCCTGCGCTGCATAATCCGCCCTTTGCGCAGGGGCCTATATATATAGCATGTCCGAGAATAAGTCCCAGATTAAAGTATTCTCTTTTCTTTTGAGCCTCGATGGATGGGGTGATGTTCCTTACTGCCAGTGGGATGGTATTCATTCTTGCCTCTCTTGTTCAATCAATCTAATCTTGCCTACTAGGTCACGTTCACCTCTTCTTGCATCCAGAGAATTAGTTGTTCTCCATGCCTATTGCTTTGATCCCAACAGGTTCATGTTGTTTGTCTCCACCTCGCTTTCAGTTCGTGGGTTGTCATCCGGCCTCATAGTTCATGTAGTATTTCAAGTTGTCCCTGCTTGGCTTTCAGGCCATCTCGTCGCTGTTCCCGTCCGATCTGGCTTACGTCGCTTTCGTCCCTGCCTCGCTTTCAGCTTGTGAGATGCCATCCATGCTCGTTGCCCTGGCTTCACCTCCCTTTTAGCCCGTGAGTTGATGTCCATGCCTGTTATTCTGCCTTGTTTTCAGGAGGTATATTGTCGTCTGCTTGCAAGTTAATCTTCACCACGATTGTTCCCGTTGACTAATGACTAGTCTAGATAGGGTGATTCTAAGGCTCTGGAGGAGGAATGGGGCTCCATCGGCGATGGACACTAGTACTGTACATACTATAGAAAGTCTTTGCACATCTCGCGAGTACTTGTCTATTACTGTGCAAGTGGCCATATTTTAGTATACATCGCGAATCAGTACTGTGTCTGAGTTGGCGCGCAACGGCCGTGTGGGAACTTGCGGGTTGATGGAAGACGTGGCTTGTATTTGCCTTTTCCGCGACCGTTGTCACTTCAAATAGAAAATGAAGTCAAGTAACGTCCTACGTGCTGGCTTCGTTCTCTCCTTGCTTGCCTCTCGTGCTCGGTGTACTACTCCTCCAGTGAAGGTGTCTCTGCGTACCTCATGGCCTTCCCCGCCGTTCTTCCTCGAATTAATGTGTGTGTCAGTCTCATCCTTTAATTCCGTCTCTTACATCAATTTATAGTGAAACCATCTCCATCGAAGAGCCCGACGCATTCTTCCCCTTGCTTGATCTCCTGACAAACCCCGATGCTTTTCCTGGGAAGGAGGAACTCTCACACGAGGCGTTGGAACAGCGAGCCTTACAGACTGCATTGTCTGCGGGATACTTGTCAAAGCCTGGTTCCTTGGAAGCCGTCCAAGCTCAACTAGGCCTGCACTCCGCAGCTCCCAAAATCGTTGCTTTTTATCAGCATTATTCGGACATAGTGGGAACTATGAACGTGTCGGACGAGACGGAGAGATGTGGCTCGTGGGTGGACTGGTACGGGAGGGTTGTCTGTGACGTGGATGAATTTATTCATCTCACCGCGTTGGATACAGCAGAGTCGTCGTCATTCTCGTGAGTATATGTCCTCATGCTTGTCGCTATATTGCTCATACCTATACATAGTAAGCCAACTCCAAGGCCCGAAACACTCACCTTCGATCATATTTATCCCCCCCCTGATCGTCATGTAGTCGGCCCACATCGGATGGCTATCCTTTATGCCTCTCTTCAGTCTTCCAACTTCCGAGAGCTCCATTCACATCTCTTGCGGTTGTCCAGTGCTCCCGTACCGAGCGTGCAATATATCTTTAGGCCCGTCCCTCCGAAGGGACAGTCCAATGAGAAGACGTATCTCTCTGGCTACGGTGTCACGTTGGACCTGAAAAAAATGGATTACCTTGCCCTCGATGATAGAGTGACCCACGACAAAAGTACGCTTCATTACAAAAAGTCCTTTTTATCTTCTCTTATTACAGCCCTAAGATCTCAACCCAGAAGATGTCCAAAGGGTTCCTGCTGATGATGAAGACGCCGTCCCCGATGCCGTCCTCCTGCTTTTGGAACAGTATCCTCTCAACACTACATTGGGTATCGGTGAGCCTTTGACGTCAGATGAGATAGCTCGTATGTATCCCCATGATGTTCTCCGTCGCGTCAGGCCGCGTCGTACTGATTATATGCAAGGCATTGGTATTCTTGCCACTCAGCTCGTCTCTGAGTCTGGAACCCCTCTCGAAACACTAAGACAACTCGTACATGATTTCCCAAAATACCCAACTTCTCTTTCCCGGCGCATTGTCCCACAGTTCTAAGCGCCGTTTGGTTGAATGGAGCGCAGCTTTCCCCGGACGATATGGACCCACACAGGTATTCGCTTTACTTGTCGTCTTATACACAGGCCATCTTCATAACCCTTGAAGTCTTCTCCGTTTAGTTCGTAAGGAAAGAGATCTTATGCTCTCCTTGACGTCTCTTGGCTTGATGCCCGTAGAGGCATTTAATCTCATAACCCACTCATCCCTCGGGACCTCCCCATCCAACAATGGTGTTGTCGATGATCTTTTCGATGCTAGCGACCGTTCGGAGGGCGGTAATCTCGTTTTCTGGTGGAATGATATAGAGAAAGACAGCCGGTAGGCACTGTAATGTCTCTTGTACTCGGCACTCTCATTCTCACCTGCAATCCAGTTATGCCCGCTGGCAACCATCTCTATACGCGGTACGTTGAACCCCACCTCAGTTACTTTCCTTATTAACTTGACCAAGCTGTTACGTCCACTGTATCCCGGTCAAGCTCCTACTATTCGTCGGAATATGTACAATGTTGTCGTTGTATTCGACCTTTCACGGCCATCCGGCCTGCGCTTTATCACAAATACCATGTCAATGTTGATCGATCGTTTGTTCCCAGTACGCTTTGGTATTGTGCCAATCGTTGAAACTGAGGACGGTGTGAAAATGGCCAAGGTATTCTACTACCTGGTACAGAACTATGGTCGTCAGGCGACTATGGGGTTCTTCAGCTCCGTACGCACCGTATACTTCTATCATTGCTTGCTTTCATCCACGTTATGTTAGATCCTTGATGTGTCAGGCGCCAAAGAACAGGTGGACTGGCTTCTTGTACAAGCACAATTCGAAGCACTCGTGGCGAATGAAGCGACAAGAAGGGAAGAAGAGGCTATGTCTTTTGACAGTGTCCTCGGCAGCGCTACCGATGAGCTTGAAGCGAGCTTCTTGAAAGCCCGGATGTACGCGCAACGGCTGGGTACAACCGTTGCCTCATCGCCCGATGGTCACATTTTCATCAATGGGAAGTACCATGTTGCCAATGATGTGCGTTGTCGCGCGTTTGTCTTAAGTTGCTTTAATTAACTATGGGGGGATTAGAATTTTTTGAGTTCATTACAGTATGGCGTCGGGCAAGCCCTTCAGCACTTCCAAGAAAACGTGCGTTCCCCTTCCTTCTTTGGATCATCTTTATTACTCCACGGTTGTTCCATTCAGGTCTATTCGGGTGTTATTACAGATACTGATGCCGACAACATCGAGAACTATTTTTATGATTTACCTACTGCTATGAAGAAACGGAACCTCCACGTCGTCCCTGTTGGTGACGGCGATGGTGTGCGTATTGCCAGCCTCCCCACCCTCCATCAACGGACCGACTTGAACGCCTCCCCCGCCATGTTTATCTATCCCAGTAAGGCCATCCTCAACTCCCCTGAAATATCTCATTGATGGCAATGTAGGTTCTGAGCAGGTGCCTTTGTCTATCTATGTGATTGCCGATCTCGACACAGAAGATGGTCTGAGTGCTTTGCGGGCTGCACTTGCATTCTCTGTACGTCAAACATGTCACTTCCACCTACTTATCTAATTGAGCTGCTTGTAAAGAAATTCGCCTCCGCACAGTCACGCCTGACTTTTCTTCATAATCCGGCATTTCCGATAAGTGACCCAGGACCGCACACTCGCGTGTCTTCTTTGTTTTCACACCTCATATTCAAGGATATTTTCTCGAAAGTTTCGCCTACTGACCTGCTAAGGGCCATCGATTCCCCCAACGACTCGGGACAGGGAGAACAGGTGTTGCTGAGCATGCCTTCTTCCTTGGATGAGATCACTTTAGCAGATGTTGATAAGGATGATTATCGCCGGTATGTAGCAGCTGGCAGAGTAGCTGCGGAAAGAGTCGGTTTCGCTCCAGGGGCTTTCGGGCTGATCATCAATGGTCGAGTAAGAGTCACTTTTTTGATTCTGGTTTCAAACCGTGACGTACCACGCTTGCAGATCATTGGCCCCATCGGATCCGGAGAATTCACCGCAGACGACTACCAGACGCTTCAGGACT
>WNFI01536888.1_pt1 | contig 12750 bp, 8 predicted proteins | sample 5400471 | NCBI WGS metagenome assembly WNFI01 (sample SAMN13153348, study PRJNA577476) | soil metagenome | isolation source: 100 cm saprolite on Douglas fir-dominated hillslope | place: USA:California | collected 2013-09-17
CGTACGATTCTCAACTGGGGACGTGGCGCGGAAATCATCACGTACGATCAGCGCCAGCACCTCATCCGCTGCTACACCGGCGACCAACCCAAGCGCGCCCACAAAACCCCGCCGACTGACGCGACTCCTCCTGCCGACACACTTTCGCCCGTCGTGCCCGCCCACAAATTCTCGCCCCCCCTCATCGTCGAAGAACCCATGAAGGCCGCCGACCCTCTTCCTCCCGAGCCCGACCCTACCGAAGGCTCCTGAGTCGGAGGACAGATGGCGGAAGTCAGCGGTCGGAACACGGAGGGATAGATCACAGAATAAAAGTTCTCTGTTCACCGTTCACGGTTCACGGTTATGGCCGATCGAAATAACCCTTTCACTGGGCAAAAAAAAATCAAAAGAGTTACGAAAAAATTCTGCTGCAGCGTGATCCACCGCTCTTATTTTTGTGACTTTTCGTGCCTCTTCGTGGCCAAAACGACCCGGCGTTGAGGCTTCACGCAGCGGATGAAATCGTTTTTCAAGGCTCACGTTGAATTCTCCTCTTGAGCTCTGTGTCTCTCTGCCCGGCAAGCGCGGGGTGTGGGTCAAATACGGTTTTTAGGTTTATTCGTGGATCTTCCGCTTCGTTCCGGCTAAGGGAATCCATATGAGTTCCGACTTGGTCATTGGTTTCGATGCAGACGACACGCTTTGGCACAACGAAAACATTTTCGAAAAAACACACGAGCGCTACCGCCACCTGCTCGCACGTTTCCACGACGCCGCCACCGTCGATCGCACGCTCTTCGCGACAGAAATGCGCAACCTCGAACTCTACGGCTACGGCATCAAAGGCTTCACCCTCTCTGCAATCGAAACCGCAATTCAAATCACCAAAGGCCAGATCGGTTCCGACGAAATCGATCAGATCATCCGACTCGGCCAGGAGATGCTGAACCACCCCGTCGAACTCCTCGACGGCATCCCCGAAACCCTGGCAACGCTGTCCAAACAACACCGCCTCCTCGTCATCACCAAAGGCGACCTCCGCGACCAAGAACGCAAATTGGCGAAATCCGGCCTGGCCGCTCATTTCAACCACGTCGAGATTGTCTCCGAAAAAGACACCGGGACCTACTTTCGCATCCTCCAAAGATATGAGATCACTCCCGACCGCTTCCTGATGGTTGGCAACTCCCTGAAGTCCGACATCCTTCCCGTCCTAGACCTTGGAGGCGCGGGAGCCTATATCCCTTATGTGATCACCTGGGGCCACGAGCGCTCCGACCCCCGCCCGCAAGCCGAAGGCCGGTTCTTTCAACTCAAAACCGCCCGCGACCTCCCCCAAGTCATCGCCAGCTTGTCGTAGCCGCAGCGGAAGGCGGAGGACAGATGTCGGATGGTCAGAAAATCGGAATCCGACTCTCTTGCCCACCGTGGACCTGAAACCTTAAGCCTTCCGCCCTTGAAGGCTTCCGAAGGTGGGACGTGAACGGCCGTCGCGCGGAATACCTCCGAAGTCGCCTCCATTCCCGAAGCGATGATAGATGCGCCGGAAATCACAATCCGACCCCTAACACCTGAAACCTGACACCTTGCACCTGCGCTATCGGGCTGGCCTATCGGAGGTAGTTTGGCATTCCGGTTGCTAAACGCCGCTACAACCTCCGAAGTTAGAAAACTATTTTCGCCGTTCGTTGCCGAGCGGAGTTCCAAATCAAATGAAGGAAAGACGATCCAACCCAATAAGCTATCTGGTTGTCGTGGCTGCCCTGTTATGGGTGCCATTCGGTCGGGCGCAGAACAACGAGAGTTCGTTCCAGGTCGCAGAAGCGACCGTTGACGATATCCATGCCGCTATGAAGGCGGACAAATTGACCGCCCATCAGCTCGTGCAGAAGTATCTGGACCGTATTGAGGCCTACGACAAGAAAGGCCCGCAGATCAATTGTATCATCACGCTGAATCCGGCGGCATTGGAGGAAGCCGACAAGTTGGACGCCGCCTACAAGAAATCGGGCTTTGTTGGAACGATGCATGGTATTCCCATCCTTATAAAGGACGAGGTCGATACCATCGGAATGCCGACGACACTGGGATCGGTCGTATTTAAGGACTATCGCCCAACCAGAGATGCTTTTGTGGTGGAAAACTTGAAAAAGGCGGGAGCAATCATTCTCGGAAAAACTACTTTAGGGGAGTTCGCCGGTGGCGACACCTATGGATCGCTTTTTGGCGTCACCCGCAATCCGTATGACCTGGAACGGACCGTCGGCGGCTCGTCAGGCGGTTCCGGTGCATCTACCACCGCAAACTTTTCAACCGTGGCCATAGGAGAAGAGACAACCGCTTCCATTCGTCGACCGGCGAGCTGGAACGACGTCGTCGGGATGCGGCCCACGCCCGGACTGGTGAGCCGCTCAGGTATGTATGACGGCTATCCCTCGCCGCAGGAGCAAATGGGCCCCATCGCGCGCACGGTCGCCGACTTGGCCAAACTGCTGGACGTCATGGTGGGTTACGATCCGGAAGATCCGCTCACGGCCATGGGCTATAAAAAAATCCCAGCCACTTATACCCAATTTCTTGATAAGAACGGCCTGAAGGGCGCGCGGATCGGCATCATTCGTGAATCCATGGTATCCAACTCGGAGCCGGACTCGGAAGACTTCAAGAAGGTCGAAGCGGAATTCAATAAGGCGATCGCTGAATTAAAGACAGCGGGCGCCGTGATCATTGATCCCGTCGTGATCCCGAAGTTGAACGAGCTCCAGGCGATTTCGGCCGTGAATCCCGACCGAATGGACGAAAGCACGCGAGTGTGGCTTGCACGGAATCCGAATTCACCCTTCAAAACCAGACAAGACATTCGCAACTCGCCGGATATCGGAAAAGTGATTCCAGCCAAGGCCGCGCAATGGAAAAGCCCGCGCCCCGTATTTGATCCGGCCAAGTATGCCAAGGTGACCATGGCCAAGGAAGAATTGACGACAAATGTCATGAAGGTGATGGCGGATAACAAGCTGGACGCCTTTGTGCACAAAACGATGGAGCACCAACCCACCTTGATTAAGGACGGGGTAAACCCGCCGTATCTCAGCAACAAGGGTGGAACGACGTTGAACGCGTTCCTTGGGTACTCTACGGCGATGACAGTGCCTGCCGGATTTACCAGCGACAATCTCCCCGTCGGAATCACGTTCTTCGGTCCACCATACAGCGAGCCGATGATGATCAAGCTGGCCTACGCTTACGAGCAGGCCACGCATCACCGGAGTCCACCCAAGACAACCCCCGCATTGCGTTAGTTAGTTTCAATAGTCATCGGCAATTGTATTACCTTTACGCCTACGCTGCCGTCCCCTGAAGGGAACACGGAGACTAACTACGACGCTCACGTAGGACACGGGCGCTCTATGCTGCTCGGAAATGATATTGGAACAACAGAGGCACGGAATTCACAGGGAAAGGCAAAACCGGAAAGCACGCTTTGATCCGACAGATACAATAGGGTTTATTTTGTACATTCTGTCCAAAAATTTGCCTCTGTGGTTCACGCTGCATTTTCTAAGTTCATTGCAGCTTAACGGTGTAGTGCTAGAGCCCGCGTTAAAAAATCAGGTATGAAGCTTGCCATTGCGTTTGGCTGAACGCGGGCGCATTCTGCCGGGCTCGGCCTGTGGTGCCCTGTTCGTATGCTCTATCAATTTGCTCAGCGTCTCAGTGCAGGTGTTTTCTCGATTTTCCGGCGTCTGGTGACGCGGGGATTAACCTGGGTTCAAGCGCGGCCGCGTCTTGCCGTCTGGCTGTATCCCCCTTCTGAAAATACATCCGAGGCGCGCTATCGCGACTTCAATCACCGGCATTTCGCTCGCTTTTTCGAACAGGAAAGGATGCTGGCGGATAAACCACGCATGGATTTTTACTGCGCGGCGATCAACCGCCATATTCATCCGGGCGATCGCGTGGTCGATCTGGGGACGGGCACCGGAATTCTGGCCGCCTTCGCCGCCCGACGCGGCGCCGCAAAGGTCTACGCCATCGATCACTCCAAAATTCTTAAGCACGCCAAGACTCTGGCAGTCCACAATGGGGTTAAGAACGTCGAGTTCATCGCCACGCACAGCAAAGAGTTCACCGTGGATGCGCCTGTCGACGTCATCCTGCACGAGCAGATGGGCGACTTCCTGTTCGACGAGTCCATGGTCGCTAACGTGTGTGATCTGCGCGATCGGATACTCAAACCGGGTGGCCTTATTCTACCGAGCCAATTCGATTTATATTGCGAACCGGTCAAGCTGAAGGATGACCGCCACGTTCCTTTCATCTGGGAGCTCAATGTGCACGGCGTCGATTACTCCTGTCTGGAGTGGAGCCGGCCGCAGGAACCGGGGTATTATCAACTGATTGGCTGCGATCTCGGTTTGGTCGAGCATTTCCTGGGCGAGCCGGAACCGGTGATGTCGATCGATTTGCACGTGCTGAACGAGGCGGATATGCCACTCGAATTGCGCTTCACGCGCACCGTCGTGAATGCGGGCCGGCTCGATGGTTATGCTGTCTACTTTCGCGCTCGGGTGGATGGAGACCTCAGCCTGAGTTCAGGTCCCATGGATACAGGCCGCGCGCCGCATTGGGGATTTCGGATCCTCCGCACCGATCGCGACGATTTTGAAGTGGGAGACGTCATCGAATTCACGCTGAAGGCCGGTCGCTGGACCGATCCGGATTCATGGCGTTGGAGTCACGTGAAACATTCCGCCGCCAACAGCGAGCTGACCGGGGTCGGGTCTGAATTGCGTTAGGGCGTGTTTTTGAAATAGATGCCGTCGCCGCTGAGAGAAGAGTCTGCGGTGAGGTGGTCCGTCGCGTCCCTGCGACGGCATTTCGCGATTGAAACATTCGTACTGCTTGCCATGCCGTCGCAGGGACGCGACGGACCACCTACAGATCATTTTCCTACTTTGCGCCTTTGCGCGAGTTTTTGCCGACCGCGCAGCGATCGCTAGTCCACGAGAATCTTACCGGCCTGCTCGAATCCCAGGGTCACGGTCTTGCCGGATTTGAGCCGAAGCGTGACGATGCCGGCGGCTTCCATTTGTGCAGTCACGCTGAGGACAGCTCCGGGAAGCAAGCCGTGACGTTCCGCAAATTGGAGAAAATCGGGGCTCTGATCCGTGATTCTCACGAGACGCAAAGGTGTTTGCACCGGCGCGGTGGCAAGGGTTCGATATATGCGCGTGTCCAGCTTGCCTTGCGCGCTCGGGATCGGATCACCATGCGGATCTGCCTTGGGATGCCCTAGGAGCGTGTCGATTCGCTCCAGCACGCGATCCGAAAGGGCGTGCTCCAATTGCTCCGCTTCGGCGTGAACGTCGGCCCAGTCCATTTTCAGCGTCGTGACGAGAAACGTTTCAACCAGCCGGTGCTTACGCAGGACATTCAGCGCAAGCTTGCGCCCGCTATCGGTCAGACGCACGCCCTGGCGAGGGAGATGTTCGATCAGTTTCTGTTCAGCCAGCGCCTTGACCATCGTAGTGACCGTGCCAGGCACCACGCCCAGCCCCTCGGCGATCGCGCCAACCGGAACCAATCCGTCATCGTCCGGCGAAAGCGAAAGGATCTGTTTGAGGTAATTTTCGACCGTATTGGTGGCCATGCGCACATCGAAAGCCGCAGCACTATTTGAGGCAACAGTTGTTTTATTTTGACTACTCAAAATAAATAACTCTATCAATCAAGTTATGATTGCTTGTTCAGTTGAAATCTTTGAACGCCGCGTAAAACAGACCGCAGTCGTCTGCCTCCTTGCGGCGCTTGCCTTGACCTCTCTCGCGGACGAAACCTCCAGCGAACCGGTTAAACTTGGCCGGGTCGATGTGACGACCAATCTTGGCCGGGTGCGCGAGGAAATCGTTCCGAGCATCGGCGCGACCACGTATACGATCGGCGCCGGCGAGATCGACACGATTGCGCAGGGCGACAACGCGCCTTTTTCCCAAATTCTGCTGCGCGCTCCAGGTGTGGTGCAGGATTCGTTTGGAGAAAGCCACATACGCGGCGAACACGGGAGCATCCAGTATCGGATCAATGGCATTCTCCTGCCGGAAAGTCTCAACGGTTTCGGTCAGGAGATTGACGCGCGATTTATCGACTCCGTTATGCTCACCACAGGCACGCTGCCCGCGCAATTCGGCTTCCGCACAGCGGGCGTGGTGGATGTGCTCACCAAGTCGGGCGCAACGTTGTCCGGCGGTCAGGCCGGGATGTACGGTGGCAGTTTCGATACGATTCAACCGGGGTTCCAGTACGGCCATTCGTCGTCGAATGCGGATGCCTATTTTTCCGCAACGTACAAACACACGAGCCTCGGCATTGAAAATCCGACCGCGAGCCGCCAGCCCATTCACGATCATTCGGATCAGTTTCGCGGCTTCGGCTATCTATCGTACCAAATCGACCGTTCGAGCCGCTTAAGTTTGCTGCTGAGCGCAAGTCAGGCTGCGTTTCAAATTCCAAACACACCTGAATTGAATCCCAGTTTCAAACTGGCAGGTGCTAGTCCGAGCAACTCCACCCTGTTGGATGAAAGGCAAAACGAGCAGAACGAGTACGCGGTGCTTTCCTTTCAAAAGGCGACGGCCGGGGAACTCGCGTTTCAGATCGCAGGCTTCACACGTTATGGACGAATTCATTTCCGTCCGGATTTTTCCGGGGATATGGTCTTTAACGGTGTTGCGAGCGATGTAACCCAGACAGGGATTTCGAACGGCCTGCAGTTCGACGCATCACGTCCTTTATCTGAAGATCACACCCTCCGCGTGGGATGTTTGTTAACTGGCGAGAGTGCCACGCGCAACACGGTGACCTCGGTGTTTCCCGCGAATGGCAATGGCGAGCAGACCTCGGTCACTCCGCTCACCATTCCGGATCGCAGCCGGTTGCGCGGACTGTTGTCGGGCTTTTATGCGCAAGACGAGTGGCATCCGATACAACGACTGACGATCAACTACGGCCTGCGCGCGGAATTTTTCGATGCCTTCATTCATGAAAATCAGCTGGATCCCCGCCTCAACCTGGTCTGGAGAATCGACGAGTACAGTTCATCGCATGCAGGTTACGCCCGCTATTTTACACCTCCTACGCTGCAGTATATCTCCAAGGCAACAATCGAACGATTCCGTGATACGACAAATGCTCCAGAGACGTTCGACGATTTGCCTCCGCGATCCGAGCGAGCCCACTACTTCGATGTGGGCATCAGCCGGAATCTCGCTCCGCAACTACAAGTGACCCTGGATGCCTTCTACAAAATCTCAAAAAACACCCAGGATCTGGGGCAATTCGGAAACGCCATTATTCTTGCCCCTTTTAACTACGCGGAGGGCACGGCGCGCGGTTTCGAGGTGAGCGGCCACTACCGTCGCAGCGGCTTTTCCGCGTACGCCAACTTTTCGTTCGTGTACACGCAGGCACGGCGCATCACGAGCGCGCAGTTCGAATTTCCTGCCGCTGCGCTCGCTTACATCGAAAATCATTTTATCCGGCTAGATCATGAGGGAGAGTTCAGCGTGTCGAGCGGCGTGTCGTATCGCCACGAAAACACCATGGTCTTTGCAGACATCATTTCCGGCAGCGGCCTTCGAAATGGCTTTGCCAACACGCAGCACCTGCCCGGCTATCACCCTGTAAATCTCGGACTGGAACACACATTTCATTCCAAAAATTTTCCAATCTCCACGATAAAGCTTCGATTCGATATCACCAACGCTTTCGACGAGACCTACCGATTGCGAGACGGCACGGGCATCGGTATCGCCGCCTCGCAATATGGAGCGCGACGCGGGTTTTACGGCGGAATTTCGGTCCCGTTTTAAACGCTTTAGTTGAACCACAGAGGCACAGAGCTCACAGAGGAAAATTCGATGCGAGCCTTGAAAAAATGATTTCACCCTATGAGTGAAACCCACGCAGTGCCCCTGGCGCGCGGAGAAAATTTAACGGAAGAACCGGGCCTCTTTCGTCGCAGAGGCTGGCCCTATTCTGGCGCAACTCCTGCTCAGCGCGAGCTGTTCAATTCGTGGGCACCAAGGGCCTGAAATGACGTTACGAACCCGTCTCATCATGATCTCCAAATTATTCGCACTACTCCGAAATTCTATCCTTCTCGCGAGGCATTTGTTTGTTCTCGGTCTGATGTTTTCGACCATGCTCGCGGCCGATACGGCGAACAAATCGATTGATAAAAAAAATAAATTCCATCTGGAAGAGGCGACGATTGAGAGCATCCACCGAGCGATTCTCTCCAAGGAGATCACCGCGACCGAACTCGTGAAACTCTACCTTGAGCGGATCAAGGCCTATAACGGAACGTCCGTGCATCAACCCGAGGGAGTGCTTGGACTCACCACACCGATCGCCAAGGCGGGCCAGCTCAATGCACTCTCCACCTTGAACCTCCGGCCCGCGACGCGGAAGGCCCTGGGTTTTGACGATCGCAAGGCGCGCAGCATGACGGACCTGGTGGACAATGATCCCGCCATGCCCGATGCATTGGAAATCGCCGCCGAGCTCGATCGTCAATTTGCCAGGACCGGAAAATTAGTGGGACCTCTTCACGGAATTCCGTTCGCGGTCAAGGATCAGTACGACACTTTCGACCTTCGCACGACTGCGGGGGCGGATGCCTTTTATGCGAATGATCGCCCACCTCAGGACGCAACTTTCGTGAAGCGTCTCCGGGCCGCCGGCGCAATCATCCTCGCCAAGGCAAATCTCGGCGAATACGCCACGCCTCGCGCGCGCAGTTCGTTCGGCGGCGTATTCTCCAATCCTTACGCGACGGATCGTTATCCAGGCGGATCCAGCGGAGGATCGGGCTCTTCTGTCGCCGCAAATCTCGTGACCTGCGCCATTGCCGAGGAAACAGGCGCTTCGATCCGCACGCCGGCGCGGGTTAACAATCTCGTCGGACTGGCTCCAACCCAAGAGCTGGTCAGCCGCGACGGAATGATCGGCGCAGGACTCAATACGCGAGTCGGACCCATCGCTCGCACCGTTGAGGATGTGGCCCGCATTATGGATGTCATCGCCGGGTATGATCCGAAGGATGAGTTGACGGTCTTTAGCGTCGGGCGCACCCCGTCGAAGCCTTACCAGTCCTTTGCGGGAGAGCGGAGCCTAAAGGGAATTCGCATCGGGGTTGTCCGTGAATACATGGACAAAAAATTATTCACCGAGGCGGATGCCGAGAGCATCGATATCGTTGACCGCGAAATCGAGGAGCTGCGTAAACTGCGACGGCGGATCATATCTCGGTTCTGGTCAGCATGACGACCGATCCGACGCTCGTTCCAGACGGTCCCACGATCCGTGATTTCGGTCCATCCTCACCCGAAGGTGAAGGCAAATACTGGCTGAACCTCTATCTCAAAAAGCGCGGCGATACCAACATCAAGACGGTCGCGGATCTTATCACCAAGGCGAACTTTTTTAAGGATCCCGGATTCGGCGACAAAAAGGCCGAGTTGGAAGCCACCGATCGAGCGATGACGCTCGATACCAAAGATCGCATGCAACGGCGATTCGCCATCCAACAAGTGGTGCTACAAGGCATGGCCGATCTCAAACTCGACGCGGTTGTTTATCCGACGGGAAATATCCCCCCGCCGATTTTGGGCGCACCCCTTGAGCCCACAGTCAATGGCCGGCCCGGAAATTCGTCCTGGAATCTCCTCGGCCAAAACGGATTTCCCGCGATCACCGTTCCGGCGGGCTTCACCACGCAGGTCTATGATCGCGTGACCGACGCCGCGGCACCCGGCGGCACGCGTTTGGTCGGGCCGGTTCCGGCGCGGCTTCCAGTGGGCATCGACTTTCTCGGCCGTCCCTTTGACGAACCCATGCTGCTGCGAATTGCCTCAGCCTACGAGCACGCCACCCATCACCGCAGCCCTCCTCCTGACTTCGGACCGATCAAAGGCGAGCCGTGAAACCAGATATTCACCACGAAGCGCACGAAGTTCACGAAGAAGACAATACAGATGAAGATTCTGAAAAGCTCGCGCCAAGACGCAAAGCCGGAAGGTTTTCAAGATAGGGCGGGACCGGCCTTACCTTCTGCAGAGAAATGATCTGAAGGTGGGCCAGCGCGTCCCTGCGACGGCATTTCGCGATTGAGACACTCATGCTGCTTGCCACGCCGTCGCAGTGACGCGCCGGCCCAACTCCACAGGCTCTCCTCTCAGCGGCTCCGATATTTTTATCCGAGATTCAGCAAACGGATTTGAACCACGGAGCCACGAAGGGCAAAAATCCGAATCTGAACAGGGGAGCCAGAATATATGCGAGGCTGACAGAACTGAGTCTTCTGACTCCTAGATTCCAACCATTAAATTCGCTCCGTGTCTCCGTGGTTCAACGGTATTTCGAAGACACGTCGTAGGGCAGTCAGCGGACACCATTTCACTTTGCCGGTTTTGGCTGTGCGGGACGGTCGCCCGCCATGGGGCCTTTGCCAAGCGGCGCCCCGGGTCCGCCCGGGCGCGCGGGATCCAATTGCGGGTCGGGCGGTAGATGAAAGTCTTCCAGCGCATCGGGGCGACTCGGATCGAAGGGTTTCCAGTCGATCAGATTTTCCGTGAACGGAATCTTCGCATCGACCAGTCCCTGGATCACACACTTGGCCAGTTGATACGCGCCATACCCATTTTGATGGGTATCATCGACAAACATCGTAGGCAGCTTCTTCGGCCCCAAGGCTTCATAGAGCTTCATGCTCATGGCGTTGAGATCGATCAAGGGAACATTGGAGTTAGCTGCAATCTCCCGCATCGCCGCGGGGTACTCGCCCAGGGTTTGAACAGCATGACCCTGTTCATCGAGGCGTCGTAAATTCTGAGAAGTCACAAGTACAGGTATCGCACCATGGTCTCTGCTATCCGCGATAAATTGCTGAAGCGCCTTCTCAAATTGCTCAATCGGCACGCGCTGATCGTTAATGCCAAATTGCATGAGGACGTAATCGCCTCGGTGAATCTCGCTGAGAAGCTTGCTCCAACGCAGTTCAGTAATAAACCCGCTTGCGGTCTCTCCGCTCTCGGCATAATTCGCAATCAGGATGGGCGGCTTAAACCAACGCGGGAATATTTGTCCCCAGGCAGCCCAGGGCTCCATCATCTGGTCGGTGACCGTGGAGTCCCCTATCAGATAAACCGTTTCCGGCGTTTTTTCCGGAACAATCTCGATCGAAGATACGGCCGGATTCGCATCGCTGAATTCGAGCGTTAGTTTTTCATCCCAGTCCAATTCCAAAAAAGGAACGCGTGTCGAGTCGTTCCACTGCACGTAAAGAATGGGCTCTTTCTCGCGCGATTTCAATTTGACGCTCCGACCATCAGGAAGCGTGGGACGGCGCAGGTGCACCAAAAACGTGTGCGTTTGATGTTCTCCAGGAGCCGTATGGACAGCCTCCAGCATCAATCGCCTGGTTTCGGATTTCACGGTTGTCACGGTGGGGCCCGCGGCCTGACCCAGCGTGACGGAAACGCGGTAGGCTCCCGGCAAAAGTTTTGCCGAAAAGAAAAACGGCTTTCCGTTTTTTCCCGTAGCGTAGCCCGATTTCAGCGGATCCGAACCGCCTTGATCGACTAGGCTGACTTGAGATTCCAAATCGAATCCGTAGCCGCGCTCCGCTGTATAGGCGTCGTTCGCGGCCAGGGAGATCCAACCTGGAATTTCTCGCGGGCCGAAGGCGAACTTCAGCCCTGACGAGGGAGCCGCATGCAAGGAAACGGCGCAAACCAAACTAATGAATCGCATCCAATTCGCTTGCACGCGGCGCATAGTAGGAAACTAGAACTTCACCGTGACAGATAGCTTCACGTTGGTAGGCGATGATTCCGCCACAGCAAAGCGAGCACCTGACGCATAGAGGTAGTTTGAATTGAAGACATTATCCACAATGACCCGGAAGGTGTAGCGATTCCAAGTGTAGTTGGCTCCGGCGGTGCAGAGCGTGTATGCGGGGACGAGGAAGCTCGGTTGAGCAACGACACCCAATGGGGTTGCACTCGGAGCCGTATCGCCTTCCTGGTCGCCCGTGTAGGACACACCGAAGTAGGCGCCCAGACCCGATAGCAAACCTTGGTGAAAGGAATAGTTCACAAGAATCCCCGCCGTCTTGTTCGCCACCGCACGAGGACGGCGGTTGAGGCTGTCCGTTTCCTTTAATGCTGTGAAGGAGCCTACAATCGAAAGATCCCGCGTGATGCCACCAGTGATCGAGAACTCTTCTCCATGATTCTTGAAGGACGAGATCAGGTTGGGTGGCTGCGTCTTGTCGATCTGGTATTCGGGATTGGGCGTGGAAACATTGGTCTGCGTAATTTGGAAGTGCGCCGCAGTCACGGAAAGACGACCGTCAAAAAAAGACGCTTTGAAACCAAATTCCTGTTGTTTCCCATCCTGCCAGGCAGTCACGTTGTTGGCGATGGTTGGATTGGAATTCGAGGAATAGCTGTAGTAAACCGAGGTGTTGGGCGTGAGCTTAGCCAGGAAACCACCCAGGTACGTATCGCGGTACCCCTTGAGCGCAGAGGCTTGAGTTCCGGCCAAAACATTGGCGGACGCATTGTCCACCCATAGACGGGACACGCCTCCAGTTAGAAATACCCGGTCCGAGTAAATGCCAACGCGCTCGACGGCGTAGAAGTGCTCCGACGTTCCCTGCGACGTGGCGTTCGAAGTGAGACGGGCGGGATAGACAGGGTAAGAAGG
>WNFI01640605.1_pt1 | contig 12750 bp, 11 predicted proteins | sample 5400471 | NCBI WGS metagenome assembly WNFI01 (sample SAMN13153348, study PRJNA577476) | soil metagenome | isolation source: 100 cm saprolite on Douglas fir-dominated hillslope | place: USA:California | collected 2013-09-17
AGACTCGCCCCGACCCGCACACTGCCTAAATGCACCCCGATTCAATAGGTCGCACTCCCCCTCAAAGTCGCGCTCTCCGCCAAAATGAGAATTGCTGGGTCGCCGCCGGGTATCTTGCTTACTTGAAAGTGATGGAGGTATTGAAAGACTTGCGCGACCATTCGAAGCTCAATCAGCAAACCCCCATTCTCTCCGGCATGTCCGCCGATTGGGGTATGCCCCAGCATTGGGGGCCCGGCAGCCGTTTGCCCGACGCCGTCAGTGTCCCGGATTCAATCGAATTTCTTCGCAAACACGGCCTGGACAATCTTGCCGATGGCTATGCGGTGCATACCTATCCGACACGCGATCCCAGGTTTTCGGCTGCGGCGCGTGCCGCGAGTCTCCAGGAGCGCGGCGTGTTGTCGGCGTGCCGGCGCGGCACCAAACCTTGTTGGATGACGGAATGGGGATTCGAGAATCCCAGCCAATCCTGTCCGCTCAATGAGGCAGAGCGGACTCAAGTCATTCAAGCCCAGCGAACGGCCTTCAAGCAGTACGCTGAACAAGGACGCTTGGCCGCCATCCTGTACTACTCCTGGAGTGGAGTCGTGCCTCCCGGATGGATAAAGGTGGACCCCAACAGAAACGAAGAACCCATGTCCATCTACAGATGCCACACGCTTACCGAGGCTGGGAAGTTGGCTCTGAGCCCGCTGTGAGGTGGTATTGGAATCCTCGCCTGCGCGGAAATAGTCGGAAGATTCCGGTCGGCCCGAAGTAGCACGTACGCGCTCTGAAGAGGATGCCCGGGGCTGTGAAGCGGATTCGGTCAGTGTCAAGTTAGTTAATCAGCAATGCCCTTGCCGCCGCTCCTTATTAGCGCTGAAGCCGTGCAGGAAAGATTTTGGCGTTTCGGATACCCACCTCGGCGACCAGTCGGAAATTGAGGTGTTTTTGAAAGTAACGGACCGGTGAGAACCATTGTCAACGTGCACAGATCAGTGATCTCGATGGAGGATATTTCTGCTTTCTCGACCGGGAGCCCGTCTGGGTGGAGATGACCGATTGCGACCGCTTCGAGGATCGCGAGCAAGATCAACTCGAATGTCTTCTGCAATCCAGCGGTGTCAAGCTACCCGGTGTGAATACGTGCCGCGTAGCAAACCCCTCCGCCTTCGGGGTTGGCGCCGCAACCGGCACCGCAACGTGCGGGGTCACGATGCTAGCGAGCAGTTGGTGGTTCACCGCTTACCTGATTTGCTGCGCAGCGCGGAAAGCACGCATGTCTGTTGTGGGTCACTTTCGGCCACCGAGCGCGATGCTCGGCGGCGACAGGTTCTGCTCAGTAACCGGACGCCGACTCGCCACCCGGAGCGCGTGCGTTGGGGCATGTTGGCCGTTCTCACCAACAAGGAGAATGACCATGCCGGACTACGAAGCCTCAGTCGCCCCCTCACTCAGGCGCGGCCCTCGGAACAAGGGCAAGCTGGTCGGCGCCAAGCCGCCGCTGCGGCCGAAGCACGTCTGGTCGATCCGCACCAAGCTCCAGGTCGCAGATCGCAAGCGCGACCCAGAAAAAGACCAGCGTGCCGGTGCGATTCGAGGTTACCGAACAGACCCGGCAAGCGGTGGATGACTACATCCGCGCGGCAGACAGAAAGCCCGGCGAATTCCTGCGCTGCGCCGCGCCGGCCAAGCCGAGGCTTATCGACCCGTCAATATGCGCGTCTCGCAGGCAATTGGGTGCGTAGCGTCGGTCTAGGGCGATTTCAACGCTTTCCTGTCCGCCATAGCGCGCGAAGCCGCGGCCTCCGGCGGCTCGCGGTCGGTGCTCGACAATGCGTTTGCCGGTCTCACGCCCGATGGCGCGGTGCTTGCCTTCGACAGGCGCCAGCGCGGCACATTCCGCAAGAGCTTCGAGGAATACGCCGCGACCCGCGTCATCCGGCTCGCATCAAACGCGCCAAATAGCTGATGCAGCGCCACGCCGCACTACTCGCGCGCATCGAGCGCCAATTCGGCGTGCCGGCGACGCTGCTCATGGCCATCTGGACGCTCGAAAGCGACAACGGCACCGGCGACTTGGGCAAGCTGCCCGTGATCCGCACGCTCGCCACCCTGGCGCACGATTGCCGCCGCAGCGAACTGTTCCAGGGCGAGCTTCTCGCCGCATTACAGATCGTCCAGCGCGGCGATCTTCTCTTGCGCGATCTGACCGGCGCCTACGCGGGCGAAATCGGCCAGACGCAGTTTTTGCCATCCTCGTACGTCAAATATGGCGTCGACTATTGACCGCGACGGGCACGTCGATCTCCGGCACAGCGTACCTGACGTGCTCGCCTCGACGGCCAATCTTCTGAAGACCAACGGCTGGCGCGCCGGCGCGCCATTCGGCGAGGGCACCGCAAATTTCGACGTCATGAGCGAGTGGAACCGGTCGGTGGTGTACCACCGCTCGCTCCCGACGGAAATGGCATGGCCGCGTTTGTTCGACAATCAGGCATGATCCGCATGCCCTATTCGGAGAATCCGATCAGGCATGACGGGCGGATGAAAACTTGAAGGGATGTCGAGTCGGCGCACCGGCGGCTCGCCATCACCGCGACTGGGTTTTCAACGCATTGATGAATGCTTGCAAAGCCGCAGGTATTTGGCGTCGGCTTGGATAGTAGAGAAAAAAGCCAACCGAGCGTGGCGTCCAGTCTTCCAGCAGCGGGACTAGCCGTTTGCTGGCGATATGAGGCGCAACATAAATGGCCGGCACGCGGGCTATGCCCACGCCGTCCAGAGCAGCGCGGATAGCAAGATCGCTCTCGCTGGTGATCAGGGATCCTGCAACGATCACCTCCAGACTCTTGCCGCGCTTCTCGAAATCCCATCGGTGGATCACGCCACTCGCAAAGCGCTGACGGAGACAATTGTGCTCCCGAAGGTCTCCCGGCACGTTCGGTCGAGGATGCTTTGCCAAATAGTCCGGCGACGCGACGATCGTCGGCCTCGCATCCTCGCCGATACGCACCGCGATCATATCCTGCTCGACGCGAGCGGCACCGTAAGACGCAGATGTCCCGCCGGCTTGTCACGGAAGACGTTGATCGATTCGACCGCCGCTTCAAAACTCTCGAGTGCCGGCCGCAACTCCGCCAGGAGGCGTTCGCCGACCTCGGTCGGGGCGACGCTCCGCGTAGTGCGGTTGAGCAACCGGACGCCGAGCTTTTCCTCGAGCGCCCGAATGGTTTCAGAGAGTGCCGATCGCGAGACGCCGAGCTGACGCGCCGCCTTGGCGAAGCTCGAGCGCTCGGCGACCGCCACGAATGCGTTCATCTCGGCAAATCCGAACTTTGGCATTGGTCGGATACTCCGACTAGGGCATGCGGATCATGCCTGATTGTCGAACAAACGGTAAGGCTTAATTCCACCGAAGCAAGCGAGCCACGGATCCGACCCGCGAAGTTGGGACGATCATCATACCGATCAGGGCCGCGTTCTTCGAAGGAGAAACGAGATGGATCAGGTTTCGCGTTATCACCCGCTACTCGTGGCGCTTCATTGGGTGCTGGCCCTGCTGATCATCGCGGCACTGGCGCTCGGCGCCCTGGTGATGGTCAAGATCCCCAACACGGATCCGATGAAGCTCGAGGCGCTGCGAAGCCACATGAGCGGCGGCATCCTCATTCTGATCCTGATGCTCGTCCGTCTGTTCGTGAGGACGCGGACCCGGCACCCGGCTCCCGCCACGGCCGGCAATCCGCTCCTCGATCGCATCGGCTGGGCCTCGCATCGGATGTTCTACATCGCCGTATTTGGGATGGCCGGCAGCGGGCTCGTCATGGCCCTGCAGGCCGGATTGTTCGGCATTGTCTTCGGCGGCCACGGCGCCCTGCCCCCCGACTTCTGGGTCTTCTTCGTGCGCACGGTTCACTACGCGTTTTCGCGTCTCCTGATGGCCCTCATCGCCCTTCACGTCGCCGCCGCGCTCTTCCACGCCCTGGTGCTTAGGGACGGGCTGCTGGGACGCATGTTCTTCGGACGCCGCGCCCTGAAGACGAACGACGCCCCCGCCATCCTCAACCGTCCGCTTTCTGGAGCATGACCCATGACCTACATGATGCCCGCCCAAGCTTCTGCTCAGCTCCTGAGCCTGATCGTGTTTGCCGCCGCCGCGCGTTGGTACGTAGTCCCCTGGCTCAAGAGCCACACCCGCGCCGACGCGCTGATCGCACTGCTCTGGGTGCACGTGTTCCGCTACGTAGCGCTGCAGGTGTTCTCCGCGCAGCGCGACGGCTTTCCGATCTCGGATAGCGGCGCCATGGAGATCGTGATCGGTGACGTCGCCGGTGCGGTGATTGCGTTCGCGGCAATCGCGCTGCTCCGATATCGCGTGCGTCTCGCCATTCCGCTCGCCTGGCTGCTGGCCCTGGAGACCGTCTACGATACCATCACCAACATCCAAGGCGGCGTGCGCGAGCACCTCATGGGCGCCGCGAGCGGCGTCACCTGGATGCTCCTGACGTACTTCGTTCCAATGGTGGTCGTGAGCTGCGTGCTGCTCATCTGGCAGCTCTATACGCGGCGCGGCGAGACACTCGATCCCGCGCTAAGCCGCAACCTCCGCTTACAGACCCACCCTGCTCTGAGGGCGTCATAGACCGACGACGATCAATCGTGTCCTTTGCGCTCATGACGCACGCCGCGGCCCGACGCCTTACCGAGGAGTATAAGGCAATGACCCCAGGATTGATACTGGCCGGCCTCTCGCTTGTAACAGGCGCGGGCACAATCGCGACCTACTATCCGAAGATGCAGCGTAACCGCGCGACGCTACGACCGCGACGGAGATTCACATCATACGCGGCAACTCGGCCGGGCTATACTAAAAGGTTCTCGATGACCAAGTTGATGCGGCTATCATCGCTCAGCCGCCATTCGCAATCCCGAAATTCTTCAAATGGCAAATTGTTTAGGGAAGAGCCGTTGATCGTGTTAGCACCCGCAGCCGCATCCAATCGTGAAACGCACATCTTGTTGGTATCCGAACCGTACATTGCCGTGGACCACAACAGTTGGGCTCCCCCTCCGGACCCGATCCGCACCGCTAGGGCCCAAAAATCGCAGAAAGCAACTTGAACCGGGATTGCATTTCGAACGCCTGGTCCATGGGGATCTTGATGAAATCGTCCCTCCGGGTTTGCTGCATCAGATCATTGGGTCCGGAGGAGTGACCGCCGCTCTTCTGGTCCACACGACGTAGTCCGAGCTCGCCGTTGCCGGCAGGGGGCCGGAAAGCGACTGCGGTCCCCAGTCGTAAAGAGGCGTTCCGGGCGACTGCATGCCTTTGATGTCTGGCAGCAGGTCGGGGAGTACAGTGTCCACCGCGTCCAACCACGGACCGTCGAAGTAGAACGATACGTTCGCTTGCGGCTCGAAGAGTTTGTTGGCCGTTTCGACCATGCTCTTAGCCTCCGTGAGCGGCCGTTTGGACCAGTGGCGGTCGCCCTTGTCGCGGACGGTGAAGAACCTCACGAAGTATTGCACCTGCTCGAAAACGCTGTAACGGAGCCTGGCGACCACGGAACTTCCCTGCCGCGCCTCGATCACTCCGTTGCCTGGACGCCGCTTCGCGGCGGCCCAAAGGCCGCCCTTGACGCCCGGCTTCTCGGCCCGGCTTTGGCTGGGGACGCCACGAAAGGAGGCTGCCTTTCGGCACCCACCTTCCTGCCCAAGGTCTGGGCGGGGCCAAAACCGCAGCGGAGGACGGTTTCTTCCTATGCCGCGAGGGACTTCTAAGCCTGTCCTGCAGTCTGGCAACGATGCCCTGAGGGCGCCACAAGGGGTAAGGTTGTTCAGACCCGCCTTGCGCGTGCGCGCGTAAGCGCGGCCAAGCTCAGGGCGCTGTATCCAAACCGAATGGCTTGAAGCTTTCGAAGCTGGGTTCGGTGCGCTCTTTCGGTAGTCGGAACGCGCGAAGCCGCGTTGGAGCTGACATCGGCTCCGTTTGCCATCCGGTATTCGCTTCGAAGTACCGAACCGCGGTAGCAACCGAAGGATAGCTGTAGTCGTCTAGGATCACCAGGCCACCTGGGCGCACCAGGCCTTCGGGCGTCGTCTTGTTTTCGGTGTTGTAGAGCTCAAGCCCGCCGCCAGTCTTGCGGTTTCCCTGATAGAGAGCCCAGATCAGCGCAGCGGAGACGGTGACGGCAGCGGCACCCGCAAGACCCGTGAGCACCTTGCGGGAGACGCGCGTCACCGCAGACTGGATAGCGCAGCAAAGGCGCGACGACACGGGATGCGGGGTCGATGGCTCAGAGGGCCGCTTAATGTGGAGGCGATTTTGCCGTTGGGCCCTGTGCTGCAGCGGCACGCTGAAGGTACCGACGAAGTACTACGGGTGGCTTAAATGGATCCACTTGGCGACGGACGGCACATTTTGATCATCGACGATGAACAGCATATACCAGCCCGGTGGCGCAAGAGTTGGTTCCGTCGGCGCCTCAACCGAGAGGCGGCAGCCGTCGTGCCGATGGAAATGCAGATCGACCACGCGCTGCTCCGTATCGACCGAATGAGTCGTCGCCATTGGACGGATGAGCTGAACCCACTTGATCGATGTTGCTTCAGGCGTGCGCAAATCGAAGGATCCGCCGTAGGTCCATTGAGACGCGACGTAGTCGATCGACGGGCGGGGTCCACGAAACAGATACGGCGGGTGATAAAGCTCAAGCCGCAATTCATCGTCAGTGCGGTGCGGATTCGAGCCGGCCGTAATAACGCGCCCGTCCGGCAATAGCAGCGCTACCGAGTGATAGAGCCGCGGCACCGTTGCCGCAGCAGCAACGGTCCAAGTACCGGTTGCCGGATGATAGAGCTCGGAGGTCAACACCGCCGTCATCGGGTCCTCGCCAATGCCGCTGCCGCCACTCACATGCACCGTGCGATCGGGAAGAATCACGGCGTTGGCGTGCATGCGTGCGAAATTCGCCGAAGGCGCGGGCGCAAAAGTCGGGGTTGCGGCGGTCATGTCTACGATCGCCACGTCGGCAGTCGCCGGGTCGCCACCTCCGACTGTTAGGAATCGTTGTGCCTGGGCCGGCGGCAGCATCACAGAAGCTGCCTGATCGCGCTGGGCGTATTGCGCCGTCGCGGGAATGGCCGAGAACCCGCCGGTCACCGGGTCGGTTACCCCGGGAACGGCGCCGGCCGCGCCACCCATATAGCCACCGGCATAGAGCAGCTTTCCGTTCCGCAGCAGAAACATATGCGGGTAGAGCGGCCAGTCGAACGGGCTCGCAGGCAGCGCATGCCAGCCCACAAAGCGGTCGTAGATTTCGGGCACGCGATTGTCGGCGCCGCCGGTCCCAAGGCCAGACAGCGCAAAGATGCGGCCATCGCCGAGGGAGAGCAAGGTCGGATACCAGCGTCCATCGGCCATATCGGCGACCCGCGTCCATTGGAGCGTGATAGGATCGAAAAGCCAGGTGCTGCGCAGCCCATGAAACGGATCATATTGTTCCGTTCCGCCAGCAACGAGGAGCCGCCCGTCCGGCAGGAAAGCCTGACCCGCACAAAAGACGTCATCGGGCGTGAAAGACGGGACTACGAACGTTCCATTTTCACTATCCCAGACGACGCTGCGAAAATCGTGAGCGGCAAGCTTTGCAGGATCGTTTCCAGAACCGGCAAAGAACAGGACTTTCCCGGTATGCATGAGCGCTGCATGGACGGCCAAGACGCGGGAATCTATCGGGAGCATCTCCCAGAGGCCCTGCGTCGCTGCTTTGCTCATGTCGATCGGCATCGGGCCCATTCCGTCGACAGGCATTGCCGCGGTCCCCTCGCACCGCGTTGTATCGACGAAAGCGCATTCATCGGTGTCGTCGTCAAAGGGAAGCTCATAGGCAAGCGTCTCGCGCATCTCGTCAGTGATCCAGATGTGGCGACGCGACCGCACCAGCCCGGCGAGCCCGGCCATCATGTGTTCTTCGAGATGGCAGTGGAACAGAAAGTCGCCGCGCACGCGGACGCGGCATGCATCAGGAGGCGGATCGCATTGCAATTCTTCGAGGCTGCAAGGGAGCCGTACCGGCTCGGGAGCTTTGGTATCGATGACAAAGGATTGCGCCGGACTGAGCGGATGAACATCGCTGGCCGTACCCGGCGGAGTCGGAAGCTGCCAGCGTGCCGCGTGGGGGTGGAAGTTATGCCAGACGTCACCAACGTCCAGGTTGAAGAGGTACCAGCGCAGACGCTGTCCAACATCCGCAACGATCGTCGGCGTGTTGCCGACATAGGTGCGACCGTTGAGGCAATACTGCGCGGCCCCGCCGCCCGGCGCGAAGACGATGTGATCGTTGGCTCCGTGATTGGTCCAGGTTACCGTGCCGCCAGGACCGATGGTGACCAGGGCAGGACTGAAAAAATTGTCGCCGATCACGACATTTGCATTGGCCGGCCCGCCGGAAACCACCTGCACCTGCCCTGCCATCGATGGACCATGGATCGCGCAATGGTATGCCACTGATCCCGGCGTCGCCGGAAAGGTAAAGCTGAAGCTAGCGCCCGCCGACAGCGTGCCGCTCTCGAATGACGTCGCGGCAGAGGTCCCAGCCATCTGGTGCACGAAGAGCGGGATCTCGTGGTCGGTGCCTACGGAGCGTGGATCGCGCACAATCAGCCCACCGAAAAGACCACGATTGATGTTGCGTCCGATGCCACGCACGTGGTCATGAAATGCCCAGGGACCGATCGTCTCCTCCGATGCCTCAAACACATAGGTCCAGCTCTGCCCAGGCTGGATCTCGTCACTGCGCCGTCCGTCGTGGGATCGCAAGCCGAAAGGCCATGCACCGTCGGAGTCGATGCCATAGCGCAGCCCGTGCAGATGAAAGCTGTGGCAATCGCCGGGATCGGCGTTGCGGATATGAATGTGCAGTCGCTCGCCAGGCTTCGCGTACAGGACGGCGCCGGGAACGCGGCGGTCCCACGGCGGCTCATTGCGATCGGCAGCAACAATCGGGGCGGTGTTAGGAATTGTGTAGTTCGGGTCGAGATATTCGCGGTAGACCAAAGCATCCAGCGATGCTGCCAGGATCTCGCCCGCCGTGAGCCGACCATATTCGTGACCCGTGCCAAACATACAATCGCGTCCATACCGGCGCGAACCGGTAATTGGAGCGAGCGGACTGTAGGCTGGCACTGTCTCGATCTGCAAAAAGATGTCACGATCCATCCTGGGACACTCCCTTCGCGTGAGACGCCATTCGCGTGCGCTTAAGCTTGCCGCGAACCCCCCTCACGCATCGCTTCTCTTCGCGGTCGATCAGTTTCCACACGGTCCATTTTGAGGCGGTTAGGAGGGCGGAGGCTCCGCGCCCAGAGCACCTGGGATCGGCTGCGCTCCGCTGAGGATGTCTGCAAGCAGGGATGCAACGTCGCTGGTCAGCAACTGACCGGCCGGCCGGCTGACCATTGCGGGTGCAGTCGATGTACCCTCGCGCTGCCGCAATTCTTCCGCGGAAGGACCCGCCAGGCGCTGTTTGCACCAGCGCTCGATGCAGCCGCGGACCGCGTTGGGGTCGACATTGTGCTCGCTCAAGAAGCGGCCCAGTGCGTTCGGACCAAGCAGGCAGTCAAGCAACTGGCATAGCGCCTCGTCGCTCCCGCGCCTCGAGGGCCCGCTCGTGGGCGGAGGATTGTCGCCGCCGAGCACAACTGCGCCGGAGAGTTGCTGCTCTCGTGTGAACGGAAGTCCGCGCATTGTGACGCCGGACGCGGTGACATGAAAGCGGTACACACCTTGTATGGTCGCTCGCGTGGCCGCTTCGAAAATACCAGGCTCGATTTCAGTGAAGGCGATTGCCGCCTGGGAATTGTCGGGACGCTCCATGGTGGCGTACACGCTGGCTCTGTGGTCCACGGGGATACCGTACTCCAAGAGTGCGGCGCGAACTGTCAGAATGGCGCCGGGCTGGAGGCTGTTTTGCGAGAGTCCTGCTCGTAAGCGCAGATTCGAAAAGGCATGCGCGCTGAGGCTATAACGGATTCCGTTAACCGGAGGCACCCCGACGGCTGCCGCGGACGCACGGGCATATCGCGAGAAGATCTTCTCATCCAGCTGGAGCACAGCGTACCAGGTTCCCGCCTGAGCCGGATTTGCACCGAGTGGCAGCGGTAGGGTGAAGCGGTAGTAGTTCAGGTTGGAGCCGATCCCGTAGGTAGCCCCGAGGCCCGACGCTTGCGCGGGGCTCATGATGTCGCCTGCTGGCGTTTCGATCAGGAAGCGGAGTGCTCGCAGATCAGTCAGGAGGACCACGGTGGCGTCTATATCAGTCTCGTTGAGTACGAAGGGAATGCGCACCTTCATACCCGGCATAATGTAGCCGCTGGGATCGGTGACGATGTTGCTGTTCTGCACGCCGGCGAGCACTTGGAGGAAATATTTGCTCAGGCGGAAGTAATCATCAATGCTCGGGCTGAGATTGCCGCTGAGCAGCATGCTGCCCCCGGTGTTATTGACGAGCGCGGTCAGGGCACCGACGCTGACCTGCTGGGCGGTGCCGAGGCCAATGGCGAACGTGCGGTTGTTGATGCTGCTCTGCACGTCGGCGATGTACGGCGCGGTGTTTTCTAGGCCGTCAGTGAAGACGATAATGGCCTGCTGGTCGTAGCCAGTGATGGGATTGAGCGTGTTGCGGCCAAGCTGCAAGCCCGCGCCGATGGAGGTGGCGCCTTGCGGCTGCAGATTCTGGATGGCGGTGACCACCGGAGCGAGATCGAAGCCAGTGCCGTTGTTCTTGGTAACGCCGACGCCCGGATAGGCGTTGTTGTCGAAGCTGACCATGCCCACGCCGTCGCCCTGGCGGCTGCTGTCCTGGGCCAGTTGCACAAACTGCGTGGCCGCCTGATGCAGGACATCGATGCGCTTGGTGTGGTTGTCGATGCCGGCGAGCCAGCCCATGCTGCCAGATTGATCCAGCACCAACATGGTCGCCACAGTGGGCCGGGCGATGGTGGTGGCGGTGATGGGGATAACGAAAGTCTGATTGGTTTCGGCGCAAGAGACGGTCACGGTGCCGGTGGCCATGTCGCCGGCATTTGTGCCCTTGTAGCTAATCCAAAGCCGCCCGAGCGGCGGCCCGATGCTGGAGGCTGTATCCACAGTCACCGAAGTTCCCAGCAGCACCCCGAAGTTCGTGCCCATTGGACCGCTCAACACCGTAGGACCCGCGGTAATGTTGAGCGCGACGTCATGGCAGGAGCGCACGGAAAAGACGATGGCGCGCGCCGCGGTTTCTCCGGCAGGGACATCGTTAAAGACCAGCGAAGGAGTCTGCAAGGTCACCTGTGTGGGGAAGGTGGGCAGCGTGTCATAACACACCGGAATCACTACGGAAGGATCCTGGCCAGTTTTCGTTACTTGCTGATTTTCGGGCGAGTACCAGGGGCGCGTGGGCCAATGGCCGATCTCGTTGTCGGGATAATTCTGCCAGCCGGCTTCGCCCGCCCACGGCTGCAACGCGGCGGTAATGGCGCGAAAGGACATATGCGGATCGCCCAGGTTGCCGCCGATCCAATCGTGAGCATGAAAATGCGCGTGTCCCTGCATCAAGGCGTCAAAGGCGGGAAAGTCCGTGGCGTTCATGAAATCCGTGTCGGTCGCCCAATTGGTGCCATCGAAGTTGCTGGTACCAACCGGTGGAACGCCGGGTTGCGTGTTGCGGGTCAGGGTTTTCGGCGGGTCAGCGGGGTTGGAATGCAGTTGGTAGCTGGTATTGCCAGAGCGATTCTGCAGGCCGTGAACCTGATTATCCCTGTAGTTGTCCGGCGGGTTGGGGTTGGGATTGTAGAGCCCCGCCCCGAGCCAGGGCGCACCGACATCGCCTTGGGCATTGCCCATGAAATTGGCGGTGAACAGCGGCGTCGGGTCTTGATTCCAGTCCCAATAGTGAAGCGATAGGTCTGGGTCGACCTCGCGCAACATCGCCTCGAAGCGGTTGCAGAGTTCCCGGTGCCAGGGCAGAAAAGCCGGGGTGCCGTGCACGTGCGTGGCTTGGTGAATTTCGTCCTGTTTAAACCAATAGGACACACCGCCGGCGGGAAAATCCGTACGCGAGCCGGGGAAGAACTTATTGTTGAGGGCAATGATCGCGTCGCGAAAGCGGTCGCGCTCTTGTTGGGTAACACTCAGGATATTGCGGCGGATCCCATCTCCGAGGGCCATGCTTCCCTCCTCGCTCTTGAACAGTAGGGATTTTCGCTAATACCGCCATAATTGCAGATGTTCGACCATCCGAATGTGAGGGAGATCACGCTGCGGGACAAAATGTGCGGGTCGGACAGCAGTACGGGAAGGGTTTCTCGTCGCTGCCCTCCTTCGCAAGCCGCATGACATCGCTCTGGCATCTGATCGGAATCCCGCGCCGGCTGCGGCCCTCATTGCGCCGCCGCTGGTTGCAGCCGATGCCTGTAATGGCGAACTGCTCGCGCACCGCTGTGGGCGCTCCACGCCAACGCCTACGACTACCGCAACGCATCCCAACGCCACGGCCCGACAAGTACAACGCTACGAGAACGTCTTCAGATCGACGGTCTACGAGACCGAGCACCCGGTCGTGCAGGTGCATCCGCTGACCGGGGAACGGGCGATCATCCTCGGCTATTTCGTCCGCAAGCTCCTTGGCGTCAGTTCGGCAGACTCGGCGCATCTGTTTGCCAGGCTGCAGGATCACGTGACGCGGCTGGAAAACACTGTGCGCTGGCGCTGGTCGAAGG
>WNFI01265795.1_pt1 | contig 12747 bp, 15 predicted proteins | sample 5400471 | NCBI WGS metagenome assembly WNFI01 (sample SAMN13153348, study PRJNA577476) | soil metagenome | isolation source: 100 cm saprolite on Douglas fir-dominated hillslope | place: USA:California | collected 2013-09-17
TGCTGTGCTCCTCTCCGCCGACCGTCAGCGCGACGATCACGGGACGCGGCGCCTTCCGCTTGTCGAGATCCACCGCCGTCTCGGAAATGCCGTCGAGCAGCTGCCCGCCGTCGTTGGTCGCGGGCCGCGCCGTCAGCTTCCCGATGGCCTCGCTGAGCGCCGGGGCGCTCCGCGTGTAGTCGACGATCTTCAGCATCTGTCCCGTGACCGTGCTGATCGCGAACTCCCCGCGTCCGAGAAGGGCCTGGATGAATTGCCCGACCGCGAACCTGAAGATGCCCGTGCCGTTGTCGTCGACGAGGATCGCCACCTGCAGCAGCCCCGTGGCGGGCGCCGCTCTCACGATCTCGCGGGCTTTCCCGCCTTCCTTGACGGCGAAGTCGGCCGCGGTGAGATCGATCACCGGTGCGCCGTTGCTGTCGACGGCCGTGACGTAGACGCGCCTGGTCTGCGGCTCGAACGGCGCGGCGGCCATTGCCGGCAGGCACGCCAGCAGGAGGAACGCGGCGCGGACGCCGGTCACTTTTTGCTCTCGGGGATCTCGCGGATGTAGATGTTGCGGAAGCGCATCTCCGAGTTGTGGGTCTGCAGCTCGATCGGGCCGCGCGCCACCACCGGCTGGGTGCGATCGAAAAAGTTGTCCAGGACCTGGTTGTCGACCGTCAGCTGGTCGTTGAACCAGACCCAGACGCGCGGGCCGACCATCTTGATATGGAAGGTGTTCCACTGGCCGACCGGTTTGTCGGCCTTCACCAGCGGCCACTTGCCGGGGTTGTCGGGGTTGTTGTTCCATAGCGCACCCGATCCTTTCTGCGCGCCGTTCTTGACCTCTCTTGGATTGTCGGGGTCCCAGACCTGGACCTGCGGATAGCCGCGCAGGTAGATCCCCGAGTCACCGTTGTGGCTGACCATCAGCCAATCGACATAGAGCTCGAAGTCGCCGTAATCCTCCGCGGTGGCGAGGTGCGGGCTCTTGCCGTCGGAGACGATCTCCCCTTTTTTGGGGTCCACCTTCCAATGCGCGTCGCGCTCGGTGTTCCACGTCGCCTGCTTCGCGGCCAGCTCCTCTTTCGACAGCCTGGCCTCCTCGGCGGGGTTGTAATTCGGCTGCCGGCCGCGCCAGCCGCTCAGATCCTTGCCGTTGAACAGCACCGTGAAACCCTTCGGGGCCTTCGGCTTGGCAGGCTTCTCGGCGCCAATTCCCGCTGACCCGGCGGCGATCGCCAGCGCCAGCATGACCGTGAGTCGTCGCATGTGGTCTCCTTGCGGCTCTTAGACTACAGGAACAGGCGTCGACAAGGCCGCCATGACTTCCTTGAACAGGTATTTCGCGCCCTCGATGCCATTCAGCGGGCCGGCCTCGTACTCCAGCGCGAACGTCCCCTTGAAACCGCCGGCGAGCATGATTCTGGTGGACCGCTGCACGTCGTTCTTGTCGCCCCAGCGGTCCCAGTATTTCGCGTGCACGTTCGTATGCGCATACGGCGCGAGGGCCTTGAGGCCGTTGAAGAGCATGTACTCGTGCTCCCAGTTGCAGAAATCGGGAGACGCTTCGCAGTACGGGTGATTGATCGTGTCGAGCATGATCCGGATGTTCATCGGATCCGCGGCGAGGCCCCAATGGTTTTCGAACGTGACCTTGATTCCCAGGTTGCCGCCGTGATCCGCCATCTCCTTGTACGACTCGATCGCTTTGTCGAAGAGCGGCAGGATGTCGATGTTCCGCGGATAGCCGTCCGACGACCGCGGGATCGCATTGGGTCTCACACTGGGACCGAGCGCCCGGGGGGAGTTCATGCGGACGGACCTGGCGCCAAGAATCACCGCGCCGTCCAGCCACCTCTTGCCGACCTCCACGCCCGCCTTGCGCAGCGCATCGTCCGGCGACGCCAGGTTCGTCGGCGCGTTGTTCGAGATGTGCTGGCACTTCACGCCCGTCGCCGCCTGCGTTGCGGCCAGCTTCTCCAGCCACTTCCTCCCTGACGGGCTCGACGGGTCGAACGTGCCGGGACCGCCGTCGGCGCCCGGCGCGAACATGCTGTCGTCGGTCACGTCTCCGAACAGTCCCGAAAAGATGTCCATGTGGGTCACGCCTGGGAACGTGTCCTTCGTGAACTGCGGGAAGTCCAGCATCGTGATCTCGCCGTACTGTTTCTTCAGCTCCTGGTTCGCGGGGCTTGCCGGCCCGCGGCTCTTGAAGATATAGCGGATCGGATACGAGCAGGCCGCGATGCGGAGCAGCTTGTCTTTTTCGGAGGTGGGTTGGGCGCTCACGTCCGCGGTTGAAAGAGCAAGACCCGCGGCGGTCACGCCCGCGCCGGCCGTCATGAAGAAATCGCGACGATCGAGAGTCATGCGTTACCTTTTGTCGAATGTCGGAAACAGCTTCTTCAACTCGTCGGCGGTCGCCGGGCTGCCGTACTGATTGAGCTCGAACGCCTCGGCGTACTTGATCCCGCGCCCTTTCTCCTCGCCGTACAGCTTGACCAGCAGGGAGCGGTACTGATTGGCGACGTCGGCGCTTCGCTGCTGCACCTGGCCGAGAATGAACGCGGCGCGCGCGGCCTGGTCCGCCGGCGCGTTACCGCGGTACCGGGCCTGCCACGAATCGGCGTCCGCGAACTGCGACGGCATGTCGCCGATGCAGTCCCACTTCTTCTGCGCGACCTCGTCGAACCCGACCGCGATGATCGGGTCGAACGGATACGGCTTCAGGAATCCGTCCGAATAGAAGAGGAAGATCGGATTGCGCTTGGTCGGCGGCGTATACGGCGCAAAGAAGGGAGCCGCGACGACGACCGCCGCGTCTTCCGCCAGCTTGCCCACCGCGCGGTGATCGGGATGGTAGTCCCAGGGACGATGGGAGAGGACGATGTCGGCTTGCCATTCACGAATCAGGTTGGCGACCTTCTTCCGAGTCTCGAGATCCGGCATCAGCTCGCCGTCATGAATGTCGAGGACGGCGGTCTCCACGCCGAGCTTCGCGTGGCACGCTTCCACCTCGGCCTTCCGGCGCTGGGCGAGCGGGCCGCCGGCCTGGGCGAAGTGCCCGACGTCGCCGTTCGTGAGCGCGACGAGCTTGACCTTGTGCCCCTGCGCGGCAAAGAGTGCCGCGGTCCCGCCGAATTTCTGCTCCGCGTCGTCCGGATGGGCGCCAAACGCGATGATGCGGAGCGGCCGGTTGGCTGGGGTCTGCGCGCCGACGGCCTGGACGCAGAAGATTGTGAGCAGGATGAACGCGTATCGATTCGGCATAGGGCGCCCAATATACACCGTGGCGGCACGCCGTGACGGTGCGATAATCCGCCCATGAAGATCGGGCTCTACAGCATTACCTATCTCGGGATTTGGTACCGCGGCGCCGCATTGGACGTCGAGGAATTGATCGAGCGGGCGCGGCGATTCGGGTACGACGGCGTCGAGATCGACGGCAAGCGGCCGCACGGCAGCCCGCTGGATCTCTCGCGTCCGCGCTGCCTGGAGCTTCAGCGCAAGGCGCAGGACGCGGGCATCGAGATCTACGCCGTGGCGGCCAACAACGATTTCAGCAGTCCGATTCCCGAACACCGTGAGAGCCAGCTTGCCTATGTCCGCGACCTGATTCGCATGTCCGCGGATCTCGGCGCCAGGACGCTGCGCGTGTTTGCGGCCTGGCCGGGCGTCACGCTCTCGCCGGACGGCGCAGCCTACACGAAGGCGCGGCAGATCTGGCGCGAGGCCCACCTCGATCTCGCCGACGGCCAGACGTGGGAGTGGTGCCGCCAGGGCCTGGCCGAGGCCGCGCGCTGGGCCGGGGACGCCGGCGTCACGCTGGCGCTGCAGAATCACCCTCCCGTCACCAACAGCCCCGACGAGATGCTGCGGATGATCCGCGAGATCGCGTCGCCGCACCTGAAGGCGTGCCTCGATGCGCCGCTCGCGGCCAGACAGGGCGTCACGTCCATGCGGCAGGCCGCGCAGGCCACCGGCGCGCTGCAGGTGCTCTCGCATTTCGGAGGCGAGTACGAGCGGCAGCCGGGCGGATCGGTGCGGGGATACGTGCGCAACCCGGACCTGACGTTGACGCCCGAGAACTACTACGCGGACTTCGCGCAGGGGATGCAGGACATCGGCTACACGGGCTACATCGGCTACGAGCTGTGCCACCCGCTGCCGAAAGTGAACGGCGAGCCGGTCGGGATCGACTTCGCCGACACCAACGCGCAGCTCGCCGCAGAGTACATGCGGGGCATCATCCGGCAGACTGAGATACAGCAACCGAGAGTTGGAGTCTGCTGAGGTAACGGGACAATCTCAACACGGAGGAACGAAGTGAACGGAGTAACGGAGGGCTGCGGTGAACGCCGCCGTGGCGGCCTTCGGCCGCCACTTGTGGGTCGCCCGAACGGCCGGATGCAAGTGACTGAAACTCTGATCGAACGAGGACACGCAGACCCGCCGCAGTTTCCCGTCGTCTCTTTGCATAATGCTGTTCCTCATTTATGATGCGCGGGTGGTAAAAGCATTCGAACCCCGATTCATGAAAGTTGGCGTCCTCACCGCAGCTCTGCAGGAGCTGACACCGCGGGAGGTCCGCGACCCCGATCCCGATCGCGCCATCGAGGACTGGGTCGAGTTCGCGCGGACGCTCGGCGCCGGCTACATCCAGTTGTCCGCCGCCCTGCACCCGTCGGAGACCGACGTGCCCCCCGAGGCGATGCTGGATCCGGTCGCCAACACTCTGGATCTCCGGCAGCCGTTCGACAAGGACCGCGCGCGCCGTGTCGAGGCGGCCCTCCGGGCCAGCCGGATCGGCCTGTCGGATCTCGGGTACTTCGACAACCTGCTGCATCACGATCCCGCCATCCGCAAGAAGAAGCACGAGTTCATGCTCCGCGTCTTCGACGCGGCGTCGCTGCTAGGCGTCAACGCGGGGTGCGGCTTCGTCGGCCGCAACCAGCAGCACACGATGGACGAAAACCTGCTCGACTTCGAGGAGCACTTCGTCCCGCTCCTCAAGGCCGCGAAGTCGCGCGGATTGACGTATCGCGTCGAGCAGTGCCCGATGCCCGGCTGGACCACGGGCGACAATTTCCATAACAACATCGCGTATGCGCCGGGCCCATGGATCGCCCTGCACCGGATCTGCGAGAAGCACAGCGTCGGCGACCAGTTCCGCATCCACTACGATCCGTCGCACGCGATCCTGATGGGACAGGACACCCGATCGATCTTTCAGTACCTGAAGGACACGGGCTACAACTTCCTCATCGGCGGGTTCCACGTGAAAGGCCAGGTGATCGACCCGAAAGGCGTCGCCGCGTGGGGATACGGGGGCCAGACGGTGGAGCGCGGAGACTACATCGGCGGCAAGCCTTCGCCGAACCCCGCCGATCAGGTGAACGCGTGGAAGAAGCAGACCGTCCTCGCCGAGCACGAGCTGCCGTACCCCAAGGCCCGCATCCAGGATCGGGCGCGCCTGACGCCCATTTTGCAGGGCTCGATCGGCTTCGTCCGCCGGATCGACGAGGCAGCCGCGTGCATGTACGCGCTCCAGCACGAGGTCCTCGCCGCGCAGGAGATTCCCACTCAGGGAATCGGGCGCGAGGCGTACAGGTCTTGAGGGTTCAACGGGTTCAGCGCGTTCAAGAGGTTCGGGTTCAGTGGTGAAGATCGCGAACGCCCTTGCCGCCGCGGCTCTGGTCGCGTCAACGCTCGCCGGCGCTCGCGCCGCCGGGCAGACGTTTCCGGCGCAGCAGCGGCCTCCCGGCGACCCGGCGGTCGTCGCGCGCGGGAAGGCGTTGTACGACGTCAACTGCAGCCTCTGCCACGGATCGGACCTCCGGGGCGGGCAGCTGAATGGACCCAACCTGCTGCGATCGCAGCTGGTGCTGAGCGATCAGTCCGGCGAGCTCATCCTGCCGATCGTCCGCGGCGCCCGCGCCGAGAGGGGAATGCCGCCCATCCCCCTGCCCGATGAAGACGTGAAGGCCGTGGCCGAATACATCCACAGCATTCTGGCGCTGTCGCCAAGACAAGGCATGCCGCCGCCCGGAGCGGCCCCGTCGCTCAACATCCTCGTCGGAGATGCCGCGGCCGGCGAGAAGTTCTTCGCCGCGAAGTGCAGCGGCTGCCACGCGGTCACCGGCGACCTGCAGGGCATCGGGACGCGAATTCCCGATCCCAAAACGCTGCAGAACACGTGGGTGTCGGGCGGCGGCGGACGCGGGGGAAGAGGCACGCCGGGCTCTGGGCAGACGAGCGCCAACGGCCGCGGCGTGACCGTGACCGTGACGCTGCCGTCCGGCGAGAAGGCCGAAGGGCGGTTGGTCCGCATCGACGACTTCGCCGTCTCGCTGCTGGAGGAGGACGGCGCCGTGCGCACGTTCCGGCGTGACGGCGATCGGCCAGGCGTCGAGATTCACGATCCGCTGGAGCCGCACCGCCAGCTTCTGGCGATCTATACCGACAAGAACATGCACGATGTGACGGCCTACCTGGCGACGCTGAAATGACACTCAAGACATGGATCGTGGCGGCGTCCGGGATTCTTTCGCCCGCGGCCCTGGGTCCGGATCCGGTGTTCTTGGCGGTGGAGGAGGTCGAGGTCGGGGCGGGGGCCCCGGCGCCGTGATCGTCGGCGGCGAAGGGACGATCGATTTCGGCGCGGGCGGCGGGTCCGGGATCAAGGGGACGCCGCTGATGGTAAACGGAACCGTCTACGTCTCCACGCCAGACAACGCCTGGGCGATCGACGCGGTCGACGGGCGCGAGCTGTGGCACTACTTCTGGAAGACGAGAGGCGGCACCCACATCGCGAACCGCGGCCTCGGCATGTGGAACGGCTACCTCTACATGACGACCCCCGACAATTATCTCGTGTCGCTCGACGCGAAGACCGGCCGCGAGCGCTGGCACAAGGTGATCGCCGACTTCAGCCAGCAGTACTTCACCACGACGGCGCCCATCGTCGTCGGCAACCACGTCATTGTGGGGACCGGGAACGACCTCGATTCGCCGGGTTTTCTGCAGTCGTTCGATGCCGAGACCGGCGAGCTGCAGTGGAAGTTCTACACCGTGCCGATGAATCCCGGCGATCCGGGCCTGGACACCTGGCCCAGCCTCGACGCGGCGAGGCACGGCGGCGGCATGCCGTGGCTGCCGGGCGCATACGATCCCGAGACGAAGCTCTACATCTTCGGCACCGGTAATCCCATTCCCGCCTACACCGTGGGACGCGGCGAGGGGGACAACCTGTTCACGTGCGCGCTCATCGCGGTCAACGTGGAGACCGGGAAGATGGCGTGGTATTTCCAGACGTCGCCGCACGACATGCACGACTGGGATTCCGCGCAGACGCCGATCCTCATCGACGGGGTCGTCAACGGCAAGCCGCAGAAGCTGGTGTCGACCGCGGCGCGCAACGGCTACTTCTTCACGCTCGATCGCGTGACCGGCGAGCATGTGGTGGCGGCGAAGTACGGGACCGCGACCAACTGGGTGAAGAGCATCGACAAGAAGGGCTCGCTCCGGAGGGATCCTGGAAAGGACCCTGCAGTTGCCGGCTCGCTCGTGTCGCCGTCCGCCGGCGGCACCGTCAACTGGGAGCCTCCGGCGTATTCGCCGGACACGGGCCTCTTCTACGTGTCGGAGCGCAACCCGTACTCGATTTTCTACCTGACGGATCCGGATCCGCGCGGGTCCATGGGCCTGGGCGGCAAGGAGGAAGTCAACGTCGGCACGGCCGGCAGCTTTCTCACGGCGATCGACTACAAGACCGGCAAGATTGCCTGGCGTCACCGGTATCCGGTTGGGAACGGCGGCGGGGGCGGGATTCTGGCGACGGCCGGCAAGCTGGTCTTCGCGGGAGACGCCGGCGGCAGCATCGTGGCTCACGACGCCGCCACCGGGACGCCGCTGTGGCACTCCCGGATCGGCGGCGTGACGAATCCGCCCGTGACCTACCGGCTCGACGGCCATCAGTACCTGCTCGTCGCCTCGGGCGACACGCTCTACGCGTTCACGCTGTACTGACATCAATCCGCAATCGTCAGTAGCCGATCCGTCGGCCGGTTTCATTTTGGAGTGACGTAGACTGCATTGATGCCGGTTCTCGCCTCAGGACTCGACTACGTCGATCTCGACTTCCTCGGCCGGCCCGGAATCATCGCGACGGCCATCCTGCACGGGCCGTCCGGTGTCGCGCTCATCGATCCGGGTCCGTCCACTACCCTCGGCAATCTGACCGCGTCGCTCGAGAAGAAAGGGATTCGTTTCGGCGACGTCCGCCAGCTTCTGATCACGCACATCCACCTCGATCACGCCGGCGCTACCGGATCGATCCTGGAGAAGCACCCGCACATCGACGTGATCGTGCACGGCCGCGGCGCGCCGCACCTCGCGGATCCCGCGAAGCTTCTGGCGAGCGCGGGGCGGCTCTACGCGCAGGACATGGATCGCCTGTGGGGCGAGGTGAAGCCGGTGCCGTCGAAACACCTCCATGTGGTCGAAGGGGGAGAAACGCTGTCGATCGTCGGACGCGAGATCAAGGTCGAGTACACGCCCGGTCATGCGTCGCACCACGTGTCGTATCTCGACACGGCGTCGCGCGTGGCGTTCGTCGGAGACACGGCGGGGATCCGTCGCGGATCGGGCACCTACGTGATGCCGCCCACGCCGCCGCCCGACATCGACCTCGAGGCCTGGCGCGTGAGCGAGCAGAAGATCGTCGCGTGGGATCCGGACACGCTGTTCCTCACGCACTTCGGTCCCCACCACGGCGCGCGGCAGCACTTCCAGGCCATGTTCGAGAACATCGAGAGCTGGAGCCGGATCGTGCGCCGGCTGCTCGCCGACGCATCACTTCCCGATGACGAGCGGCAGAAGCGGTTTATCGACGAGGCGTTTCTTGATTTGAAGCGCCGGGTGGGCGAGGCCGAGGCGCTGGAGTACACAAAGGCCGGCGGGCTCAACTATTCCTGGCAGGGGCTTGCACGGTACTGGCGGGAAAGGAGTCAATGACCAATGTCGAATGTTGGCATTGACCATGATACATCGATCGCGGAGGCCTTATGCGCGATCGAGCCCTGCCGTTCGTTCTTCTGATGTTGTTGAGTGCCAGTGCGCACGCACAGGTCGTCTGGCAACCGACGCCGGCGCCGCAAGTTACAGCCGAGAACGCGGCCTGGTTTCAGTCCGGCGAACCGATCGACTGGAACGGCGACCTCTACTATCCTGCCGGCCCGGACCAGTTCTTCAACCGCTACCAGATGGTACGTTCCGGTTCATTTAGAGGCATTCCGCTCTACACCGACACGACGCTTCAGCCCAACAGTATCGTCTTCGTCCCGTTGCCCGGCGAGCGTATGAGGCCGTACGAGCGGCCGCGTACCGGTGTCCTCGCCGGCACAACCGGCAGCCGGACACCGTCGTTTCCGCCGGACATCGGCTCGCAGGCTCATGCCCCGGAAGGCCTGAACCAGGCTCCGTCGGGGTTCACCCAGGCGCCCGCGTACGATCTGGGCTCTCCGGGGCCGCTCGCGACCGACGCCTCGTCGCGGGCGCTCCCGATGGCCGTCGGCACCAGCGGCCGCAGTACAACGCCAGGAACCTGACGGAGATCGGCACGTACCACGGCTGGAGCGTGTACTCGCGGAACGGCGACCGCTCCAGGATCTACATCCCGTCGAGACCCGGGTATTTAGCCCCGTACAAGGCACGCTAACGGCGAAGACCCCAATCTTCGGTCTGCAGTCGCCAATCTTCAATTCAGAAAGGTCGGAGTCGGGAGGTTGAAGGCTTTCGCCTTCAACTCCCGATCTGAGCTATGGCCGCGGGCTGCAACTGCCCGGGACTGAGGATGTGAGCCGGCCTTAGTGGCTGACGAGGCAGGTAGTCAGCCGATCGGCTCCGGTGGGGTAACTATTTCTGTTTCTTACGCTGCGGTTACACCGCTCCTGGGGACCACATGCTTCGGTCCGCCCTCAACCCGAATGAACGTTCCGTCTCGCCTCTGCGCGAGGAACTTCGCCTCGACCAGAGCTTCGAGCAACCTGTCGCACATCTCTCGATCCAGGCCCCAGAGCCGTTGCGCCTGGGCGGCTGTCAAACAAAGACCGGGCATCTCTGCGAATTCGCCCTGTACTCGCTGCAGCACGTCCTCGATGCGCATGAGCCCTCCCTGTGTTCGAAATGGTGTTGCGGGATAAACAGGAGCAACCGGCGTGCCGGGCCGATCGCGGAGGAATGGCGGAGGGTGCCAGATCCTATAAATTACTGTCTAAAAATAACTTATAGGTAAAGCTCGACAATTGAGGCGTGCGATGACGGCCGAGTCGGGGGATATAAATCGTACGCCCTCCGACCGGCCATTGTCGGGTTTTGCTACGGCCCGTTCTAGAGCTCGCGAAGAGCGGTTACGACGGGCAGACGGGCCGCGCGGATCGCCGGCAGCATGCCCCCCACCAGGCCCATGAGGAGTGAGTAGATGAGCGCCATGCCGAGCAGCTTTGGCGTCACCGCGAACGCGAACGCCATCTGGCTGAACGACTGGAAGTTCATCGTCGCGGTCTCGTAGCCGTCGAACGCGGCCCACGCGATCAGACCGCCGATGAGGCCGCCGACAACACTGAGCAAGGCCGCTTCGGTGAGCACCGAGAATACGACGGGGACGCTCCCGAAGCCCAGCGCGCGCAGGGTCGCGATCTCGCGGGTGCGGCTGGCAACCGCCGTGTACATCGTGATGATCGCGCCGAACACGGCCCCCACGCCCATCAGGATGGCGATGATGCCGCCGATCGTGCGGATGATCGTCTGCAGCACCTCGGTCTGGCTTCCGTAGTACTCCGCCGCGCGCATGGCCGACACCGTGAGCTGCGGATTCGACGTCAGCGAATCCTTGAGCTGCTGAAACGCCGCGGGTGACGCGAGCTTGACATACACCGACTGGTAGCTGTTGCCGCGCCGGTAGGCGGGCTGCAGGACTTTCACGTCGCACCAGAGCTCCGACTCGGAAATGGCGCCGCCGTCCTCGAAGATGCCGACCAGCGTCCACGTGCTCTCGCCCCACTTCAACACCGTGCCGACGTTGAGGCCGACGAACTGCCGCGACGCCGCGCGTCCCGCAATGATCTCGTTCTTGCCGAATTCGAGATTCCGCCCGTCGACGATCTTCAGATGGTCGTGGACCTTGAACGCCTGCGGGGTGATGCCGCGCAGCGGGACGTTGCCGGGGCTGCCCGACCGTTTCAGCGGGTGATCGACGACGACGAACAGCTCCGGCGAGGTGAGCGGCGCGCCGGAGCTGTCGCGCGCGATGCCCGGCGCGTCCTGGATGATGCGGGTGGCATCGCCGCCGAGGCCGCTCGTCATCTCCGTGTCGCTGCCTGCCCGGAGAATCAGGACCGTGTCGGGATCTCCGGATCGACGACGGCGACCGACGACGACCCGAGACGCTGGCGGATGGACCGGATGTTGACGCCGGTGACCGCGAAGATCTGGCGCAGCATCAGTTCCTCCTCAACGCGTCGACGATGCGAAGGCGGCTCGCCTGCCAGGCGGGCAGGATTCCGGAGGCAATCCCGAGCACCACGACGAGCGTGATGCCGAGGAGGAGCGAGGGCGTGGGGAAGTAGAACGCCGGCAGCATGCCGTGGGTCGGATCGCCCGTCGCGGTGATGAAGGCGAACGACAGGGCGAGCCCCAGCCCGCCGCCGACGACGGCGATCATGACCGATTCGAGCAGCACCATGCTGAGAATGCGCCCTTCGCTGAACCCGAGCGTTTTCAGCACGGCCAGCTCGTTCGTCCGCTCGCGGATCGCCTGCGCCATGGTGTTGCCGGACACCAACAGGATCGTGAACATCGCCATGGCGACGATCCCCATCATGATCTTGCCGATGTCGCCGACCTGCTTGGCCCAGTCGGACACGAAGGCTTTCTCCGTATTCGTCTTCGTCTCGGACGGCGAGTTGGCGAACATCGCGTCAATCTTCGCTGCGATCTGCGGCGCGCGATCCGGATCGGCGATGGTGAACACGTACCAGTTGTAGCGATCTCGCAGGCCGCTGCGCTCGGGGATGGTCTCCCTCAGGTACTCGTAGTGGAAGATCAAATTCGTCTTGTCCGCCCCTTTGATCTTCGAGTCGTAGATGCCGTCGATCGTGAATTCCCAGGGACCGCCGTCGGGGCGCCGGTAGATCGTTCCGTTGAGCGGCACGCGCTGGCCGACCTTGAACCCGTACTTCTTCGCCGTGTCGGCGCCGACGATCGCGCCGGTGCGATCGGCCAGAAAGGCCTTCTTCTGGTCCTCGGGCAGATCGAACTCCTTCGCATAGATCCGCAGCCAGCTGGCCGGCTCCGTCGCGAACGTGGCGAACTGGTTCTTGACGTCCTGGTAATACCCGCCGAACCAGTTCGCGTGCGTGGTGTCGGTGACCCCGTCGATCAGCTTGATCTGCGACTCGTACGACGCGGGCAGCGGGTTGATGATCGACACCTTGTCGATCACCATCAGCCGTCCCTGCCCGGCAATGTCGACGCCCATGTTGAACGCGGCGCGGATGGCCATCAGGACGCCGAAGAGCAGGAACGCGAAGAAAATGGCCCCGACGGTGAAGACGGTGCGGAACTTCCTCCGCAGCAGGTTGCGCCAGACGATGGGAAGGAACTTCATGCGAGCGCCTCCGTCTGCGTGACGAGCACGCCTTTTTCGAGATGCAGGGTCCGCTTGGCGCGCGCCGCGGCGTGCGGGTCGTGCGTCACCATGAC
>WNFI01680515.1_pt1 | contig 12747 bp, 13 predicted proteins | sample 5400471 | NCBI WGS metagenome assembly WNFI01 (sample SAMN13153348, study PRJNA577476) | soil metagenome | isolation source: 100 cm saprolite on Douglas fir-dominated hillslope | place: USA:California | collected 2013-09-17
CATCCCGACCGCTCAGAGAAGCCATCTTGAATTCCATTCACGAGAGCGCAGAGAGGCTCGTTGCTTCACAGTGGGCTTCTTGTTCCAGGAGAAAACAGATGCAGAAGGAAAGGCAAAACACGCCCGCACCGTTTGTGATCCACGTGGACGACGTGCAACCGTATGCTCCGGCGAACCACACGGGAACAGTCAACCGTCGTCTCATTGGTCAGGAGACTGTGGGAGCAAGGAATATCGAAGTACTATATGCCATCCTGCAACCGGGCCATGGTGCGTTGCCGCACCAGCATCCCCACATGGAACAGGTCTGCTACGTTGTACGTGGTACCGCTCAGGCACAGGTGTCCAATCGTTTGGAGAATCTCGGCCCTGGTGACTGTTGTTATTTTGCGGCTGGCGTAGACCACATCTTTACGGCCACTGGAGACGAACCGACAGAAATCCTGGTGATCTATTCTCCGCCTTACGGGGGAAGATTCAGGCAAGGTCGTCCTCACACCGTCGAGCACCGTTGAGAAATAGGGAGAGAACAGGAGAAATTCAATGGCTTATTCTGCGACCTTACAATGCAGTACGCCCGAAGCCCAGGGAATCTCTACCTCGGCCATCCAATCATTCGTTGACGCCATCGAGCAGAAGAAGCTTGGGGTTCAGAGTTTGATCCTCATTCGTAACGGCCATATCGTTGCGGAGGGCTGGTGGAAACCGTATGCAGGGCAACTTCCCCATAGCATGTTTTCGGTCAGCAAGAGCTTCACATCGACGGCAATTGGTCTTGCCGTAGCTGAAGGTCGCCTATCAGTTGACGATGCGGTTATCTCATTCTTCCCATCGTACGTTACCCCTGAGATCCGCGAGAATATGGGAGCTCTTCAGGTTCGTCACCTGCTCTCTATGAGCACAGGTCATGCAGAGGATACAATGCCCGCTCTGGGCAGTGGTCCCGATGATTGGGTTCATACCTTCTTGTCGATACCCATTACCTATTCGCCAGGTACCCACTTCCTCTACAACACCGGAGCAAGCTTTATGCTCTCGGCTATCCTGCAATCCCTGATCGGCCAGACGCTCATAGAATACTTACGCCCACGCCTATTCGAGCCGCTGGGTATTGAGAATCCTACATGGGAATCAAATCCGAGAGGCATCAATCTGGGTGGGACTGGATTGAGCATCAAAACACTCGATCTTGCAAAGTTTGGTCTCCTCTATCTGCAACGTGGGATGTGGAATGGACAACAACTGGTGCCAGAAGCATGGATAGAAGAGGCAACCACAACTCATATTTCCAACGGAGATGATCCAGAAAATGATTGGAATCAGGGGTATGGATACCAGTTCTGGCGTTGCCGACACAATATCTACCGTGGCGATGGCGCATTTGGGCAATTTTGCATTGTCATGCCTGAACAAAATGCTGTTCTTGCCATCACAAGTGGCACCATTGATATGCAAGCTATTCTCAATGCAGTTTGGGAATACATCTTACCGGCCATACACACAGAATCATTGCAGGAGAATGCAGGGGAGACGCAAGCTCTCACCGAACGCCTGGCACATCTGGCCATTCCTCTGTCCGAAGTGAGCGATGTCACGCCCTCGACAGCTGCGTATATAGCCAATCGAACGATTCGCCTTGAAGCGAATGAGCTCCAGGCGAAAGAGGTATCCTTTCAGTTTGATGAAGATTCCTCTACCCTCACTGTTCTCGACAACAATGGTGCACAACATATCATTCGTTGCGGAAAAACCAGCTGGATTATCGGCACGTTTGCTCTATGGCACCGCGAAAGGTCATCAGGACCCGTAGCCGTTGCTGCTCATGGTGGTTGGGTAAATGATCATACCTTTTTGATGAACTGGCAGTACATTGAAAAGCCATTTCGCCATATGGTTGTCTTCGACTTCGGTGCCGATGAGATCGGCGTATCCATCCAGCTCGATCTTCCGTACTGGCAAGAGCGCCACGAACAGATCCATGGGGAATTCATATAGATGTTAAGCGACAATTTATTTTGGGGAAGGGCCAAAATATTGTCGCTTAACACAACAAAAAAGACAGGAGAAAAGGAAGACCGAATAGAGCGGTTGCTAAAGCACTGTAGAACAGGAAAAGCTGAGGGCTTTTGAAGACAAAAGCGGTCAGGGAACTCAACAAGCACAGGCCAGAATGGCTGGCTTGTGCACCACTGCAAACGAAAGGACCACTATAACCACTTCAAACAGGGCGGCGATGAAGGAGATCTGGACGAGAATATCCCCTTTCTCTCCTCACTGCAATTGTCCTTTGCGAATCATATTCATGATCTCATATCCTTGTAAGGTCCGCCGGGCCGTCTCGAAGGAAAAGAAACCCATGCCTGGTTTGACAAGTCGTTTGATGAAGTGGCACCTGTCTGAAGCATTGTTTGATCTTCACCTTGCACAGGTGAATACCGTCTTTCCCCATACTGCTCTGTCAAAGCTCGTTTGACGCATTGGACACAACACGGGTGCTTGAAAAATCACTGCAAAGCCGGAACAGGTGCGTCAAATGAGCTTTGACAGAGCAATACGCGCGAACTTAAGGACTGATGAGGTTGTAGGAGATATCTCTTAGTATCGGTAAGCCAGAAGAAAAGGAGAAAAATGGACACAAAAGGCTTTCTCTAGTACTGTCTTCCAAAACACCAAAACGGGGTAACAAGATTACCGGGGTAAAACCTACGCCAGGCGCCTGGCGTAGGTTTTACCCCGTTCAGGTCATTTCTTCTGAAAGCCTCTGAATAGATGACTTTCATTCTGGGTGGTGCGCCTTTTTGGCGCATGGCTCTTACCAGAAGCGGCCCAACGCAACGAAGGCGGCCAGGGCGAGATAGGTTAGGTTCAACAGCACGTGCTTGAACTCGTGACGGCGGAACGTCACGATCGCCGCACCGACCATGATCAACGCCAGACCGACGGCCGCCAGCGGCACTATAATCGGTGCGATGCCGAGCAGGGCGGGCAGGATCAGGCCGACGGCGCCCAGGATCTCGACTGCTCCTAGGACCTTGACGAAGCTGGCGCTGAAATCCAGGACCCATCCCGCGCCAGGAGCCTTGGCCAGTTTCTCCTGAGGGATGAACAGTTTGTTAGCGCCCGCAAAAAGGGCGTCGGTTTTGCCCCCGGTAATCTTGTCACCCCAAAACACGTGGAAAGGCAGCAGGAGGAAGCCCATGTGTACCACCACTGATCATACCGAATGGTTCGACGCCGTGCAAACCCAGCTCCAGCAAAGCGACCTGTGGGAGCAGGAGATTGTTCCACACTTGCCTGCGGATCTGGGAGAGCAAGCCAAAATGCTCGGGGCGCTGCAACGACGGCGATGGATCAAGCAGGCCAGCGATCTCTTACGAGCCGTCCTTTCCTGGATTCTCTGTCAGCGCTCATTGCGCCAATTAGGAGCCTGGGCCGTCTTATTGGGACTTGCTGATCTCTCCGAGACGGCCTGGCGCAAGCAGCTCGCCAAGTGCGGGGACTGGCTCTACTGGTTGGTCTAGGAAGCGCTGGGAAGAACAAGAGGGCACGAAGACGGGCGGAAAGAAGCTGGACGAGTGTTGATCGTCGATGGAACCCGTCTGCTCTCTCCCAGAGGAGGCAAAAAAGGAGGGTGGGTCGTGCAAATGACGTATGACGTTGGAGCAGGGGCGCTGGTCGATATCCGGGTGGGGGATGCCCATCTGTCCGAAACGCTTCAGGGATTACCCTTGGCTGAAGGAGATGTGGTGCTCAACGATCGCGGTTTTACCCGTCGCACTGGCATCGCTGCGGTCGCGAGCTTGCAAGCGTATCAACTGGGCCGCTGGTTGCAAACCGGTGCGCGTTTACAGCACGAGGATGGAAGCACGCTGAATATCGATGCGTGGTTGGAGAGCATCGAGGCCGAGTGTTCCATTGCGGAACGCCCTGGTCAATGTGAGTTCAACAAACAGATCGTCCCTGAGCGCGTGCTGGCGTTGCGTTTACCACCAGAGCAGGCGAAAAAGGTACAGGAGCGCCTCCGCAAATGTGCTGCTCGTGAATCAGCAACTCGTCCACCAATGGGAAGAGGAGGAAGGCACCTCAAGAGAAGAGGGTCAACACTCACCAGATCAGGCTCATCCCCCCCCCTCAGCGTATCTGTCCTTTGCTCAACCTTCACCCAGCGTGCTCAGCCGCTGGGTCATTTCTTGCTGTTCGATCCAGTGGCTGCAAGCCATTGTGCAAGGCCAATGGAGGTGGCAGCACGTGCTCACCTCCTTGTCTCGCCTCGCTCGTTTCTTCTGTCCCAGTCCTAGACGGCGCCGGAGCCAGCGTTTCCAACTCGAAGCCTGGCTCTGTTTTCGTCTCAAAAAACTCATCAGTCCTTAAGTTCGCGCGTATGCCGTCTTTCCCTGCATTTTATGGTTCTAATCGCTCGGAGGAGGAAGAGATTTCTTTGAATTAACACCTTCGGGTTCTTTCCATTTTCCGTTTTTCGCCAGCTTGCTCAAGCTTATGCTCCTCAAGAGTTATTCTCTCTTATTGTATGTAGTCATACTTGGATGTATCGCTACAATAAAAGTAGGAGCACGATGGGCTTCTTTCATCAGAAAGAAGCCTTCAGCTACTCCGCAAAAATATCTGTCTGTTTTGAACACACAAGCGCTTTTTAAGGAGAACCATTCTATGGGAAAACGCGCCAATGGCGAAGGATCTATTTATCGTCGCAAGCAGGGCCAGTGGGTTGTTGCTCTTACTCTTGGAACAGGGAAGAGAAAATACTTTTACTGCCAAAGCCAGGCGGAAGCCGTCCTGACGCTTCAACAAGCCCAACATGCGCGCTTCATTGGAACATTGACGACAACCCGAAGCGAAACGGTGGAAATGTTTCTGCTGAACTGGCTCAAGTATGAGGTACAGCCCAGCGTTCGTGACTCTGAATGACGCAGTGAAACTGGGGCATGCGCTCAGGAATGTGGCCCAATTTGTTGAATTGCCTCCAGCGAACAAACAAGATCATGTCGCGCAAGCCTTGACCTTTGAGCAGGCTCGTCAACTGCTCACTGTTGCAAAGAACGATCCCCTGGAAGCCCTCTATGTTCTCGCTCTGACAACAGGGATGCGCCAGGGGGAGGTCCTGGCTTTGAAGTGGAGTGATCTAGATCTGACCTATGGGAAGCTTCAGGTTCAACGAACGCTTCTTCGCATCTCCGAGGACAAAGCGATTGTCTCTGAACCCAAAACGCCGACTTCCCGACGATGTATCCAGTTACCCCAGCTGGCTCTCGAAGCGCTGTCTCGCCATCAACAAAAGCAACAGATCGCACATCGCCAGTCGAAACGAGTGCCAGAATGGATTTTTTGCGAGCGTGACGGACTGCCCTTACGAGCAGCCAACCTCGTTCGACAATCTTTTCATCCCCTGTTAAAGAAAGCGGATCTTCCCAGGATACGTTTTCATGATCTACGCCACTCAACGGCGACCCTCCTGTTGATACTCGGCATTCATCCCAAAATCGTACAGGAATTACTCGGGCATAGCCAGATCTTTGTCACATTGGACCTCTATTCGCATATTCTCCCTACCTTACAGGGAGAAGCCATGAAGCAGTTTCATTCTGCACTCGTAGATACTTCTGATAAGGAGAAAAGAGAAGGTGATACAACAATACCTCAATATATAACAGAAAATAATCATTAAGAGAGGCAAATGCTACTTTAACCCATTCCCAAAGCGTTAAGGGTATAAAATGAGCCCTGGCTGGCTTCTTTTGGCTCTCTGAGAAGGGGTAGCTGTATGCGTTGCTGTAAATCAGGGCAAAATTGAGAGAACACCAGTTCTTGCGAAGAACCTTTCACCAGCCTGAGAGGCTGATCTCCATTGCTGAGTATCGCTCATTTGGGAAACGTACTCAACATTCCTCTCCAGACCCCTTCAAGCGCCTGAGAAGCCAATCTCCACTGCTGAGTATTTCCACGCTGGGAAACGTACTCAAAATACTCAAAAAATTTGCTTTTCTTATCCCAGATGATATTATTTTTCCTAAACACTTGTTTTACCTGTTAAAATTTATTATGCTGTCGTTGATGCTCAAGTTCAATAGCTTCGGAAATAGCCTTGGTTTCAGGATAACGTGCCTCGATAGATTTAAGAAGGCGCTTAATATGTGGAGATAAAGATGAATAGAAGACGCAGAAATCACTATAAAGAGATATCCATGCATATTTTGTCTCTGTTTGCAATGGCTCGCTCGGCAAATGGTAGGACTGGAATTGTCCCGGTTTGGAAGACTCTACCAAACCGGGACAATTACATTTTTGGGGTACAAAAGATACGGGAAGAACGAAAGACTTTCTGGGTAATGATAAGTTTGCACGTTACCCCATAACTTTTTCATCAGAAAAGCAACTTTTAAAACGGTGCCCAAAAAACGTGCTCTTAACTGATCTATAGTTTCTATGGTGTTTTTGGAAGATTCAAGGAGGAAGATATGCTTTTCTCAATCAAACGTTTAGTGAGACATTCTTTATCACTGTTTATTCTCCTGGCAACCTTCGTGCCGGTCGTGGTCGGTACTTCTGTTGTCGCCGCCAGTCCAGCCATCACTCCCCTCGTCAGCGACTGGCAATTCCTGGCAGGCGGCGTGACCCCGCCAACGCAGGCAGCATGTAACGCGGTGCGCCGGCGCTGCTTTAATCCCGACGCGATGCATCACGCCTATAATTACGCTTCCTTGCTGGCTGGAGGCAACGAAGGCCAGGGGAAGACAATCGCGATCATTGACTCCTTTGGGAGCGATACTATCCGCAACGACCTGTACGTTTTTAGTACGGAATTCGGCCTGCCTGTGCTCTGCGGAGCCAACACAACCAGTCCTTCTACCCCGGACGGGAACTGCGCTCCTGGCATCTCGCCGCGCTTCGATATTCTCAATGTCCAAGGTGGCCCTCCAGCGACTCCGCCACCTCCAAACAGCGGCACGGGCCAGGAGAATCATAATCTCTGGGCACTCGAAGTCTCTCTGGATGTCGAGTGGGCCCACGCTACCGCTCCGCTGGCGAATATCCTACTGGTGACAACCCCCACGGCTGAGACATTGGGCGTCCAAGGTTTCCCGCAGATGATGAACGCCGAAAAGTACGTGGTCGAGAACCACCTGGCCGATGTGATCAGCCAGAGCTTCGGTTCCGGCGAAGCCGCGTTCTCCAATGGCAACGACATCAGCAATCTCCGAGGCGCTTTTGTCGATGCCAAGAACAACAACGTCACCGTTTTCGCGTCAGCAGGCGATGGCGGCACCACCAATTCTTATAAAGAGCCTGTCAAGAATCCGGCGACGATCCCCTATCCCAGCGTCATCTGGCCTGCTTCTGACCCCCTGGTCACAGCCGTTGGTGGAACCTATCTCTGTACCGATGCCTCGACCGGCACAACCGTAGACAGCGTGTCGCCTCCAGGAACCTGTCAGGCCAATCCTGGCGCGCGCGAAGTCGGCTGGATTGGCGGCGGCGGCGGCTACAGTATTCTCTTCCCACGGCCCTCTTTCCAGAATACGCTGCCGGCTGGCAGCACCTTCGTCGGAAGTTCGGTGGGCGCACCTGGCGTGAACTCGAACATGCGCGGTATTCCTGATATTGCCTATCAGGCCAGCTCGCGCACAGGCGTCCTCGTCTATATGACAGAGTCGCGTTCGACGAACGCGGCAGGCACCGGCTGTGGCGGTGCTAACCCCTGTGACATCGGCTGGTACGTCGTTGGTGGCACCAGCTCTGGCTCACCACAATGGGCCGGACTCCTGGCCTTGGCCGACCAGATCGCCGGTAGAGATCTCGGCTACATCAACCCGGCTCTGTACGCGATCGCCAGCGATCCTACGAAATACGCCAACGACTATTTCGATGTTACCCTGGGCAACAACCAGACCTCCTCGATCCCTGGCTATTCCGCCTCCACAGGTTGGGATGCCGTTACTGGTCTGGGTTCACCCAATGTCGCGAACCTGATCCCTGACTTGATCGCAGCCACAAGCTAAGCATCTCGTCGACGCAGTCAAAGGACAAAATGAAAGCACCTGCTGTCTGGCAGGCGCTTTCATTTTGTCCAGTCTATGGTACACTAAACAGGCATGCGTTACACCTGCTAAAATTCGGCGTCCTAAACGGCCTAAAAAATAGCCTTTTGTGCCATTTGTCAAAAAGATTGGCTCATACGCAACCTCGCTGATTCTGAAAACAGATGAGATACGAGGAAAAGAACAAATCGCCTGCTTGGGCAGGTCTTCACTTCCTCTGTTTCTCTGCTTGAGCTTTTTATCAACGAGGTTGCGTATGAGCCATTTAATTCCAAAATTTACAACGAGAGAGCCATTTGGGAGAAGACGTGAAGCTTTACCGTTTGAGGGCCGAGTAGAGTTCCCAGGCGATGCCATCAGGATCAAAAAAACTAATGTAATCAGTATGTGTCAACTCATCTTGCTCAATCCCATTGTTGGGAACACCGGCGATATCTAGTTCCCGTTTCATGTCCTCAAGTACGTTGGGATCAGCCACCTCCAAGGTGTTGTTGACCCGATTTCAGTGAGCTAGTGAAGTGAGAGGGATATTTCCTAGTTGGGAAACGTACTCAAAGGGGGAAATACTGTTCAACCCCAGACCATTTCAAGCTCCTGAGAGGATGATCTCCACTGCTGAGCAATCCCATACTGGGAAACGTACTCAAAAAAATGCTGTTCCCATGCCTTTCATGTCTGGGAGGCAAGATACTCCAGCAACACATCCACAAATGGGGCCATCGCTTTGTAACGATGCATCTCTTCTGGCATCGTCCTCACTACCTTATACATACGCTGTGCATAATCAGCCGTCGTGACGACCTGCGCAAGCGGTGCCTGGTAGGTGTGGATCGTGAAAAGAACGGCGTTCGTCACAGGCAAACGTGCAAGACCTTGACGCTCTATACGCAGAAAACACCGTTCGCCTACATTCTCTCGCGTGATCTGGCGGGCCGATTGTAGCTCTTCATGGTGAAAACGTGGCGTCTGATTGAGACGCGATGTCGTCTTCAGAGACCAGTTCAGACGCCACACAGGCCGGCCTCCCTTCAAACGCTGCAATAATAGGCTGGACGAGCGCCCTATATGTTCGGCAAACAATGGTACGCTCTGATGGATCGCTAAAAAGGATTGCTGCATCTTCTCATCCAGGCACCATGCGTTGGGAAAGCAGAGCTGTCCAGCAACCAGAGGCATCCCCCCATCATCTGTCCACTGCAAAAGTAAGAGGTCTTCCTGCATCTGCCGTCCAACCCAATCGAGCGGAGGGAATGGCAAACTTTCCCGTTCTCCAAAGACAAAACGCGTCTCTTCACCGAGCAGATGGTTGCGCCAGTGCCAGTTCCTTCCATCCTGAATGCACGTAAAATACCGTGGGTAGTGCTCGGCCATATTCTGGAGGAGCAATGCTACCACTTCCCATTGCGCTCCTGCGGTATCCGGCATAGCCTGAAAATACTCGTGATACGCATCTTGCAACAGTTCGTTTTTGAGTCCCAGTTCCTGGTGATACAGCTCCTCGTCAATCTCGATCAGGCATCCGCTATCGAGCGCCTGCACGCCCATAACCATTTTGAAGATGTCATCTTTAAAGGGGAAATATGGCAGCATGTTGGATTCTCCTCTGTTCCAGGGGAAAGGCACGATATAATTGATACTTATCAATATTATAATGGATATTTGGGCGAATTCCTATTGATCTTCCATGAAAAAGAGAGTTCAGAGATGATGCGCGAGAAGAAGTGAAACAATACTGTTTAACCCCAGACCGCTTCAAGTGCCTGAGAAGGCGATCTCCACTGCTGAGCATTCCCATCGTGGGAAACGTACTCAAAAAAGTCAAATAGGGTATTGGACAAATGACATATTCAGGTATACACTTGATGCTGAAGCTGTTATTGTACCTTGTAACAGGAGTAGACCTATGACACCTTTTCCTGAATCGCATCAGGACCTCCTTCAAGCGGAGGTAGCCATGCTGGCCACGATCGGGCTTGATGGATATCCGCAAGTCACAGCGCTCTGGTTTTTGTTTGACGAGGATGGGACACTCAAGCTGTCGCTCAACACCACACGCCAGAAAGTGAAAAATCTCCAGGAGCATCCGGAATGCACGTTCTTCCTTCTTGACAAAGCGAATCCGTACCGCACGCTGGAGGTACGAGCGCATGCGGAGATCATGCCGGATGTGGATTATACGTTTGCCAAGAAACTCAGTGCCAAATACGGTGGCGCTGATCTCAGTGCTCGTGATCGTCCCGGTGAGACGCGTGTGGTCGTGTTGCTCCAGCCCATCAAAGTGAATACATGGGGGAGTTAAGCATCGGCTCTGCGGCTGTGTTGCGAGGAGGCAACTGATCTGCTCAAGTCGGAGCAAAAGGGCCAAAGAGGATCATTTCTGGTCCTGTCAGATTAGTGGGTGCGGTTCTTTCCCAAGCGGCTGAGCCTCACAAGGCGAAAGCCAACACGACCAGATCAGGGGGCGAGCACTCCTGTCTCTCAGAAGCGCTCAAAAGAGGGGCTGAGCGGTCCGCACTATCATGGTGTGGGTCCTGGCCGCTCAACGACTCCCCTCTCAACACGCTGGACCCGTTTAGGCTTGAGCGGTCGGCTTTGGACGCCGACGACTGATCGCGCCGCCCTTGCGCCCGGCAGCCTGAGCTTCCTGACTGGTCCAGGTGTGGGCTGTTCCCATCGCATGAGCCGCCTTCCCCCCCTTGCTGGCAATCTCGCGCTTCTTTTCGCTGCTCATCGAAGCGAAGCCACGGCCTCGACCTTTCGTTGTTTGCACGTTTTTCTTCTCTTTCTTTCAACAGAGGGCCTGGGCTTTGATTCCCACGCCTCACAAAAAGGACTCTCCTCTCCTACACGTATCCCACCTTCGAGAGGGATACTTCAGATTGTTCCTCAACACCAGCGCTTGGTTTGTAACGCCGTCCTCGCACAGCGACAAGCAGGACAAGAGAGAGGGCAAAAGAGTTGCCTTTTTCAAGTTGTCACGAAGTAGGTGGGGAAATAAAGCCGTCTGGATGGCCACTCTTGCTCTTTCGCGAGGAGGCTGCTGTTCCCGTTGCTGTACATAAGGGCCAATACCGGAGAACTACTGTTCCTCTCCAGACCATTTCAAGCCCCTGAGAGGCTGATCTCCACTGCAGAGCAATCCCATACTGGGAAACGTACTCAAAAAACGAGGCAGAGAGCCAGTTTACACCAGCTCCCTGCTCAGCTTATTATTAGTCGGGGTGAGAGGATTTGAACCTCGACCTGTGCCTTTTTCATTGCTTTTAACAAGCGTGCTCATGGGGTTGTGAAGCGCTGTGGTGGGAATATTCTGTCTACTCTTGTCTAACCCGGTTAACCTCCGGCTAGCCCTTTTGCCCTCAATTTTGCCCTCACCCTCTGGTTGTTTTCGCGGAGAGCTACGGTGAACAGGGCAAATCATTGAGGACCTTGATATTCTTATTGCCTCTACTGCTATCCATCATAATCTTATCTTCGTGATCAGAACTATCAAGGATTACCAGCGTGTTGGCCGGGTTTACTCCCAGGTTTTTGATTAGAGAGCGGAGTTGACGGGGGAGCATCACTTTCAAGAAGAGTCTGTGACACTCGCTGTTTTGCTGTTCTTATTTGCTCTCAACAAAACCTCTTTGACTTTAAACTGTATATGTATAAGAGGCTATTAATCCTTTCAAAGTCATGTTGTCTAGGATGGTGTTGTGAGGTATAAGGAGATATAGCCATGGTTTTCCACTGTGTAAACGTTCATGTTCGGTTGCGTGTCTGCACCAGTGAGCGGCAGCATTGGCTTTTGCTAATACTTCTTGATCGTTCATTTCGCTGGCTCTCTTTGGCTCACATATATACTTACCTATTTCTGTTTCAACAACAAAATCAGGTTCATATAAACTATCGTTAGCATACTGAATTTGGAACATTCCTTTAGCCGGTTTCACCCACTTTAAAACTTCCGGATCACCTTCAAATATGATTGCAAGGTGACGTTCTGGATCAGAGTCGAATTTCTGAATAGGGTATAAACACTTTTTGAAGCCAGCGAATAACATACCTCGAATCATCAATTTTTCATCTATTGGAACATAAAAATTACGTGGCTGCTCTTCATTAAGAATAGAGTAACTAACTGGCCTTAATGTATAAAAACCCTTAGTTACTTGAACCTCATAAGATGTTATTTCTTCGTCGTAATGTTTTTGCATCTGTTCGTGAATCAAGTCAGTGAGTACTTTCAAATGATGTTGAAGTACATTTTCCACCCTATTTTCTTCAAGCAGATAAGATTTAAGATGACTAGTTAGTTGAGTAGACAGCTTGTATAGTAAAGCAGCATTATCTTCATAACTGACATCATCGTAATCACCCAAACATTCTACTAAATAATCCTCCCAGCTATTTTGATTAATTAGCCGGTTAGTTTCTTGTATCACACGGTAACGAGAGTTATTATGCAAATGTTGGATAAGCACATTATCTTCCACTGGCAACTGGTTGATGCGGTTGGTATCGAGGTTAAAGTCATTAAAGCCACTTATTATTTCCCCTTTAGGAAAGATCATTATGCGGGGAATATCAATTGTTAGGTCTATATACAATTCTGTTACTGCTTTTACTATCTTGGCTATATCTTTTTCCTCCAACTTTGTGCTTATTGATTCATTTTCGTTTTCAGCCTCTATTATAGTAGAGCTTATCT
>WNFI01698595.1_pt1 | contig 12747 bp, 12 predicted proteins | sample 5400471 | NCBI WGS metagenome assembly WNFI01 (sample SAMN13153348, study PRJNA577476) | soil metagenome | isolation source: 100 cm saprolite on Douglas fir-dominated hillslope | place: USA:California | collected 2013-09-17
GAATTCGGGGTGAACCTCAGGTACGATTTAAGCCCACCAGCCAGGAACTACGAGAGCTGATCTTCCGCATGGTGGCCGAGAATCGTACCTGGGGTTCACCCCGAATTCACGGCGAACTCAAAATGCTCGGTTTCGAAATCTCCGAGCGAACCGTTCTGCGGTGGATGCGGAAGGCACCGAGGAATCCCGGGCAAGCAAAGGGTTGGATGACCTTCCTAAGCAATCATCGCGAAGCCATCGCAGCAATGGATTCCTTTTCGGTGCCGACTCTCGCCTTCGGCGTGCTCTACTGCTTCTTCGTCATTCGCCATGAGCGGCGGCGCATTGTTCACTGCAACGTCACCCGACACCCAACGACCGCCTGGGTGGCGCAACAACTTCGAGAGGCGTTTCCATACGACAGTGCGCCAAGGTATCTAATCCTTGATCGCGAGCACACGTTCCAGGGTGAGGTTCTGGAAACCGTCCAGAATCTGGGCATAACACCGGTCCGCACTGCAATTCGAAGTCCCTGGCAAAATGGAGTCGCCGAGCGATTCGTTGGAAATTGCCGTCGCGACTTGCTTGATCACGTGATTGTGCTGAACAAACGCCATCTGAAGCGCTTGATCAGCGAATACATTCGCTACTATCACGAGGATCGCACCCACCTCGGGCTGGCGAAGCAGACGCCCGCCCAACGCAAAGCCAACGAGATCCGCGACGACGGTAGCCACATAGTCTCAATGCCCCGCCTGGGCGGCCTGCATCATCGTTACGATCTTGCAGCCTGAGCGATCCTTCCTCCTGCCTGCCGTTGAATTAGGCAGAGTCCGAATGGCCAGTGTTTCCGCAGTGCGTTCAAGAGCGTTGCGGCCATGAGCCATGTCGCATTCGTCGCCGTAGTGCTTTCGTATTTTCGGCTTTCCCGGAGTATCATACGATCCCGAGGTTCTCAGCATTGGGCCCGGATGGCGTTTTGGCGAGGGACAGGAATATCGCTCAATCTGATCGTGGATAGTGGTTTGACACCCTTTCCGGCTCTTCAGAATCCAGTCGTTGGCAAGCCCTACTCACAATCGTTAAGCGCATCGGGGGAGGCCCTCAGCCGAGCGCTCGAACTGAAGCGGGACCCTCGTCGATTGCACATTTTGAAGCCTTCGGCGAACGGATCGAACCTATTGATTCCATGGACGCTGTGCGCCATGTACAAATTGGGACCCCTCCCGACCGCCCTCGAGTCGAGAAAAATTTGGAATTTCGCGGCTGAACGGCCTCCGGGCCTGTCAGTTCTATCGAAATTAGAAAAGTTACCAAAAATTCATAACTTTGCTAACATCTCTATAGATGGATCCTATTCGCAACCCCTTTGCTCCAGGAGCCGGTAGTCCGCCCCCTGAACTGGCCGGACGCGCCGCAATTCGCCAGGAAATCGCAGTGCGCCTTCAACGGCTTCGTCTGGGCCGGCCCGCGAAGAGCATGATGCTGGTCGGACTGCGCGGGGTCGGAAAGACCGTTCTCCTCGATCAGATGCGAAGGGACGCGGAGGCAAGCGGAATTCAACCAGTCCGTATCGAGGCGCCGGAAAACCGCTCACTCCCCGCTCTTCTGGCTCCCTCTCTCCGGCTTGCGCTGCTTCACCTCAGCAAGAAAGAGGCTGCGAAGGACTATGCCGTTCGAGGTCTCAAGGCGCTGGCAGGTTTTGCTAGCAAGCTCAAATTGACCTACGCCGACATTGAAGTCGGGTTCGATTACGATCCGGAGCCGGGCCTGGCCGATAACGGCGATCTTGAAGGAGATCTGGGTGCGCTTTTGGAGCAAGTCGGGATTGCAGCTAGGGCGGCCGGTACCGCCGTCGTGCTCTTTATCGACGAACTGCAGTACGTCGAAGAACCACAGATGGCTGCTTTGATCGCGGCACTTCATCGCTGTTCTCAGGAGAGGCTGCCGGTCACCATCGTCGGTGCGGGACTTCCGCAGTTGCGCGGCCGTATGGGAGAAGCGAAATCGTACGCCGAGCGGCTTTTCGATTTCCCCGAGATCGGGCCTCTGAGTCCGCCCGACGCCCGAGACGCCATAGTCAGGCCCGCCGAGAACGAGGGAGCACAAATCGAGGACGAGGCAGTGAACCTGATCATTACGAAGACTCAGGGGTACCCGTACTTCCTCCAGGAATGGGGCAAGCACACCTGGGACATTGCCCCAGTGAGTCCTATTCGTCGTGAGGATGTTGTCAGCGCTTCCGACGAAGCCATTGCGGCCCTTGACGAGAGCTTTTTCCGGGTCCGCTTCGATCGCCTCACCCCCATGGAGAAGAAGTACCTGCGTGCGATGGCCGATCTGGGGCGCGGTCCTCATCGCTCCGGAGACATCGCCGAAGAACTCGAAAGGACGGTACAATCGCTGGGCCCGATCCGCGCCGGACTCATAGCCAAAGGTATGATCTGGAGCCCGACTCACGGCGACACAGCGTTTACTGTCCCCCTCTTCGACGAATTCATGAAACGCATCATGCCCGGGAACGAGTGGAAAACGATCGGCAACTGACCGCATACTCGCGCGGCAAGTCTTGGCTCCCTGCCGATCTCAGTGAAGGTGTGCGCGTACCCAGGGTAGAAATCGTCCGCGCCTAGTTTCTCCCAGGAAGCCCACGAAGTGCAGACCCACGACGCGCTTTTCAGGTGAATGACCGGCCCGGCGTCCCGTCTCGCGGTACAGGTCGATGAGTGGGCGGATTTGCTTGGGTTCGCCATCGATGATTGCGACCATCAGAGGGATTCCGAATGCACCGGCACGTACGAATGATGCGGGAGTACCGCCGACGCCGATCCAGATGGGCAAGGGGTTTTTGCTGGATCAGCGGCACTGAGAACGGTCACAGCGCTGGTAAGGGCGAATGTTCTTCGTGCGCGACGGCGGCGGCAAGAATTACGTATGGAGCAGAATCGAGACACTCGGCCAAATGATGTTCTCCGATGCCGAACACGTCGAGGCTAACCTGGTCCGCGAGTTCGATCCCTCCAGCAACGCTGCATGCGCTCGACGGGCTTCAGTTCAAGACCTGAGGCGGGATCCGAGATTGCTGCCGCAAAGCTGTCCACACCGACGTTGAATCACAGACGGCTCAACCGGAGGCGCCTAAGATGCAGATTCCAAGGCTTGAGTTTGGTCGCTGGTCTGGTCGCGGTTTCTGCAAGAGTGTCTCTAAAATTCCACCTTAGATCTGAATCCAAAAACAACCGCGCGCTGCACGCCTCCGCCCGCGTTCGCGTAGTACTGAACGACCGGCTGCAGAAGGAGCATCGGCAAGGGGTCCAGAAGCGTATTGAACTCAACGGCGTGCTCCGCCCTCCAAGCAGGCGCGCCGGGCAGGAGAAACTGCTGGCTCAAGCTATTTCGGACATACCCCAGGGACATGGTGTTGTGAAAGTTGACCGGTAGCGGCTCGTTGTCGTAGGCAAACGTTGCATCCAAGCCCCTTGCTTCTGTCCGGTCTACTCGCCAAAGAGCCTGGCTCCCCCTCCAATAGAAGAGGTAGTTCCCCGACCGAGGGGTCGTACTTGTCGGCGAAGTGAACTTTCCGGGATTGTAGGTGGATCCGAACTGATAAAGGCCGGAATATCCCTTGCGGCTGTCGACGTTATCGAAGGCTCGTACGGACGTCGCCTTCTTGCCCGGGCTAAACCCGATCTCCGAAACGCTCACTGGAGCTCCATTGAACTGTGGAACCAGGCCGGTTGGGTTTTTTGAAAAAGGCGAACTGACCGCAGCGAGCACCATCGATTTCACATAGAGTTTGCGGGCGGGGACGATGCGGATCTCTAGCGCAGGCGTCGAGGGAGGATCGAAGGATTCGAAGGTCGTGAACAGATTGCTCAACGCATAGCCCATCGGCTCGAAGATGAAGGACGCCGCATAGTGCTGGGCACCGTAAAAATCCTGGCCCGCAAACTGGCCGACACGAGCTGCAATTCGCTCATCCAGCCAGCGCTTTTCGATCCACCACGAATCGAGGCGACATGTATTCTCGCTGGACATGCCGCTGGGACTGGTCAATACGCCAAGGTAGTTTCCGAGATTGCCTCCACCCTGCCACAGAGCAGTCGCATGGAAATATAGTCCTTGCTGATGGGACAGCTTGCCGAAATCGATGTCCACCGTTCCCCGAAAGCGATTCCAACTCGCAAATCTCTCCTGCTGTTCGCTCTTGATGTTCCAAAGGGAATCGCTGACGTATTGAAGATCGAAAGCCACACCGCGCTCCGCGAGGCGGGAGCGCTCGCCACACCACTCCCCGAAGAGGTGCCCGTGCGGTCCCTGTCCCGTCTCGTGACTGTCCGGACCGCCCAGAGTTTCCTCTTGTGCCGTTTGGGAATGGGCCGGAGGTGCCCACACGCAAAGGCCGAACCACAATAGAACGAAAAATTGGAGCTGTCGCTTGCACATACGGAATGTTCTCCTCATTCGTATTGCATTGAATCCTTCGTTCCTACCGCAGCGTGACAGCCACGCCAGCCAGCGCAACTGGCAGTGACCAGGCCCAGTCACCCAGCAACGAGACGGCCGCGGCGGCCGCAACACAACCCCCGAAAAAGCCGATGAGGAGATAGAGGGACCCTCTTAGTCGCTCGGCATCGCCGACCATCAACGGCTGGGCTCGCGAGTGACTGTCCAGTAGCGACAGTACGGTGTTCGTCAAATTCCCAGTCATGACGGCGGTAGATGGCGCTACCGGCAGGACCAAGCGCAAGAGCGCAAACTGGCAGGCCATGGCGGAGACTGCGACCATCGCGGTGATGCCGGCCATCAAGCCGTGCGGATTGGCGGACGGTTTGGTGATGACGCTCAAGACCAAAACGCCGGCGAGCAGCAAAAACTGAATCAGGAGAAGCAGCCGCGAGAGGTTCAGGCCCCGCCTGCCTGACGCCTTGGCTAGGAGCCACGTGGCTGCGACAGCGAGCATGAAAGCGGGAATCGCCAGGACCTGCGCCGGGTTTATCCGTCCACCTCGCGCCGTCAGAGCCGCAACCACAACAAGGTTGCCGGTTATGTGGGCGGTGAACAGATTTCCCAGATTCAGAAAGCCAGTCAGGTCAACCATGCCCGCAATAACACTGAGCAAAGGCGGGAGTCGTTTCTCCAATTGCGAAGGCGCCGATGCGTCTTCCGATGGGTCGCGCCAAGGACCAGTAACGCGGGAATTGGTGGTGGACATCGGCATATCCCTTCTCCCCTCAAGCTCTCGCCTCCGCAGCGTTTTTACTTAGGCGATCAATTGCCATCTTCGGAACGATGAGCCCGAAGCTCATTGCTAGAATGATCGTCACAGCGGTCATGCCGTCCGCGACGGTCGCGCTGATGAGTTCCGACGTTGCGCGTGAACCGTCAGCAAGTTGCACTAGTCCGCTAGCCATCCTGAACAGGAAGACACCCGGCATCATTGAGACCACAGAAGCAAAGCCAATGGCCGCAAACGGCATGTGCCAGCGGCGCGAGACCGGCGTCAGGATCAGCCCCACGATGAGACATGCGACCAGGGCACCGGTCGCGGCACTGGCGCCAAATACACTAATTGACCACCACCTCATCGCATGAGCCAGCATGCCAATGGCCACTGGCCAACCAAGCATGCGTGGCGGCGTGGAGAAAAAGACGCTGTACGCGAAAACTGCAACGCCGGCAGCGATCGTATCGAGCCACAGGGGCACAGCTCTGCCGGCAGGGTCGATAGGAAAGGAGTCGCCGAGAAGGGCGAGTCCAAGCAGCAGTCCAGTTGAGATCGCCGTAACTACCAGCCCCGCATAGATCAAGCGGGCGGCGCCGAGATCGATTCGACCCTTGACCAGATCCAACACACCATTGAGCACGTGCGGCCCCGGCACCAGAATCATGCATGGGCAAACCGCGACAAGACGCAGGGTCGAACTCAACTGATATCGAACCGCAAGGCCGCCGACAACACCGGCAAGCAACGAGGCGCAGAATGGTTGCAGGTAGACGTTTGCACTGAACTGCGCCAACCTGCGACGCAAGATGGCACCGGCCGCCGCGCTCACGAATATGAGCGCTGCCGCGGGTAGATGTTGAATACCAAAGATTACCGCTAACGCGACTGCACCCGACCCCGCCGCGAGAGCGAACAGCCAGGTGGGAGCCGGTGACCTTCGCGAAACCGCGCTGATAACCCCCATAGCATCCGCTGGCGCAAGCCGGCCAGCGCTGATGTCTTCTACTGCCCGCATCGTGGACGCCACACGATCCATGTCTACACCTGTGGGATCGGCCGCCACAGCGGAGACTAGTCTGGAATCCCTCTCCGCGGCCCGAAGTTGTATTTGTCCCCAGCGCGCCAAGATATTAGCCTGCAGGCCCACTTTGTCGCCCAACTGCTCGACCGCGTCCAACGTCTGGTCTGTGGATTGACCATTGATAAACAGCACTCTGGCAAATCCGAGAACAAGATCAGAACGCTCCCCCAAAGTCATATGTCCCTCACCTGCCATGTTTTGAAAGTCGCAACCGCGTCCTGACCCGAAAATGCAACCGCGCGGGAACATGGAGCCGACCCAACCGACCCGAACGGAGCCGGCTCCGAACGTTGATACCCATGAAAGCCCGTGGTCTAGGCGGCGCTCGCCACGTAAGGCTTAACCATTTTCTTCGGGTCGACAACGCGGTCGAACTCGTCTTCCGTTACAAACCCCAGCTTCAAGGCGGCTTCCTTGAGCGTTAGGTCGTTGTCCAGGGCGTAATGCGCAATCTTCGAAGCTTTGTCGTAGCCGATGACCGGAGAGAGCGCGGTCACAAGCATCAGCGAGCGTTCGACATATTCGTTGATCTTTTTAAGATTGGGCTTCGTGCCTTCGACGAGGAACTTGCGGAAGTTTGTGCAGCCGTCGGCCATGATGGTGATGGAATGGGTGACGTTGAAGATGATCAGAGGCTTATACACGTTCATCTCGAGATACCCGCCGGCGCCGCCGAAGCCTACGGCCACGTCGTTGGCCATCACCTGCACGGCGATCATGGTCAGAGCCTCGGCCTGGGTTGGATTTACTTTGCCCGGCATGATCGACGAACCTGGCTCGTTCGCCGGGATCACCAACTCGGCGAAGCCAGCGCGCGGACCGCAGGACATCAGGCGAATGTCATTGGCGATCTTGTAGAGTGAGGTCGCGAGAGTGCGAAAGGTTCCCGAGAGCTGTACCTGGGCATCGTGCGCGCCCTGAACCGTAAACTTGTTGGGCGCACTGACAAAGGGTAGTCGTGTAAGCCTCGCGATCTCGGAGGCGGCGGCCTCACCGAAGTCAGGAGCTGCGTTGATGCCGGTTCCCACGGCTGTTCCGCCAAGCGCGAGGCGATACACTCCCTTCAGCGCATCGTCGATCCGCTCAAGATCGTCACTCAATACGCCCTGGTAACCCGACCACTCCTCGCCGAGTGTAATCGGTGTGGCATCCTGCATGTGCGTGCGGCCAATCTTGACAATGTCTTTCCACTCCTCGACCTTTGCAGCGAAGGCATCGTGCAACGCCTTCACTGCGGGGATTAGACGCTGCGTCACATTTACCGCTGCAGCTATGTTCATTGCGGAGGGAAACGAGTCGTTCGAAGACTGGGACATGTTGACATGGTCGTTCGGATGAACGGGTGCCTTGCTCCCGAGCGGCGTGCCTGCGAGCTGGCAGCAGCGATTGGAGATCACCTCGTTCACATTCATGTTGAATTGCGTGCCGCTGCCCGTCATCCACACGTGCAGGGGAAACATGTCCTGGTGCTGGCCTGCGAGGATCTCGTCACACACTTGAACAATTAGCCTGTAGCTCCGGTCATCAAGACGCTTGCCCGCATAGTTGGCGTTCGCAGCTGCTTTCTTCAGAATCGCGTATGCCCCAATCATCTCGCGCGGGATCAGGTCCTGACCGATATTGAAATGTTCCAGCGAGCGTTGGGTTTGCGCTCCCCACAATTTGTCGCTCGGCACATCGACTTCGCCTAGGCTATCGGTCTCCTTCCGAACGCCCATTGCCATCACATCGCTTATCGCATTCATGCCCTTCTCCTTTTTTGCACAGTCTCATCGCGCGTAGCTTTGGTCGCGCCGCTAACGCTCCTCCGGGCTTCGTTCCCTGATAATCCAATCGCGGATATAAGGCGAACAATTCACGAGCTCAACACCCTCCGCTTCCCGCGCGCCAAGAAAGCGGACGACGTCCAGATCAACGAGTGTCACTTCTTCTAAATCAAGTACGGTTCCTCTGGCTTTGCCGTGCAGCTCTTCCCGAATGACCTCGACATCCGTGGATCGAATACGGCCGCTCAACCGTAGAATCATTCGTTGACCCGCATGTCCGCTAACGATTTTCAAGGTCATCGGACCCGAAAGATGCATTCGAGGGTCCAAACGTAAGTACGGCAAATTGAACGATTTCTTCTCTCGAATGGAATGCCGAAATTCGGAAAGTTCTGATTTTCGGCATCGCCAGAATGGCATTCACAGGAAAGACGTAAGGGGAAAGCGACTCCAAGCCGAGCCTCTTCGCACGAAACGGGGTCGTCAGGTGTAAACCAGGCGACAACACGCGAATCATGCAGACTTGAAGTGGTTCTTTTTGATTCCTAAGCTGCTGATCTTTGAGTCGAGAGTCTGCCGTGGAATTCCAAGCTTGGCCGCCGCGCCGGAGGGACCGGCGACCCGGCCGCCGGCCTCGGCTAACGCGGCTTCGATGATTTGTCTTTCCCGGTCCGCATCCAAGCGACCAAGCGTTCCCTCGGGCATGCTAAACGGCACCGAATGCCGGAACGGCAATTGGCGTTTTAGCCAGGACTCATCGACGGAAAACGTGTCGCCATCACATAGCACAACAGCTCGCTCCACCACGTTTTGTAACTCACGAATGTTGCCTGGCCAGTCATACGCCTCAAACAATTCCAGCGTTTTCTTCCTTATCGTCGTGATTCTCTTGCCAGCTTTGTTCGCGTAACGTTCAATAAGATATTCCACGAGGATGGGAATGTCCTCCGGGCGTTCGCGGAGCGCAGGCAACTGAATGGGGAAGACATTGAGCCTGTAGAAAAGATCCTGTCGAAATGTTCCAGCAGCAATGGCAGCGTTTAAGTCGCGGTTTGTCGCCGCCAGCACTCGCACGTCTACGGAAATAGGCTTGCCACCGCCAATGCGTTCGAATTCTCGCTCCTGGAGCACTCGCAATAGAGCTATCTGAGTCTCCGATGGTAATTCCCCGACCTCGTCCAGGAAAATGGTTCCGCTATTGGCCAACTCAAAGCGGCCCAGACGTCGCTGTGTCGCACCTGTGAAGGCGCCCTTCTCGTGCCCAAAGAGTTCCGAGGCGATAAGCGAAGCGGGAATCGCCGCACAATTTATGCGGACAAATGCACGTGCTGAACGAAGTGACCGGTTGTGAATGGCGCGAGCAATCAATTCCTTCCCCGTTCCAGTTTCACCAAGAATCAGAACCGTGGAATCCGTCGGGGCTACTCTCGCCACTTGCGAAAGAACTCGCCGGATCGTCGCTGACGATCCCACGATTTCCTCAAACATCGATGCTTGGTCGAGTTCTTCGCGCAATGCGACGTTCTCGTCTTGCAGCTTTTCTTCTGCCCTCTTCCGATCCTCAATATCTGTCAATAAGTTGTACCAACGGATAATGCGCCCTTCAGCGTCCCGCAACGGTAGGCCACGTATGTGGAACCATCGATAGGCACCATCAGCACCGCGCAGACGTTCGTCAACGTCAAACGTATCGCCGGTTTCGGCCGAATGGGTCCAAGCGGCGACCCCCTGAGGGAGGTCATCTGGATGGACGGCGTCGCTGGTAGCCCAACCTTTCAATTCTTCGAGGGTCCTGCCAAAATATTCCAGGGTTTGGCCGTTGACGAATTCCACCTGTCCGTCCGGAGCCATGATAGCTACCAGGCCGGCAATGCCGTCAACTATCAGGCGAACACTCTTTTCGCTTTCGCGCAGGACCTCCTCGCCCCGTTTCCGATCCTCGATATCGGTCGCTGCGGCATACCAACGAGTGACGCGTCCTTGCTCATCTCGTAACGGGTTCCAGCGGAAGAGAAACCAACGATAGTTCCCGTCTTTTCCCAGGAAACGCGCTTCGTATTCGTGCGGAATGCCACTTAGGAATTTACTTTGTATTTCGCGAGTCAGGCGTTCCCAATCACCTGAATGATAGTACTTGCGAAGGTCAAAGCTCCGCCATTCCTCATGCGTAAATCCGAAATAATCGAGTACGGCCTGGTTGGTGTATAGGCGACTACGATCGGGCCCGAATACAGCGACCAGTTGCGGTGTGAAATCCAGAATATTTCGAAGCTCGGTTTGACCTTGCCGGATCATGTCTTCCGCATGCTTTACAGCAGTGACGTCTGTTACGGCACCCGCAAATTCGAAGTCGCCAGAGAAATTGTTCGTCGCGCGCGCGACAATGTGGAGGTGCTTCACTCTACCATCCGGCATCTGCAAACGATGTTGAATATCAAAATCCGCCTTCCCATTGATCGCGTGGTCGAGAGCCTGCTGCACAGGATCTCTATCGTCGGGATGCATCCGCTCAAAAACCGACTCCAACGTTGGCTTAGCAGATCCATCGAATTCAAAGATGTTGTAGGTTTCCTCCGACCAGAAGATCTCGCCGGTGGAAACCCTCCAGCCGAAACTTCCCGTATGACTGAGCCTTTGAGCTTCCGCCAAGTTCGCCTCACGGTTACGCAAGTCGGCCTGGGTGTTCTGCAACTCCTCATGGGCTCGTAGGAGTTCACCGGTTCGCTCCGCAACACGGAGTTCCAGATTGTCGCGAGCGTCAGTAAGCAGCTGTTCTGCACGACGGCGTGAGGTACTAAACCAGCTCACCATCAAGCCGAATACTGCGTAAAAGATTAGAAAAGACTCCAGCGGGAAACCTGGAAGAAGGAGATGATGCGTCGCCAAGAGGCTCACCCCAAAGCCGGAAAGCAAGAGAGCGAGTAGGCCCGGCCCCGTCCCGGCGTACCAAAAAGTGGCCGCGATTGCGATCAAGGTAAAGTGGGAGATAAACCGAGGCGGGTAATTGTGGTATCGGTCAACTTGGAGATTCCCCAATACGCCATAGGTCGAAGCCTCTTGAGTCCTGTACAGCCCTCCGAAAAAGCCCTTGCGGGTGGCCCCCAGCCGCTATTGTACCCGGATTTCAATGGCGATTTTCCCGGGGACCGATCGGTGCCGCCCATCTCACTTGGTGAAAAATCGCCCGAACGCGTCTCTAGGTCGATCGAGGGCTGCAATGAAGGGTTGGCCTGATAGCGTCAATTGACGTTGTTGCCCAGGAACGTCGGTAAATAGTTGCTGTTACCGATCTCCACATGGTGGATAAATCTTCACTCTAGGAGAATATTAGCCGCTTGTCACGGAGACTGAGCCCTCAATAGCTTCTGTGGGCTCACGAGCGTACTCTCTGAACTGCTTCTCGCCGATGTGCGCAATGTAGCCGTCAGGACGAATCAGAATCCGTGGCCTTTTCGGTCGCGGCAATCTCGGTTGCGCGGGGTCCACGCATGTGTTCGAAGAGCCTGCTTCCGTCGGCGAGCCTGATATCGGGCATGCGATCTCCGGGCTGCAAGCTTCCGAGCGCATTACCTGAAGACAGGAGCTGGAACGTTAGTGCAAGGCGAGTTGCCTTCACAGCTTGGCGCGAGCGAGAAGCACATGCGCCAAAATCCGGAACCTGATGTCCGTGCTCTTTAATCACGCCTGGCGATATGAGATGTTTGATCGCAATCCGATCCGATTCTTGCTGCGGCTCTAATTGACTGGAGAGACCGATGCGGGTATCGCAAACCTGAAGACTGGGTTTTCGCCAACGAGCATCATCGCGGACGTCATCCGTACTGGGGTAGGTAATCTTCGCCGGCGGATGCGTACTGTCGCTGAGAGAATCGGAATCAAGAAGCGGATTGGCTGGCACACGTTTCGGCACACTTATTCGACGCTGCTAAGGAGCGTGAGGACGGAATTCAAAGTCATGCAGGAACTGTTGCGGCGTTCGTCGCACCGATCCCCGATTGACATCTATACCCAGGCGGTCACGCCCGCCAAGCACGCGGCGCAAGGAGCTGTACTGTCCCTGGTATTTCCTGCCGAACCACACTGCAAAATTCAACCTGCGGAGCAAGAAGTGACCGGGTCGTAATATTGAGGCATAGGCGCTTCAAGGCCGAGGATTTGAGGGTGCAAAAAGGACCCCGAATCGTGTCCATTTTGCACCCATGAATGCAAAGCGAAACCTTGCGCATCTTGCTGATTCTTAATTGGCGTCCCCGACGGGATTTGAACTCGTGTTATCGCCGTCGAAGTCTTCAAAACTTTGACCTATGTTCCGTTGCCATGATCGCACCATTCAACGCCCGCTCCGAAGCGATCGACCGACTCGGATTTTGGGCATCGCCCGCGCCTTCGGCCCCTCCGGTGATGAGACCAATTGCCCCTTGCATGATTCGTCCCATTCGCAGCCCGTTAATCAGGCCTCGCCGCGAGCCCTTTCAACAGCGGACTTGTTCGCAAGCCCCTTACCAAGCATGTCCGCCTCCATCTTCCGCGCAAGAGAAGCGGGCACGAGGGCGTTCATGATGCGGTTCAGCCGGCCTGGAACGATTCTGGAGCGATTTTTGAGCAGACCGCTGAGGCCCTCAGATACGCACTGCTCGACGCTCATCGGTTTCATCGGCATGGTCTTCGGATCGAAGCCGAACTTTTCGAGCACC
>WNFI01200505.1_pt1 | contig 12746 bp, 14 predicted proteins | sample 5400471 | NCBI WGS metagenome assembly WNFI01 (sample SAMN13153348, study PRJNA577476) | soil metagenome | isolation source: 100 cm saprolite on Douglas fir-dominated hillslope | place: USA:California | collected 2013-09-17
ACTTCTGTTCCCGTTTACGCGGTGTTTACAGGCAAGAAGCTCGTACTGTTGGGACGTGTGTTCGCCGATGGAGAAGAGTCTTCGTTTCACCTGCCTGCTCCCGCCGGCACACGCAAGATTGTCCTCGATCCAAATGAAACGATTCTGACCAGTCCTAGATGAGCCGGTGTCGTGAAACTGTCTCACCAATGTCTTGAATAGGTGCTGAACCAAGCGCTCGCGATTCGAATTCCTTCCTCATTCGGTTCCGCGGGATGCTCGTGATTCCCAAAACGGTGTGCATACCTAGTCTTTGAGATCGTAGAGGCCTCCGTCCCCGTTGTAAGTGATAGATCTCCCATCGCGTGCGTTCTGGCTCCGCCCCTAGGTAAATGGCCCGCAATATGCTACAGCCTCTGCGGTATTGGAGGTGGCATGGGCGGAAGTTCAATTGGCAGTCCGGTCGTCAAGCAGGGTACAGCGGTGTGGTCCCCTTCCGTTAGCGTCTCGGACGGCGCGACGCTGCTTCTCAGCACTGACGAATCGCTGCTGCGCGGAACCGAAACGATTCTCTTCGTAGAAGATCAAAGCTTTGTGAGAGAGGCGTCCGGGAAAATCTTGAAGTCCGCTGGGTACCAGGTTTTGGTTACAAACAGCGCAGCGGAAGCGTCGCGGGCATACGAGCTGGCATCAGGCGCGATTGACCTTCTTCTGACCGACGTCATTCTTCCACGAGAGAGCGGACGGGAACTGGCGCGGGAACTGCGGCGACAGAATCCTCTGCTTTGCGTTCTTCTGATTACGGGCTATGCGGAACAAATGGTGAAGAGTGAAACAGAAAGTGAATTTGGAGAATGTTTTCCCAAGCCCTTTTCTGCCCGTGCACTGTTGCGAAGAGTGCGGGAGGTGCTGGACGCTCGAGGTTCTGACTTCGGAGAAAACGATCTTCGACAAGGCGATCCGCAGGAAAGTGACTCGCGCGCGAAGGCGATCCTTTCATGCGAGCCTGTAGCGGCGAGTAGCTTGCACGATGTACCGGGGGATTTCGGACAGGGACAGGACTCGCTGCAGAACTCCTAATTCAGCGCAAACTCGCGGCATCCCGTATACCGCACAACTTGCCTCATCCTGCCCGACAGTGTGGCCACCCTCGCGGCGAATCGCCTTCATGCCAAGTGCGCCGTCGGCTCCCATTCCCGTCATGATGACGCCCATTGCCAGACTTTTAAAGGTTGAAGCCACAGACTGCATCAGGACATCGATGGAGGGAGTGTGCGGACAATTTCCTGGATGCGAAGTAAGACAGATTGCAGCCCGCGAGGCAGAACTCCGCTCCACGGTCATGTGGATCCCGGCGGGGGCAATGTAAACCACGCCGGGATAGACGACTTCGCCGTGGGTTGCCTCGCGAACCTGAACTGAGCACAAAACATCCAGGCGTTGCGCGAAGGGCGCGGTGAATCCAGGAGGCATGTGTTGCACAATCAGAAGGGGAACGGATAAGTCCTGGGGCAAAAGTGGGAGGATTTCCTCCAGCGCCTTCGGACCGCCGGTAGAGATTCCGATGGCTACAATTCTTGGGGGGACAGACTCGGGCGCGACGGGAAAGGCGTGACCGTCGTTGGCAGCGGCTGCCTGGGGCGGCTTTCGTGGAACCGGCAATGCTGAGTGGGAACGAGCTGACTGCGCCGCTCCTTTGATCTTGGCTATGAGCTCGGTCTGAATGTGAGGAATATCTAAGGATTGGGAGGACAACTGTTTGGGGACATAGTCGAATGCTCCAGCCCCCAGCGCTTTGAAGGTGATTTCCGCACTATTCACCGTGGTGGCGCTCACCATGATTACCGGGCGGGGCCGCTCGGCCATGATGCAGCGGAGAGTCTCCAGGCCGCCGAGTCTAGGCATTTCAATGTCAAGGGTGACCACATCGGGGTCTAGCGAGGCGATCTTTTCCAAGGCTTCAGCTCCATCGCAGGCGGTTCCCGTGACTTGGAGATCAGGGTCGGAACTGATCATGCGAGCCAGAGCAGTGCGCATGAAGGCGCTGTCGTCAACCACCAGGACAGTAATTCGAGACCGAATCTCGGGATCCTTCGTCATGATCGGTAAATGGAGCGGACAAGGGTGCGGACCTCGTCCATGTAAGAATCCAGCTCGAAAGTGAGACGTGCCCAGTCAAAGTTTTTCAAGGGCGGACACTGGCGCGCCAAGGCGGCAAATCCGGGCTCTTCCAGCAGATTGACTTGACGTGTTTCGACGTAGCCATAGTTCAGCCCAGTCATACGACATAGCAGATCACTCAGTTCGACCAGGGTCGCCAGCGCAGTGTGATTCGCGGATTGTTGAGGTGCGTGGTGATAAGCCACGACCTCAACCAAGTCCGGGGGCAGTTCCCAGCGCTCGGCCAGCAATCCTCCGCTGTCGCAATGGGTAAAACCCAGAACCTTTTGTTCCGCCTCATGCAGGGGAATACCTTCCTCCCGGGCAACCTCGTATGCTCCCCGGAACTCCTGAGGCAAGGCCCATAGATTGACGATGACGCCAAGATCGTGCAGCAGCCCGGCAAGGTAAGCCTTGCCGGGATCGGCGAAATTGATTTTGCGGGCAAAGCGCCGGCAAACAAGTGCGCATCCGAGAGAATGTTCCCAAAAAACGACGGGATCGATGCCTCCATTCTTCGCGGGCAGCAGGTTGAGCACACTGCAGGACATTGCGATGTCGCTCACCCGATGAATTCCCAAGCCGACAATCGCTCCGCGCAGCGACTCAGCTCTCTGCGAGCGGCCGAAGAGTGGGCTATTTGCCATCTGCAGGCACTGCGCGGCCAGGGATTTATCCTGCGCGATCAGGTCCGCGACTGTATGTACGTCGACCTGTTCCACTGGTTGTTCCAGATAGCGAAGCAACGGCGCCAGGACCGCGGGAATCGTGGGGATCTGGCGCATCCCATCGAGACGTTTGAGCAGCGATTCCTTGTTGGCAGCTGCAGTGGTCACGATCATTGCCTCCCCTCCAGCGGGCGTTCCCCTTTTACGTAAGCGCTGGCTCCCGGAAAATGAACCAGGCGGAAGTCATCACTCACTCCGTAGAGCGACTCGGAGTGACCGAGGAACAGATATCCATGAGGCAGAAGATCGCGATAGAAGCTCTGGATGACGCGGCGCTTCGAAGCCAGATCGAAATAGATCAAGACGTTACAACAGAAGATAACGTCCACGCCGTTTGTGAAAGGGGGAGAGTCATGGTCGGCAAGATTGACCCGGCCGAAATTTACGGAGCTGCGCGCAGCAGGTCCGAGTTGGAGTTGATCTCCGACGGGAGCAAAATATTTCTGCCGGTAGTGCGCGGGAAGATGTCGCGTACTGTAGCTGCCGTAAACCGCAATCTTGGCGTGTGCCAGGGAACGCTCGTTGAGATCTGTGGCGACAATTTCCACGATCCAGTCTTTAAGGCGCGCGTCCGATTCCTCCAGCAATAACATGCTGAGGGTATAGGGCTCTTCTCCCGTCGAGCATCCCGCGCTCCAGAAGCGCAAGTGGCGCACGGGAAGCGTCGCTTTGGCTTCGATTATTTTCGGCATCACGATCTGGCGGAGGGCATCGAGTTGCGGCTGATTGCGGAAAAAGCAAGTTTCACCGATGGTGAGCTCATTCAAAAGCGCGATCAGCTCTTTTTGCCGGGTTGGCTTCACCGTAAGGCACTCGAGATACTCGTGCAGGGTATTGGTTTTCAGCTCTTTCATGCGCCGGACGCAACGGTCAAGCAGCAACCGCAGCTTGTTGTCGGGGTGAAAGATGCCAGCCACCTGGTAGACCAGATCGCGAATACGCACCAGTTCGGCGTCAGGCGCTCCTTCGATTGCAGCGGCGGATTGAAGGGGCGCCGTGATCACGCATCTGCCTCGAGTCTCACGTTGTTTTCATCGGCCTGCGGCTGAAAGGGCTTTAACCGGAGGGACTTGCCTTTGGTGAAGATGCCGTGCTGTATGTGAACGCGATATACGGGACGCAGCGCGGTTTTCAGCAGCGGACTGCAGCGGTTCCGAAAACTCCTGCGGGATTACGGATTACCGGGTTTTCAGTACGACCATGTCTACTCTCCGATTCAGGGAACGTCCTTGCTCCGTGGCATTACTAGCAATGGGGTGATATTCCGCAAATCCCGCGGCCGCCAGGCGCTCGGGCGCAAAGCGGTAACGGGTAATCAATAATCGAACCAGCTCTGTGGACCGGGCCGCCGAGAGTTCCCAGTTGGAGGACATCTGGGCAGTGTGAATGGGAATGTTGTCGGTGTGGCCCTCGATTCGCAGCCCGCAATTACGAATGGCCAGAAGGGACGCGATTCGGTCGAGCGCCGGCAAGGCCGCGGGTTTCAGCGTGGCCGAACCGCTGTCGAAGAATCCGAACTCGCGCAGACTGATTATCAATCCTTCTGTCTCCCGGTGAAGGGCGACCTCATGCAGCGCGATCTCCTTACCCAGGGTTTGCTGCAAGTCATTCTGCAGAGCCGAAAGATCCGCGTCTTCGGACGCTGTTCCAACCGACTCCCGGGGTGAGGAGGCAATCCTTCCCAGGTCAGTATTGCGCTTCGCATTCTGTATGACCTGCACCGTGCTGAACGGCATGGGATCCTCAGCATCGAGGGGAACCTGTGTCGTCGATGCCGGGAAAACTCCTAACTCCTGGAATGCCACCTGGATGGCAAGGGCAAGTCTTCCGACTTTGCGCTGATCGACCTGCGCAGAGGCGTACAGGACAACAAAGAAAGCAAACAGTAAGGTGATGAAGTCGGCATAGGAGACAAGCCAACGCTCGTGATTCGTATGCGGGCGCGGCCGTTTACGACGACGGCTCATTCGCGCCTGTCTCCACTGTTTTGCCGCCGGCGTCGACCAGGAACCCCAGCAGCTTGGTTTCGAGCATGCGAGGGTTCATGCCTTCCAGAATGGAAGCCACTCCCTCGAGCGTCATCTCCCGTGCGATCTGCTCGTCGCGAATGCGGATCTTCATCTTTCCCGCCACCGGCAGGTACAAGAGGTTGGCTGATCCCACGCCATAGATCGTGGCCACGAACGCGACAGCGATACCCTTGCCAACCTCGTCGATCTTGTCCAAGTGTTGCATCACCTGAATTAATCCCAGAACGGCGCCGATAATTCCGATCGTCGGCGCGAAGCCGCCCGCCGACTCAAACACCTGCGGCACCTGCTCCTCGTACTCCGCCTGATTGTCGAGCTCCAGTTCCATGATCTTGCGCAGCTCCTGCGGCTCGGTTCCATCCACGGCGAGCATCAACGACTTCTTGAGGAATGCGTCTTCGATTTGTGCCAGCTCTGTGTCGAGCGAGACGATGCCTTCCCGGCGCGCTTTCTGCGCGTACCGCACCAGCTGACGAATAGTGGTCTGCGGATCCTGTTTGGGATTGACGAAGACCGTGCTCAGACGGCGGAAGGCATGCAGCACGACGGGCAAGGGAAACTGCAACATCACTGCGCCGAGCGTACCGCCGAAGACAATCATGGCAGCGGTGGGCTGCAGGATCTGACGGAAGTTCCCGCCCTCCAACAGTAAACCCGCGATGATTCCTCCCAGAGCGAGAAATATCCCGCCCAGACTGGACTTGTCCACGCTTACTCCTCTGGCTCCGATTCACCGGTTCCCCCACTCTCTGCAACAGGAGGGCGCAAGGAAGAAGCGTCTAGCCCAAACGACAGGCCCCGTAGCACCGACCTGCGAAATTCAACAATGCGGTCTAAGACCGCCGACGCGCTCTCGCGTACCACAATCTTTTCTCCCGTGATTAGCGTGATGAGAGTGTCTGGCGACTGCTCGACAAACTTGATCAAGTCCGAGTTCACGGTCAGACCTTTGTTGTTCAGACGCGTGAGCTGAATCATGTTTCCTGTTTTTCCCTTGCGCGGAGGACTTTCATCGCGTACGCCCCCTGCGGAAACCATCGGCACTAGGGATCAGGGGTTTATGGGTACGGTGAAAATCGAGATTACTTCCGGATACGGCCCGCGAGCTGTTGAAGCTCAAGCGAAGCTGCGAACTGCCGATGGTGCAATTGGCAACAGATTTAGGTTCCTGAGCAGGAACGGAACAGGAACTCCGGAGAAAACTCCTGAGGAACCGGTTCAATAAAGCGGAACCAACTTAAACCAAAGGAGCAACTCAAATGGCATTAGGAATTCTTAACAACATTCCGTCCCTGGCGGCGGAAAATCAACTGACACTGACCAATAGCGCTCTGCAAAAGACGCTGGCCGAGCTATCTTCAGGATCACGCATCAACACCGGCGCGGATGATGCTGCCGGCCTGGCCATTGCCAATGGGTTGCAGGCCAACGTCACCGCGCTCACCCAATCTGTCAGCAATGCCAACAACGGCGTGGGAGAATTGCAGCTCGCTGATGGCGCTCTGGCTCAGGTCACCAATCTGCTCAACCGCGCCGTCACTCTGGCTACCGAATCGGCTACCGGGACAGTCTCCAATACGCAGCGTACTGCGCTGCAGGCTGAATACTCCTCCATCCTGGCGGAAATCAACCGGGTCGGCAGCAGCACCACCTATAACGGGCAGGCGGTGTTTCAAAGCGGCTCGGCACCAAACCTCAATGAACAGGACAGCAGTAATGCTGCTGCTGTTACCAAGAACTCCGTCCTGACGGTTGGTGGCACTACTTCTGTCACTTCGGGTGGGACGACCTTTACTTACACGGCTGCCACAACCTCGGGCGTAAACGCCAACGAGCAGGTCAGTGCCGGCGCCGCGCTTACCGCCGGGGGCACACTGGTCTCCAGCGGAACCCTGACGTTAACCAGGGGCGGCCTGACCACAACCTTCACGACGACGGCGGCTTCGACTGCTACCGTCCAAACCCTGATTAACGCCATCAACACCGGCGCCACCAGCGGAGCCGGCGTCGCCGGCGTCACTGTTGCCGGTACCGACGTCCACACCGGATATACGGCGTCACTGGTTGGTGGACAACTGCAGATTGTTGACAGCACCGGCGCCGGCAATCTTGCGGTGACTGGTTTTGCGGCCACTCTTAATGCCGGAACCACGGGCTTCAGCTCCGCTCCTGCAACCTCCACGGTCCAGGATCTGATCAATGCCATTAACAGCGATGCCACGGTCGGCGCCAAGGCGGTTTTGACCGGCGGCAAGGTCGTAATAACGGATCCATCGAGCCGCAACAATCTTGTGGTCAGCACCACGGACACTCAATTAGGCGCGCCGGTTGCCGGAGCTCCTACTCTGTTCGCCACTCCAACCACCAGCGGAACCGCAACTCCCAACCTCAACCAGCTCGTGGGCGGGGCCGGGTCATTAACTCAGGCCACTGCGTTAACCAACGGTGCCATCAGCAGCTTCACTGCGGGTGGGAAGACTTTTTCCTTCACTGCGGGCGGAGCTTCAACGGTTGCGGATCTCATCAACGCAATCAACAACCCGAACGATGCAGCCGGCCTGAACGCCTACATCGGTGCAGCCGGAACCACCAATGCGGGCAAGCTGGTAGTGGTTGATCCGAATAAGAACGGTAACGTTGCGGTCGGCTCGACCTCAACCGAGACTGTCTTGGGAGCGTTCGCCAACCCAACATCCACTGGCTCCGCCGCCACTAACATTTTCCTGAGTGATTCGACCAGCATTGGATCAAGCCAGATCGCAGTCACAATCGGTGCTTTGTCCACGGCTGGTATCACCAATGGATCCGGCGGTAGCGCGGTGAACTTGAACTTGGCGGGCGCCGACCTGACCACCCAAGGCAACGCTCAAGGCACCCTTAACCTGATCAGTTCGGCCATCGCGAACATCGCCAGTACGCGAGGCACGTTGGGTGCGAGTGTGAACCGCTTGACCGCTGCCAGTAACGTTCTTAACAGTCAGGTTCAGAACCTGACGTCAGCGCAAAACACCATCACGGCTGCCGACATCCCGGCGGCAGTCGCTAGCCTGACCAAGTTTTCCATTCTGGAGCAGACCGGCATCGCCGCTCTGGCCCAGGCTAACCAGCAACAGCAACTCGTTCTGAAACTGTTGTAAGTTCCGGCTTGGAAGGGGGCAGCTGAGCCTGCTCCCTTTTCGAGTCAGAAATGGGCCGGCTAGTTCGGCGCCTCCCGGTTTAAGAGTAGGGTTGCGCCAGCTCTCAGGATCGCCTAAACCGAAACCGGCTATGGATCCCGGCGACGGGTCCCGAACTCCATCCCATTCTGGGAAGCGGTTCAATCGGGAAATGCGGCACGCCCGAGCCATATCGCGCATGCATGCAAGTCCACGAGATGCATTCAAAGTGCACTGCGATAACCAGACCCGGATGCTGAGTTACAAGTTCCTGATCAACAGGCAGCCGGATTCTGCAAGGGCCTTACTAGCATCCGCTCCCCCTGCTCGTGAGTCCTTCTCCAGAACCGCATTGGCGAGCCACATTCTAATGCAGCGAGGAATGCCGGGAACCGAGGAAAAAATCAATGGGTATTAGTTTGAATCCTGCGGGCATTCTGTCGGGGCAAGGCATCGATGTAAATACCCTGGTGCAACAGATTCTGGCCAGGCAAAGCGGTCCGATGATTGTGTGGCAGCAGCAACAGGTCACCCTGCAAGGGGAGGCGATCGCGCTGACTGCTATCAACAACGATCTTGGGCATCTGGCCACGGCCGCCAACGCGCTCTCCGATCCGGTCGGGGTATTTAGTGCGCGTACAGCGATCTCGTCGGATCCCAACATCCTGACCGCCACGGCGCTAAGCACAGTGGTTGCGGGAAACCATCAAATCGTGGTCAGCAACCTGGCAAGGACCGGAGCGCTTTACACCAACGGGATAGCTGATCCTAACGTGTCAATCCTTCCTACAGGAGCCCCAAGTGGCGACATTCAGCTTCAAGTCGGAGGCGCGACCGGAACCACGCATGACATCCAAATCACTGCCGGCAGCAATGACACTTTAACAACACTGGCGAGTTACATTAACAGCCAGAGCAGCGCGGGCAACTGGGGAGTGACCGCGAGCGTGGTGACCGACTCCACTGGCTCCAGGCTGGCCTTGTTCAGCCAAAAGACCGGCACCGTCGGAGCGTTATCGCTGGCCACCACCTCTCCGAACAACACCACGACTTTGACCTTCAATGCACCCGTAGGTGGCGCGAATGCCCAGTTGACCATTGATGGCGTGCCCTTCAGCAGCAGCACCAACACGGTCAGCGGAGCGATCGCGGGAGTGACCCTGAATCTGCTCAGTGCATCGCCCAATGTCGTGCAACTCCCCGTGGGCCAGGATACGAACCAGATCACGCAGGCCGTCAACAACTTCGTTTCTGCCTACAACACCGTAATTAACGATATCAATACCCAGTACACGGTCAATCCGGTGACCAACACGGAAGGGCCGCTGGGTGGAAATCCGTCTCTAGGCTCCTTGCAGTCAAGCCTTCTGACGGATGCAGCCTTCGCACTTCCTCTGGACAGCAACGGCGGCTTCGTAAATCTTGCTTCACTCGGTATCAACACAAATAATGACGGAACGCTTACCCTGGGGCTGAATCCCGCTGGACAGACGTTCAACGATGTTCTGACGACCAACCCTGCAGCGGTGCAGAACTTCTTTCAGAATTCCTCGCTGAACGCGTTTGCCAACAATCTCAGTACTGACCTGACCAACCTCACCAGCCCCACGCAGGGAGTTCTCAATGTCGATCTGGCGCAAAACAAGACGTCGGTACAGAATCTCACCGACAACATCTCGAACTTTCAGACCCAGCTGACGGCTGAGCAGGCGCAACTGACTCAGCAGTACAGCGCAGTCAACGCCTCGCTGCAGGCGTATCCACTGCTCTTGCAGCAGATCACGGCAACGCTGGGGTCGCTCGGCGCGATTGGCGCAGCGGCTAACTCGAATCCCACTCTGATCTCCGGACTGTAACGCCATGGACGCCAGATCTTCCTATCGCGAATCGGCCGTGCGGGGCGCAAACCCAGTGCAGCTCGTGATCTCTCTATACGAACAGGCGATTGAAGATTTGCGCCGGGCAATTGTTGCCCTTCGAAAAAGCGATATCGAAGCCCGCACTCGCGCCATTAACCACGCACTCGTGGTGATTGGCCATCTGCAGGGTTCGCTTGACCTCGAACGCGGCGGAGCCGTAGCTCAGAATCTGACAATGTTCTACAACTTGATGCGCGGTAGTTTGGTCCAGGCTCAGCTTGAGCAGTCCGCAATCATTCTGGAAGAGCAGATCGGTCATCTTGTGTGTCTTCACGAAGCTTGGCAAGAAGTAGAACGCCGCACCTCCGCGCCGGACGGAAGTTCCATGAAGCTGGCGCAGTCCACCTCGAAGGACTCCGGGAGTATTCCTGCTCTCGGGGAGTGGGACGCCTGATGCTTCCACTTACGCCCATCCTGCTTGCGCAGAATCTGCGCCGGAGCAGCGACCGCCTGCGCTTCTGGATGGATAACCTGGTCCCAGACCACGCCCAACCGACGCCCGCGACGCCGGAGCAAATGGCCGGGTTCTTATCCGAACTTCTGCGGGCTGGGGAGTGGCTGCAGTCCGGACTTCCCCCAGAGAAAGACCCAGAGCTGCAAGCTGCGCTGGGCGAGTATCGCAAGAATGTGGAGCGACTGCGTGAGCTGCTGCCTTCCATTCAACGCCAGCTGCTCGGCGAGCGGGCGCGCCTCGAAGCCGCCCGCACCCAGGTCGACTCCGCCGTGGAATGGGCTCGGGCTTCGCGCCAGACCCTGTGAGCGCGGGTTGATTCCCCGTCTTCTTTTATTTCAGGTAGTCAAACAGATTCGTCTGTGAGGTTCTGCCTACCGCCGCGAGCGTTGCCTGGCGGGTCGTTTGCGCATGGACCAGATCGCTGATCACGGCCGAGAGATCGGCGCCTCCAATGGTAGATTGCTGCTGCGCCAATTGCGTGGTCTCACTGTTGAGGAAAGTCTGCTGCGAGTTCAGCTGGTTAATGGCATTGCCGTAAAAAACCCGCTGGGCATTGATGTGGCTGTATGCGGTGCTGACTTCCGTGACAGCTGTGCCGACACCAGTTCCGCTCTGCAGACCCGTGATGAGATCCTGAATCGCCTGAAACATGTCGCCGCCCGGAGCCGAAAACAGTTGCGAGCCCGGAAGGTTGGTTTGCAGGGCAAAATGGTTCCCCAACGTGACCTGGTTTACCCCCGAGTTCCCCGCATACCTCACCCCGGACGACGAACTGGAATCAAGGACGTAGGGCGCCGTCTGTGATGCCGTTCCGGAGAAGACATAAGTGCCCTGATAAGAAAGGTTCGCCAGGCTCAGCAATTGCGTCTGTATGCCCTGCACTTCCGTCGCCAGGGCCGCGCGGTCGGCGCTGTTAAGCGTGCCGTTGGCCCCTTCGACGCCCAGGGTAATGGCACGCTGCAGGGTGGTGATGACCGAGCTCAGCGTGGAGTCGGCGTTTTGCATCTCGCCCTGGACGCTCCCAATGCTGCGCAGAAACTGATCGGCCTCCGAAGTCTGACCGGCGTTCTGAATCAGCACCGCTGCGGCCGCGGGGTTGTCCGCGGGAACGTTAACACTTTGTCCGGAGGCGATTTGCTCAAGGTCGGAGTTGATTTGCTGCTGGCTTTGTTCGAGAGCGGCAAGCAGGTCCGGCAGAGGATAAGGATTCACGCGCATGGGGTCACACTGTCTTCATGTTAATGACGGTTTGCATCATGCTGTTAATTGCCGAGACGATCTGTGCCGATGCGGAGTAGGCGCGCTGGTAAAGCAGCATGTTGGCGGCCTCTTGGTCCAGTGAGACTCCTGAGACCGAGGCGCGCTGATCGTTCAACTGGCGTAAGATCAGGCTGGACGCGTTCTGCTCCGCGGTGGCGCCCGCCGTAGCATTGCCCACCCCGAAGACGATGCCCGAATAGTAATCCGTCGGGCTCTGGTTGTTGATGACGCCCAGGTTGCGCAACGCATACAGCGCCTCCGCGTTGCCATTGTTTCCTGCCGTTCCGTCGCTGCTGGCGGCGATCAGCGAGGGATCGGTGATGGCCACCGATAAGGTGGCGGCCGCTCCTGTTCCCGATCCCGGCGGAGGATTGAACAGGTTGACCAGAGTCGTCCGGTTGCCGTTCAGATCATATCCTGCGGTTTGCACTGTGTTTACCGCGTTGACCAGTCCCGCCGCCAAAGTGTCGAGCTGGGCTTGAATCGCCGGAATTTGCTGATCCCGAGTCTGCAGCAACCCGCCCAACTGCCCGGCGACAATCTTCGACGTGATGTCGCTTCCCTGGGCGAAAACATGCTGTACCCCCGAAGGGTCGGTTTGGTTCTGAAGCTGGAAGCTCTGCTGACCCGCCACCAGAGCGATGCCGCTCGAGGTAGTTAGCGTGAGCGTATTGTCGCTCGGTATCACGGAAACATCGATCAACGAGGAAAGCTTGTCGATGAGTTGCGTGCGCTGATCGACAAAACTCCCGGCAGATTCTCCCACGTTCTGCAGGCTGGCGATCTGGCCGTTGAGCTGGGCGATCTGCTGCGTCAGTTGATTGACCTGCCCGACAGTCTGCACCACGCTCAAGTCCAGATTGCTGCGCTGCCCAGTCAGATTATTGGCGACCACGCTGAAGGACGTAGCCAGATTTCCCGCGGAGGTCAAAACTCCCTGGCGAACCGACAAATCAGCCGGGCTGGTGGAGAGTTGATTGACGCTGTTAAAAAAATTGGAAATGGCGGTTCCGATATCGCCGCTGCCGGTCGTGAAGTTCACCTGCGTTTGCTGCAAAGCC
>WNFI01699855.1_pt1 | contig 12744 bp, 21 predicted proteins | sample 5400471 | NCBI WGS metagenome assembly WNFI01 (sample SAMN13153348, study PRJNA577476) | soil metagenome | isolation source: 100 cm saprolite on Douglas fir-dominated hillslope | place: USA:California | collected 2013-09-17
AATCAGGAGACGGAATCATCCATAGGTTGACTCACATCCGACGCCGCAAAGCCATCGCCTTCACGCCATTCCAGTCAATTTGCCGCACAGCTTTGTTTTGCTACCCTTATGCCTTCGAGGCCTGAGCAATTACTAAGCATGAGCGTCGTTGATCTCCCAGACGTCATCATCCTCATCCAGTTCGATATGGCCCCAGCGTGTGAAGCCCTCGTTACGTAGCATAGTCTCGATCCGGGACTGCTCTTGGGGAGTGGGGGGCCGGTCGGCAAGTACATATCCGGGCAACAACATGCCCGCTGCTAAGACCAGGCCAGGTACGATGTGCTTGATAGTCGACATGGGAAGGTTCCGCGTTTGCCGTGCAGGACAAACGCAGACTGGCTGGGCCAGTTCCCACGCTCGTCAGCGGGGCCATTCGAGATGCCTGACTGGACGATCGCCTTGGGACCTGAAGATGACAGCTTAGATGACTTCAAATGAACGACCCTGCTGCGAGTGCAAGTTGAGCACCGCGCGGGCCGGATGCAGACAAATCAAGGAGCACCAATGACTTTGAGACCGCGTACCGTCAAACTGCAGAAGGGTGATGAGATCACTCTGCAATACCTTGGGGCAGCTCTCGTGCTCCAGTGGTCAGAACTGTCCGAAGAGGTGCAGCAAACCATTCTGCGGCAAGCCACGGCCGTGGGAGGATTGCCCCCTCTTACGTCATTAAACGAGCAAGTTCGATCACTTATTCGCAGGACCAAGGAAGACAATGCTTAGCAACGTTGCGTGATTTGACGCACGCGAGCGATGCACTTGCGGCTCCGCCCGCTGTTGCCAATCCAAAGAATAGCAAGTCTTCGGCCGAGAACTTGCGCGCCGTCTGATTGAGACCCCGCTTGTCGGGAGCTAATCGAAGCACGGACCTCGAATACTGTAATCGTGTCAGCACTCAATTGGCCAGCGCCATGACGAATCACGAAGCCGTCGTGAGTAGTAACGCCAATACCTTGGCGGTACACAATGATCCACGATAGCCCTATCCGGTACATGCGGGCGCGATCGTGGCGAGTGCCGTGGGGGCTGAGGCGGCGGCTGGGGCTCAGGATTAGGTTGAGGTTGGGGCTGAGGCTGAGGTTGGGACTGCGCCTGGGCAGGACATGTGAGAACGAAACATATCGGCGGCGGCAAGCCCCAAATCCAGTCCAGCAGACTAATCGCAAGCCATGCGACAAGCAGCGCTGCTGCCGACGCAACGAAGCCCATGACAGCAACTTCCAGATAGCCGGCTTGAGGTTCGTCCTGCTCGACACTTCGAGGCGCGCCCTGTCGGGCAACGGGCACCAAAGCCGGATGGTTGCCGTTGGCCACCTGGGATCTCCACCCACGTTCATTGGAGCGCCGTCTAAGCAGACGCGCTTTTCAGATTACATTATATTGAAAACTAGGTCCCGCGCTTTGAGCCGACGCATGACGGCTATCGGTTGATCGTCCGCCGAGATGGTCCAATAGTCCGGCTTTACACCGGTAACGCCTATGACTGGACCGTGCGACTGCCCGCGATCGCGGCTGCTGCGCAGCGGATCAAGGCCAAGAGCTTCACGATCGACGGCGAGGCTGTGGTGCTTGGGACCGCCGGCTTGTCACGATTCGCCTGCGGCGGCGTGAAGCTGCACGCACTGCCGTCCTCTGCGCCTTCGATCTGATCGAGCACGATGGTCAGAATAGGCAGATTTCGGTGGATTTCATTGGCCTGTGTCAGGCGAACAACAATAGTTGGCGGACAATTCAGATAGCCTACCAGTGCGTCCCTATGGGACCACCCGTCCCCAATTTGATACCCCAGTTTGACTTGTTCCGTCCTAACCGGCGGGGCTTTTCCCACTATTGCCACGATGTCATATGCGGTCAACGTATCCTCGCAACAACCTCGTCTCCGCGCGGAGCAGCGCAGAGCCCTCGAAATGCTTGCTGCCGCAGGGTTGCGCGGTAGCGCCGGTCCAACATTGCTTGGTCAGGGATTCCGCGTTGGAATGTTGGTAGATTTAGTCGGCGAAGGGCTCGCCACCGCACGCCGAGAGCCCATGAAAGTGGGCACGCGTACGATCACGATCGTTCATATCCGCATCACAGACGCTGGCCGGCAGGCGCTTATGACCGAGCGAAGATCGATGCAACGTCCAGCAGCCCGATGAGTGGTTTGCCGGCCCTAGGAACGCCGCCGCCGCAGGCGTTGGCCAGCCAAGTGTGGGGCTGCCCAGACGGGGCCTCACGCTGCCCCGGCTCTTAGATAGCTGAGATTTTGTAGGGGTTCATTCCGCTACGGAATGTCGGCCCTGAGGAGCTCGATCCCTCTTTTGGTCGTTTTTGATTAGCCACCAAATTATGAGTGTCAAACCGATTGGTACCAATATAAGACGCACATAACCGCCGACGATTTCTTCGAGTGGAAATGGTACAACCATTGCTATTGCAAGGATTAGAACTATGAAGTTCATGTTGCTGCCTCCTCAAGAAAAGAGCTTATTTTACCCTCAGCTGCCGCTACTTGGAACACCGCCGCAGCCGCCGGCGTTGGCTTGCGATGCCCAAGCAGTCCAGGCCCAGCGGCACGCCCGGCAAAAAGCCGCCAGCGCCATCGGTCAAGCTCTGGCCAGGCCGGACGCCTGTAGAGCAAAGATCAGGCAGCAAGCCGCTTGAAGCACCAGCGAAGCGCGGACTTACGGGCCAAAGGTCTAAGTCGGGGGTCGAAAGGTCTAAGTAGGTTGCTCACGATCCACGAATGCGTCCTGCTTTTTTGCGGCAGCGGCACCGATTGGTAGCGAGCCGTCGTCGTTCCTTCTCATCTCGCTTCGGTGGTGGCCGTAGTTCGCCCTGTGGCGTACCAGCATCTGGTGCCCTCATGACCAGGTGCTCTCAAGGTCCAGGACGGCCATGCTCCGGGATGGTTCTGCCGCACGGCCGACGCTGACGGTAAGCAGGAATCATCGCGGCTTGCCGCGAACGCTTGCCTTCTCCTTTCTGGCAACATTTGCGCCGTTCCCGCCCGAATGTCACCCTCGGTCGGCTTGGCGTCCAGAGGTACCGGTAATGGTGCTGGTGCTGTCTGCACCTCAGGCTCGGCTCTGCCCTCGACCGCAATGCCCGTCGTCTTAGTTGAGGGAGCATCGGCTTCCCGTGCTGATGAAAATTCAACAAGTGGTATATCGGTTGTAGCTTGCGGTACGACCGCAACGTCGACCGGGCGATCAAAATTCCTAAAGATGAAATAACCACCAAGCAGCGCAGCGACCGCAATCGCAATCAAGAATTTTGTCCGATTAGAGGGTGGATCGCTTGGCCGAGGCAACAATGGGGCAGGCATCCACTCGTCAGGCTCGAACGAGGTGAATTTTGGAATCGTCTCAGCCGAACGCAAGTCCGCGACTGCTGGCAGCTTTGCGAAATCGACTGCCATCTGGCGAGCCTCGTCGATCGTCAGGGAGTCGGTTTGTCTTGCGGTGTTGGGCTCGGCCAGTCCATAAAACACGGCGAGTTGCTGCCCGGTGGCGTCCTCGACCGCGAATCCATGCGGGATCCCAACAATCCTCCACGGAGCCGAAAAGGAGCTGGTAATGGTAGCCGCCCAGGCGGCATTTTCTTCAACCGTCGCCGGAGTGCGGTACGCGTGCGCTTGCTCCTTGAGATCAGCCAGCCACATGTAATCAGGCGGCGACACTCCTCCGCGAGGTCGCGATAGGGGTCTGCTCGATTCGACGTATCCAACATTGGGACACCTCCTGACAGTGCGGATAAGCGTTGGAATCGGTCCCGAAAAAAAGCCTTCGGGCATGCTGATGTTCCTGGCGTCCCTTATGGTAGGTGCCCGAAGAAAAAGCGGCGCCAGATGGCTGGTCGGAGGACAACCATCGCGCACCCCAGTCATGTGGAACACGGGAACCATGCTGGGTCCCTAAGTCGACAACCCGACAGAGCTAGAAAGGTTCCTTCTGGGAACCGATCCACCGTCTCTTGATCTTGTTCTCTCTTTGTTCTTAGCTTGGGGCATGGCCCTCCTCCTCCGCAAATCAAGCGCGCAAGCCCGCATCGAAGGCTGGGACCCGCGCAATCGGAGCGACGACGATTATGCCGTGGTCGACGACACGATCGTCGGTCGCATCTACCGGGAGATGATCATCGGGAAGCCGAAGTGGAGATGGTTCTTGCAGCAGATCCCTGAGGCAGGTCCGGGGAGACCGATTCCGCCGCCCAACCAAGGGATGGCCGACACCTCGCATGAGGCGAAGGCGGCGTTCGCCAAGCGTTATGAGGAAGTGAGGAGGGAGAGGTGATAGGCTGAGTTCCCGATGCCATCGCGTTTTCGAAAACATCGCCTCAGCCCTGAGCAACGTGAGGCGCTGGAGCTGCTCGCCAGCGACCCGGAAGGCGCCACTGAGGAACTTCTCGTGCTCGTCCATGGGTTCGACGGCGACATCATTGCTGGCCTCGTCCACAGCGGTCTTGCGATGGCACGTCGGGGAAACATGAAGGCTGGCGACCGGTCGATCGAGGTCGTCCGCATCCGAATCACGGGCGCGGGAGGGAATGCTCTCGCCGCCGAAGATGGATAGGTTGATGACATGTGCGGACGCTTCGTCCAACGCTACACCTGGGACGACATTCAAGACCTGTACGACCTCCCGGACGGCCCTGCGCGCAATTTGCAGGCGCACTACAACGTCGCGCCGACCGACCCGGTCAATACTGTGAGGCCAGGCGCCGAAGGCGCGCGCGAACTTGTCTCAATGCGCTGGGGGCTCGTCCCGTGGTGGTGGAAAAAACCCCTCAAGCAATTGCCGGCAAGCTTCAACGCGCGCGCTGAGAGCGTTGCCGATAAGCCGATGTTCCGTGACGCCTTCAGGCGCAATCGGTGCGGCATTCCGGCTTCCGGTTATTACGAGTGGCTCAAAAGGCCGGACGGCAAGGAGCCGTATTTTATCAGCGCGGCGGATGGCGGCGTGCTGAGCTTCGCCCGGCCTGTGGGACCGATGGAAGAATCCGGAGACCGGCGAGCCCGTCATCTCATGCACGATCATCGTTACTGACGCCAACGAGCTGACGCGACCGATTCACGACCGCATGCCGGTGGTGCTCGACAAGGCGATATCAGGCTGTGGCTGAACGGCGAGGCCGGCACAGAGCTTCTAAGGTCAGCCGGCGAGGATCGCCTTCGTATGTGGCCGGTGTCGAGGCGCGTCAACAGGACCGGCAGCGGTGACGACGATCCGACGCTCATCGATGAGGTGGCGGCGGCCTATGCGACAATTGGCCTGATGACGTCGCGGTTCCTTCAGCCCGCGTATGCGATGCAGCTGCGGCAATCTCGGGTGCCGCTGCGATACGCAATTGGGTCGAGCCAGCGAGGCGACAGCCGCCTGGGACGCTGCGAACATGACGGTGCTGCGCCTGGCACCGCGCGAACACCTCGACCACACCGTCACGGCCCAGCGGAGACCCGCAAGCGAAGCCCGGCAATCGCTCCAACGCGGAAATCGCCCTCGCTTCTCTTTGGCTTTTGGAACACGCCGCCGCTTGCTATCGTCCACAACGTGTTGCGTGGAATATGCAACGACACGTTCGACGATTCCAGGGAGAAGAAACATGCGTAGACTTGCTAGGCTCTTTCTCGCCACGGCGGCCCTGTCGGCCGTAGCCCTGTCGCCCACCAATGCCAATGCTGGCTGCTACCGGTTGGGCGAGACCGGATATCATTGGTATAGGTTCTGCATCGGTCCTGCCTTTCTCTACCCACACCAGCGCGTCTGCCGGCACGGCCACTGTTGGTATCGCTAGAGCGCGTGAAGCATATCCCGCGGAATACCCTGCACATCGTCTCGCCCCGCCCTAGCCGGCGGGGCACCAGCTTGCGACAGCGGGTCGCTTCGATCGCCTGGCCGCCATCGACCATTTTCCAACGCTCTAGGCCGTGCAGCCTTCTAGTATGCGGTGTACGGTAGGTATCCAAGACCACTTGTCGTTCAGCCCAATGACATCCATGACGAGCGTGTGCCGTCATACAAAACAAGCTCAGCGGGTCTATCTCGATTTGTCCCATTTGGAAAAATCCAAAGCCGTCACGCCCTAGGCTATCTTCGCACTCGGATCAAGATCATGCTGAAGCAGGCTTGCGCAAGGATGTCGCGATCCAGTCTGGCGCTCAGCGATCTGCGGGCAGCTGTGATCGTCATCGTGCTCGCATTTCACTCCTGCCTGGCTTATCTCGATTCCTCGCCGCGCTCTGCGCAGCCTTTCAATAGCCCCCCTTATCAATGGCGCTCCCTTCCAATCATGGATAGCCAACGATGGTTTGGGTTTGATCTCTTCTGCGCGCCTCAGGACGTTTATCTGATGTCGTTGATGTTCTTCCTGTCGGGCGTATTTGTCTGGCCCAGTCTTGCGCGCAGGGGCAGCTTCGATTTCGTGTGTCACCGTGTTCTACGGCTCGGCTTGCCATTCGGAATGGCCGTATTCCTCCTGATGCCTGTAGCCCATTATCCGGTATATCTCGTCACGGCGGTCGACCCGAGCGTCGCGGCGTTCTGGCAAAGTTACCTCGCGCTGCCATTCTGGCCAAGCGGTCCGTCATGGTTCTTGTGGCAACTGTTGCTGTTGAATATCGCCGCTGCCGGCGTTCACAGGCTTGCCCCTGGCTGGGGGGCGCTTCTTGGCAAGATGGCATCCCTCGGAGCCCATCCGAGCAGGCTTTTCGCGGGCCTTGCGACAGCCTCAGCCCTGCTCTATGTGCCTCTGGCGATCGCGTTTACGCCGTGGGAGTGGTTGCAACTCGGGCCATTCGCGCTCCAGCTGAGCCGACCGCTTCATTACGCGGTTTATTTTTTCGCCGGTCTCGGCGTTGGTATCTACGGAATAGAGAACGGGCTACTTGCATGCGACGGGTTGCTGGCGCGGCGCTGGGCTATGTGGGGCACCGCTGCATTCACGGCGTTCTTGCTCTGGATCGCTCCAACAGCGCTGATTTTCGAGCTTCGGGACGCGGCCCCACTCGGCCTGCAAATCATAGCGGATCTCGGATTCGTGCTGTCTTGTGCCAGTAGCTCCTTTTTCCTCGTGGCGATATTCCTGCATTTTGCCAGGAACCGCTCGTGGCTACTCGACAGCCTTTCGTGCAATGCTTACGGCATGTATCTAATCCATTATGTATTTATCGTTTGGCTGCAATACGCGCTGCTGAACGCGCCTCCGTTTGCCTTTTCGAAAGCCGCGATCGTATTTGCCGTCACGCTGGTGCTGAGCTGGGCTACGTCGGCGGCCGTACGGCACCTCCGGCTGCGCTTTTCGCCGCGCGGTCAACATGCTGATGGAGTGGCATAAAAGTCATGTCATTGATTTTTCGGCTTTCCTGGCGAAACCTGTTTCACGATCGGCTGCGATTTATCGCAACGGTCATCGGAATCGTCTTCTCGATCGTTCTCGTCACTGTGCAAATGGGCCTGTTTCTGAGCTTCGATCGCATGGTGACGACAATGATCGACCATTCGCCGGCGGATCTTTGGATCGTGCCGCTTGGTACAAAGTGTTTTGAAGATCCATCGCTGGTCGATGAGCGCGAAAAGTTTCGAGCATTGTCGATCAATGGGATTACCGAGGCGCTACCGATCGTGATCGGCTTTGCCCAATGGCGATTACCGAACGGCGGAACGACACCTGTTTTCATTGTCAGTTCGGACACCAGGGTCGGCGGCTTGCGACCGTGGAATTTGGTAGAAGGCAGCCTTGCCGATCTCGCCGTCCCCGGTGCTGTGGCAATCGATCAATCTTATTTTGATCGGCTCGGGACCAAGGGGCTCGGCGCCAGCGCAGAGATTCGAGATCAAAAGGTCGCGGTGACCGCGGTCACCAAGGGCATTCGCGCGTTCACGACGACGCCGTATGTCTTCACGTCCCTGGACCAGGCGCGAGCCTATGTGGGCACGCCACCGAACAAAGCGACGTATTTCCTGGTGCGTCTTGCCCCCAACGCGGACATCGAAAGCGTCCGCAGCCAACTCCGGACAGCTCTTTCCGACTCGGAAGTTCTCACGCCAGCCGAATTTCGACGCCGCAGCCGCTCTTTCTGGCTATTCGGCACCGGGGCAGGAGCTGCCCTATTCGCGGGTGCCTTGCTTGGTATGATCGTGGGGACCGTGATCGTCGCACAAACGCTGTATTCCAGCACCAAGGACCACTTGACCGAGTTTGCAACACTGCGGGCCATCGGGTCCTCCAGAAGGTATATTCACAAGGTGATCATCTGCCAGGCGCTCCTGAGCGCCATCATCGGGTTCTGTATCGCGGCTGGCATCGGCTTGATCATTGTCGATGCGACGGCAGAGTCGGCTTTGCCCGTACTCATGACCCCTCTGATGAGCGTGGGCTTATTTCTGCTGACCGTCGTGATGTGTATTTTGTCTGCGACTTTCGCCATTGTGCAGGTGATACGCATCGATCCGGCGGTGGTTTTTACGCGATGACAGAAACCGTGATGGAGGCCATCGACGTCGTGAAAGTTTTCGGACGCGGGCCAGGTCAGGTGCAGGCTCTCAGAGGCGTGAGTCTTGCGCTCGCAGGCGGTGAACTGATCCTTCTGATGGGACCGTCCGGCAGCGGCAAGACGACGCTCCTTTCCATACTCGGATGCATCCTGTCGCCGACAAGCGGCACCGTACGTGTCTGTGGTCAATCGACGGCCCACACGCAACCCGAAGACATGGCCAGGATCAGACGCGATCACGTTGGCTTCATTTTCCAATCCTACCATCTGTTTCCGACACTGACGGTCGCAGACAATGTTCGGCTGGCGCTGGATGTGCGTGGCGAACCATCTGGCTCCGCCCTTGCCAAGACGCGAAAAGCGCTGGCCATCGTCGGCCTTTCGCACAAGATGAAGTCATTCCCACGTCAGCTCAGCGGCGGCGAACAACAGCGCGTCGCAATTGCACGCGCGATCGTCGGCAATCCCTCGGCGATCCTAGCGGACGAGCCGACGTCGGCGCTGGATAGCGAGAATGGTCAAGCCATCATGAAGGTGCTCGCTCAGATCGCCAAAGACCAGACGCGCGGGGTGTTAGTCGTCGCGCATGACCCACGTATCGTTCCGTTTGCCAATAGGATCGTCCGGATCGAAGACGGGCGCATCGTCGGTGAGGAAAGGGGCCGCGCAGGGCGCGACTGAAAGAGGAGGGTGAACGTGGGTTCCATGATTCCACCAGCACACAAGGTCATTGTCATGGTCGCTGCGTGTGGATTCGTACTTACTGCCGCGATTGCGGTACTTACTCCTGAGATTGGCGGACAAGTAGCGCGCGCAACAGCCGCAGAAACACCGGACAATAAGCTCTGGCAAGCCGTTGCCCCTGGTCGCGTCGAGCCGCAGTCGGGCGAGATCAAGATTGCGACGTCGGTCACCGGACGCATCGGCGAAGTACTGGTCAAGGTCAATGACAAGGTGTTTGCTGGAGAACCATTGATACGTCTCGAGGACGATGAAACCCAAGCGCGGTTGCTTGCCGCGCAAGCGCAGGTCGCCGTGCGCAAGCGTGCGCGGAACGACCAGCGCGGGTCGAGCAGAGCCGCCAGCCGCCGACAAGCGGAGGACGCGGTCGCCGACAGTGAACAGGCCGTGAGTGAGGCGTGGTCCGCTCTCGATAAGGCGGCAGCCGCCAAGAGGGGCGAGAAAGGGTCGGACGCCGACATCGACACAGCGCGCGCTAGGCTGACGCGCGCGCAGGATCGTTTGAAGCAACAAAAAGCCGATCTTCGCCGGCTCGAAACCGATTTCGGCGCTCCATTGCCGAGTCAGACGGAAGGCCAGCTCAACATCGCACGCGCCGAACTGCTTGGCGTCGAGGCTGCGGTCGAAAAGCTGACGATCCGCGCCCCGATTTCAGGCACTGTCCTCCAGGTGAACGCCAAGACGGGGGAACTCGCGACGCCATCCGCGGCACAGCCGCTTTTGTTGCTCGGCGATATCTCCGCTATGCGGGTGCGCGCGGAATTGGACGAACGCGATTTTGCGGGAATCAAGATCGGGCAGACGGTGCTGGTTCGCTCGGCCGCCTTTCGCGAGCGTGAATTTGCCGGGAAGGTCCTCTCGATTGCTCCAATCGTCCAATCCAGTCGCATCAGTTCACGTGACCAACGCAATTTCGCTGACGTCAGCGTGGCCGAAGTCATAGTCGATCTGGCCGAGCCGGGGCCGCTGACGGTGGGAATGAAGGTCGACGTCTATTTCCGCTACGATAACCCACGACAATAAGGGAACGGTCTCTTCCGATCAGCACAGGGGTGCGAAGCCTCACGCTTCAGCCCCAGGCGCGATCGTGGCCCTGATAGCACGCATCCGGCTCGGCCGAGCGTAGAACCTGATAATCAGTATACCCCTCTTCGCCGCCACCATAAAACGTCTCGCGACTCGCTACCACGAGTCGTGCGCCCAGGAAAAGACGGATGACAAGGTCCGGGTTTGAGATGAACGGTTTGCCAAACGCGATCATGTCGGCGCGTCCTTCGGCAACGGCGGCATTGGCGCGTGTCCAGTCAAAGTTGTTATTGGCAATGACCGGCCCGCCAAACAGGCGTTTCAACGCCACGTAGTCAAACGCCGGCACCGACTTGCCAGACGTATCACCTTCGATGATGTGCAGATAGGCGATCCCCATACTAGCCAGGCTGTTCGCGACATGATTGAAGAGCGCCTGGGGATTGGTGTCATCAATGTCATTCTGGGTGTTCTGCGGCGAGATGCGCACGCCGACGCGCTCTCGCCCAACCGCGCTCATCACTGCGTCCATAACCTCCAACAAAAAGCGGGTCCTGTTTTCGATGCTGCCGCCGTATTGGTCGGAGCGCTTGTTCGTGCGGTCGCGCAAGAACTGATCGATGAGGTAGCTGTTGGCGACGTGAACCTCCACACCGTCGAATCCCGCCCCCATCGCGTTCTGCGCGGCTTTCGCGTATTGCCGCACGATGCCGCGGATCTCCTCGGTCTCGAGAGCCCGGGGCGTCGGAATTGGCTCAAAGCCTTTTTGCGTGCCCGGGCATTCGGTTTGATGGCGGAGGGTGCCACGGGCAATGCCCCTCCTGGCTGAAACGATGGGTGGGAGATGCGTCCCACGTGCCACAGTTGCAAGACCGATCAGGCCGGCGCTGGCTCGCTGCGCGTAATAGAGCGCGTTGAGGGCATTCGGGACGTTGCCAGGACCCGCGCGACTGCGCGTAAGCAGGGCCATGACGACGCGATTCTTGCAGTTCAGTGATCCAACCGTGAGCGGAGTGAAAAGGTCGGAATGGTCGGCGCTCACACGTCACCTCCATTGCTGCGGAGCGCGCCCTCGAAAATATGCAATGGACGGCCTGCGGCGAGGGCAAGCCCGCTATGATGCGGGCGGAACGCCGAGCATCGGGAAAAGGATCCCGTGGCAAATCCACACGTTCTCGCCGAGTTTAGAAATCGCGGTGCAGCGCCGATTGCGCATCCCGGCGCGAAAGAACGATCGCATGCCGTACCCATTTGATTCGGAGGCCGACTTAGGGCATCCGTCGGCTCGGGGGAGTGATGACCATGCTGGGGGGCGTGAAGCTGATCGACAGCGCGCTTGTCATCGTGCTGCAAAATGGCGAACAGGAAATCGAACGTGAGCTGGCGTCGTAGGCGGATGCCTTGCGTGTTGCCCTCATGATGTCGGCGCGCCGCGTGCTCAAGGTCCGCCTAGAAAAGCAGCTCGCCGAGGAACCAGCACCTGAGGGCAAATTGACGGGCATGATGTTTCGGTTCGGTCGGGTGGTGAAGGAGATAACATCGCAGCCCTCTCCAAGGGGCGACTGGACAGATCATGCCTTCCGACTTGGGAGAATGCTCCGTAAAGGTCTAAAAGGTGGCGGGCCTACATAAAAGCTGCGCGTGCGCAGCATTAGGAACGCTGCTTGTCGAGGTCACGTGATTCGGCGCCGCCTCCCCGCCGCGTCTGCTTTGACGGAGAGTTTCGGAGGGAAAGCGGACGTGATGCGGACATCGAAATTCCGACGCTTTTGACCCAAAGCCGGCGTCGTCGCGACAAAAAAGAACAAACCACCTGGGCAACACCCCCGTCCGCTCAGTTGGCGGTATCGGCTCGATATGAGCACGTCCAAGCGACTGCCCAGTTGCTCAGGTACTTGGTCGCGGCATAGGCCGCGCCGTCGAGGGTGGGCAAAACGAAGGTTGACACGGCGCGCGCGAGCGGGTGTTTGCCGCCTGCCAGTGATTCCAGTCGATCGAAATTCGCTCTAGTTCGCTGGCGCGCGTTCCTCAGCGAGTTGCTTTTCATAGGCGGCCTGATACCCGGCGATCTTGGCCTTGTAAGCGGCGAGATCGCCAAAGCGGGCTGGGTTATACGCCTCCCCAGGCTTGTAGACAGTGTGCAGGTTGAACTGGCCCGCGTGTGATGACACCCAGATATCGGGTGTGTAGGTCGCCTGCATGGCAAGCGTGTTCTTGAAATCCTCGACGATCGTGGGATAGCCCGGCGAGCCCAGAAGCTTCACCCCGGCATTGATCCCGTTCATGTTAGCAATGAGAACGTTATAAGTCTTATCAGCATCGGTCACCTGGAAGCTGAAGCTTGTCGCACCCAGCGTATGACCATAAGCTTGCAGGACCGTCATGTCGGTGTTGCCGAGCTTGATATGATCGCCGGGCCTGGTGCGGACATCCACCTTGACGGGATCGTAGATGATGCCGCG
>WNFI01048153.1_pt1 | contig 12741 bp, 14 predicted proteins | sample 5400471 | NCBI WGS metagenome assembly WNFI01 (sample SAMN13153348, study PRJNA577476) | soil metagenome | isolation source: 100 cm saprolite on Douglas fir-dominated hillslope | place: USA:California | collected 2013-09-17
ATCGCTCGCAAATCTTCGGGATCCAGTTTATCCGCCAGGGGAGTCGAACCAGTGATATCAGCGAACATGATAGTCACGATGCGTCTTTCCTCTGGTGCTGTCAGCCTGCTTTTGCTGCCGTCCCACTCCGGCAAAGAGGCAGTCCTCTCACTTCTGACCGGTTGCACTTGTGGAGATGGCTTCTCACCCTTGTGTGTTGAGGTCATTGTTAAAGAAGTACCGCATTCGATGCAAAATTTGGCCGCCGGCAGGTTGACCGTGCCACAGTTTGGACATACAACCAGGCGATTCCCACATTCAAGACAAAACTTAGCGTTTGGTGGATTTACAGTCTGACAGTTTGGACAGCGCATTATAAATATCTAACCTACCCATCTTCATTAGAAACCTTTCGTGGAGACCCGTCTCCGTTCACGGGACGGGAGGAAACGAAAGCGCCCGCAGGCGTAGCTTTCGGGATAACTCCCTTGCGGGAGGCCGTTTTACAGCGGGAACGGCCAAACCCTGCCGTAAGGCACTCCACCGGAGTGGAGTATGTACATTCCCTTCGCCACTGACGTTCGTAGAGGCTACAGACTAGGGAGGCATCCAGTAGCATACAGCGAGGGACAGCCTTTCAACCCTCTGAACGTTCAGTTGACTTCAAGCGGCACCCTGCACGATGTGCAGCATACCTTGTCCAGGCTAGTCTTGCAGTTACCCCTGCTCGTCCCCGTTGGCTGGACGGGTTCTACGCAAGCCTATCCCGTTTACGGGATGGGTGCTTGACCTTTAAGCGGCTCACACTTATTGTACAACACCCATACCAGAAGTGAGACTATTTGCAGTCTTCTTAAGAGCGGTAGCAGCAGTCTCTCCCTGGCACTTTTTCGATTGAAGACTGGCGACCCCAGGGTCGCTTCTTATACAAAATATATCGAGTTGCGGTGCCGTGTGGTGCTGGGCCGGCGGCGCCGGCCCAGCACCACACGGCACCGCAACTCGATAGAAAAAAGAGCTCGGGCCGCTGTGGGCGAGGGCGATCGAAAAAGTGTCAGGGAGAGAACTGGCGGCCAGTCCCCATCAACAAGCAAATTTTGAATCCCCCTGGGACTATTTGATTTTACGCTTGACGACATCGGTAATTTTGCGTACTATGGGGATTAACGGAAGGGAGAGCATTATGCAACCAGAATATCAGGTGGAAAGTCGCAGCTATGACCTGATGCTGCGCGGATCGTGGCATGGGTATCAGCTCGATGCGACAACAAAACTCAGCGATGAAGATATAGCAGAAACATCCAGCGATTGCTTGCGTCTCTGGCTGCCTGCCGGAACGCCAATGCATTGGTCAAGTGGAACACGCCCACTACGCTACAATTGTTTGCAATATTACTGGCCTCAACGCTGGTACACACTCAGTTCCTTTTATAATGGACGTTCGTTGTTACATACCTATGCCTCTATCATTCAACCTGCCACTTTTGAACCCGAACGTCTCTACTATGTTGACCTCGATCTAAGCATCTTAGTCAAGCCAATTTTGACCTACGAAATACTGACCCAGGCAGAGTTCGACGAGATGGCAGACATCCTGTACTATGACGAGGATACGCGCATAGGCGCATTAATGGCCATGGGCACACTTACCAACGCCATCCAGCTAGGTGTGGGCCTCTTTGCCACCATCCCCCATATACTCCGTCAGACCGATTTTCACCTGGCAGCCTGTCATGGCAATTAATCGCGCCTCATCGCACCCAGGGAGGTAAACATGCCCAAACGTATTGACCACGTTGCCATCATCGTGCGCAATATAGAACAAGCGCTTGGCTTCTATCGTGACACCCTTGGCATAAAGCCCAGTGAAATAAAAGAAGTACCTACCGAACAGGTACGTATCGCTTTTCTCCCCATGGGTGGCCCTGGCGGAAGCGAGATCGAACTGATCGAGCCAACCACACCCGATTCCAGCCTCGCCAGGTTTCTGGAAAAACGCGGCGAAGGCCTCCATCACATCTGCCTGGAAGTAGAGAACATTGACACGGCACTCACAGAAATGCAAGAAAAGGGTGTCCCTGTACTGGATAAGCAGCCCCGTATCGCTGCCGAAGGACGCGCAATTTTCATACATCCTAAAGGGACCAATGGAGTGCTTTTAGAGTTAGTGGAGAGAGATTAGTTCACGACCTCCCGTAGCCAATCTGCAAGCTGTTCTTTGCTCATCTGCCCACTTGCGACTGACATCATCACAGTATAGTAATCAGGCTCTGATGCATGGGGCTCTAAACCGTTCAGCCGTAGAAATGTGAACATTGCCATACCAGCAGCACGCTTATTCCCATCAAGAAACGGGTGGTTTTGGCAAAGATGAAAACCGTAAGCTGCCGCCATCTCAAAGATCGTGGTGTGTAAAAACTCTCCTCCAAATTGAGCCTGGGGCATGTGAAGAGCAGCATCAAGTGCAGACATATCACGCACCCCGTACGCTTCACCGTACAGGCGAATTTGATCATCATGGATAGCCATGACGACTACTTCATGAAGGAAACGAATCATAGGGCTTACTCAGCCAGTTTGCGATTCGCGTTCCGGTAGCGTGGTTCAATCGACTGATACGAAGACCAGGCATCTTGAAAATCCGAGGTGGCACGTGTGAGCACTATCCGGTCGCCAGCAACCTCGACAGCAATCTCATCATTTTCGTGTAAATGCAAAGCCTCCACTACCGATGCTGGAAGGGTCACTGTCGCCGAATTGCCCACTTTGCGTAGTTTCACTATCTGCATGTTAACCTCCTTCACTTACGACCTTGTATATACGAAAGTATACACGCCGGAACGCATGGTGTCAAGGAATATAGGTATTAGCCAGACATTTGGAGAGAAGACCTCCCGTGAGCGGACGTGCGTGCTATCCGGCCTGTCATCCTGAGCGCAGCGAAGGATCTCGTTCCCCGGACGCAGAGATCGTGCGTGTATAACGTGGCTCAATCACCTCATCGATATACCCGCGACCGGCAGTGATATACGGATTTGCGAACTTCTCAGTATATTCCGCAATCAGCTCCTTGCGTCTCTGTTCAGGGTTCTTTGCCCTCTCGATCTCATCCTTGAAGAGGATATTTACCGCGCCTTCCGCACCCATCACAGCGATTTCCGCCGTAGGCCATGCATAATTGATATCGCCACGCACATGTTTGCTATTCATCACATCATACGCCCCCCCGTAGGCTTTGCGCGTGATCACCGTGATTTTTGGCACCGTCGCCTCGCAGTAAGCGTAGAGCAATTTCGCCCCGTGTCGAATGATACCACTATGCTCCTGGCTCACCCCGGGTAGAAAACCAGGCACATCCACAAACGTAATGATCGGAATATTAAAGCAGTCGCAGAAGCGTACAAAGCGTGCGCCCTTATCTGACGAATTGATGTCGAGCACACCTGCTAACGCGTGTGGTTGTTGGGCTACAATGCCAACGGAACGACCATTGAGGCGAGCAAAGCCAACGATAAGGTTCATGGCAAAATACTCCTGTACCTCGAAGAAGTCGCCATCATCGACGATATGCTTTATCACAGCTTTCATGTCATATGCTTTGTTCGGATTGTCCGGTACAATCGTATTCAGCGCTTCTTCAGCGCGTGTAAGTGAATCGGTTGGCACAATCCTCGGTGGGTCTTCAAGGTTGTTCAGTGGGATGTAGCTCATCAGCTGACGAATCATACGCATGCAATCGGCCTCGCTGGGACAGGAGAAATGCGCTACACCACTTTTGCTGTTGTGAACCATCGAGCCGCCTAGCTCTTCAAAAGTCACGTCCTCATGTGTAACCGTCTTCAGCACATTTGGCCCTGTCACAAACATATAGCTTGTCTGCTCTACCATGAAAATGAAGTCAGTGATGGCTGGAGAGTATACTGCGCCACCCGCGCATGGCCCCATAATGGCTGAAATCTGTGGTACAACTCCTGAAGCCAGCGTGTTACGTAGAAAAATATCGGCATAAGCCCCCAGGCTCACAACGCCCTCCTGGATACGTGCCCCGCCGGAGTCGTTTAGACCAATTACCGGCGCCCCATTCTTCATGGCAAGATCCATGATTTTGCAAATCTTTTCAGCATGTGCCTCTGAAAGCGAGCCGCCAAAGACCGTGAAATCCTGCGAGAAAACATAGACCAGGCGCCCATCGATTTGCCCATAGCCCGTGACAACTCCATCACCCGGAATTCTCTGCTCGTCCAACCCGAAGTCCGTGGAACGATGTACCACGAACATATCCAGTTCATTGAACGTGCTCGGGTCTAACAGGAGATCAAGTCGTTCGCGCGCCGTAAGCTTGCCTTTTTTATGCTGCACCTCGATACGTTTAATACCACCGCCGAGTATCGCTGCTTCTTTCAAACGGTGCAGTTCCTCAAGCTTCTCTCGCGTCCCTTTAAACCCTGGAGTTTCCTGCGGAGTTTGCTCACTTATAGCCATCTACTGCGTCTCCCTAATTGATTTTGCGAATTGGTTCGTATGGCAGTATAGCATGTAGGTTATAAGAGTGTCTAATAAATCATGGAAGCTGACCATTCTTCATCAATCACGGGAAACTCCGCGATCCGCAGCCGCGCACCACCATACGGCACAAGCGTAATCTCTTCCTCGGGCTCATCCGTCATAACTGGACTCAGAGGTGGTTCATCCGCTGAATTCATTTCAAGCGCCCATGTTGAAATACGTCTCCCCTTCCCAATCAGCCGCACAGGTGCATCCTGCGCCACAAATGGCTGTCTGACCATCGGACTTGTTTGCACACGGAACGATCTTCCCGGCCTTTCTGTCTCTACACTCAGCCCATAATTCCACCCTTTCTCAGGATACACTTCCCAATCGGGATAGGGATCATCACCTCGCAGTCTTTGCCAGCGTTCCCCAATTGGCAGCGCATACACGAGAGCCCCCCGCTGTATCCCAACAGCGCCATTGGCCCTTCGCTCCACTAAAACATTCATCGGTAACGAAAGTTGTACACAGTCACCATCTCGCCATTCGCGGTCAATCGTCACAAAACCCCTGTGCTTGCCAGCGTCAGCGTTAGACTGGCTCCGCCCGTTCACTTGAAGGCCGGGGCTCGTGCACCATCCAGGTATCCGCAATTTCAATGGGAAACGAGTCGAACTATCTAAGTGAAGAGTAATAGCAATATCCTCGTTGAAAGGATAGGATGTATCAACCGTGAGAGACGCTTGCACCCCATCCGCGACCAATGCCCGGACACGACACGGAGCATAGGAGATAGCGACAACACCAGCATCCTCTGTCGCCATCCACAGCCGACTGGCAAATTTAGGCCATCCTTGATGCATATTAGCAGTACAGCAGCCATAATTTGGTTCCAGGCCAAATAAGTTCGATTCATCCCCATTCGCCGTCCAGTTGCGTTTGGCTAGCGTACATATTACCTGGTTCACTTGCTGATCATATTGATGACCACGCCAATCTTCCATGATGGTCGCTGGTAATGCATTGAAAGCCACCTTCTCCAATACATCCGCATATATACTACCACCAAGAATCCTGGCCAGGTTTTCAAGTGTAAACATATATTCGACGACCGCACACAGCTCCGTTCCCTGGCTCGGATGCGTTCCCGCTAACAACTCGTCACCGGAGAACATACCCTGAACCTGTCCATGATAGGTCATTAAACCCTGCATGCCTTTAAATGCAGCATCTCGATGAATGGGCCTGCCCGAATGCAGGTAGTACAATGCAGGTTCCTTCAGCCCCATCGCCACATTTACCACGTGGGCGCGTAAATCAGGCTGAATCTGCGGTCTCCAGAATGGGAAGTGTGTGAAGATCCCCGTCCAATCAAATGTTTGCTTATGGATCAACTCCGCCAGTTCCAATAGAAAAGTTTCTCCTGTGCGGTTGTACAGCCACTGAATGCAGAGCATATTCTCACCGCCACGCGCTTGACTCCAGCCGGCTAATGGTCGATCTTCCAGGTGTGCCACTTGAAAACGATAATAGTTAGTGAGGAATGGTCCTACTCGTTCATCACCTGTCGCTTCGGCATATTGGATCATCACCTTCAACATAATCATGCGAGACCACCAGTCTTCATTGACCGTGGGTCCAAACTGCCCGTCCTCAGTTTGACTGGCAAGCGCCCATTCGATCCACGACTGTACTTTGGCGATGAGCTTCTCATCCTTGAGCAGATAGGCCAGGGGCAACAACCCATCCAGGTAATATGGGCCTCGTTCCCAGCTTTCCCCGGAACCACCCAACCATCCACTGTTTGGACCTGCATCCTGCCACACTTCGTCGAGGTGACCGGTCATACCCTCTGCCTGAATCTCCAACTGGTCGTGTAACCAACCGGCAGCTTCAATGGATCCCAGCGGCAGTTCGAGAAAAGGTGTAGACCTCAAAGGTGGACGGCTTTGAATGTAATTGGGTATCATGTCCAGCTAACTCCTCTCGCTTTACTTAGTGTCTTAAAATATCGCCTTTTCAAGTGTAACCTTCTGCGTATCTTCTTTTGGATACTGCTTATGTGGGTGGCAAGGTTGGGGGACCTATGCGCCTGTACAGTCTGTATCTTATTTTAAATCTATCTGTTTACCGAAGGCCTTCCCTATATATGATTTTTGTATGTTACCCCAATTTTAGGAGGAACAAAGTGAAACGACGTCGTATTTCCCTGCTCGCGCCTGTTATTATGACAGGCATTATGGCCGTCGCTCTTGCGATTGTGCCGGTATTTGCTCTTGCATCAGGCGGTTCATTCATTGGCCAATTCAACAATGTCAAAACAATTGCTTCGACCGTTCCCGCTAACGGTGACGTCAATCCCTATGGTGTGTTTGTGGTTCCAACCACAGTCGGAAGCCTGGTTCAGGGCAACATCTTAGTTAGCAACTTCAACAACGTTAAGAACCTTCAAGGTACCGGCACCACCATTATGCAGGTCACAAACAACAAGAAAGTCAGTGTCTTCGCTCACATCAATGCTAACAACCTACCCGGCTCCTGCCCAGGAGGCGTTGGCTTGACCACCGCCCTTGTCGTACTACAAAGAGGCTGGGTGATCGTGGGCAGCTTGCCAACTTCCGATGGTTCATCAGCGACCGCCAACGCCGGTTGCCTGATCGTACTGGATAGCAATGGCAATCCTGTCGAGACCTTCGCTGGTTCCCCCATCAACGGCCCATGGGATATGATTGCCTCTGACCAGGGCAGTCAAGCATCGCTTTTTGTCACCAACGTCCTAAATAGGACCGTCGCTGCCAAGGGCAAGGTGGTCAATCAGGCGACGGTCATACGTATCAATCTAAATGTCCCTGAACAGGGACAAGGCATGCCTGATAGGGCCAACACTACCGTTATTGGCTCTGGCTTTCCAGCGCGCACCGATCCATCTGCTCTCGTGATTGGGCCAACTGGTGTAGGGCTTAGTGGTAGCACCCTCTATGTCGCGGACAGTCTCAACAATCGCATCGCTGCCATTCCTGATGCGCTCGAAAGCTCGTCCTCGGCTAACACTGGGAACACTGTAACACAGAACGGTGCCATCAACGACCCGCTTGCACTCACGATAGCCCCGAACGGAGATATCCTGACTGCCAACGGAAACGACGGCAAAATAGTTGAAACAACGCCCGGTGGCAATCAGGTCGCCAACAAGCTTGTAGACAAAACAGTTGTCCCTGGCTCCCCTCTCGGATCTGGTTGTCTCTTTGGTCTGGCCATCGTCCCTGATGGCTCAGGCGTCTACTTTGTCGATGATTGCACCAACACCCTGAACCTGCTCCACTAAATCAGTTCAGCCATAATGCAAGGCGGATAAGGAACAGGGCGCGGGCCTGCCCGCGCCCTGTTCCAGCCCCTGCGCCAGCGCATTCAGCGCATTGTTGATCGGCGCTTCTATCGCAGCAAGTATGACGGCGCCAAGATCGTGGCAGCCTTCAGTACAACGCTTCGCCAGGAGGTGGACCTGGACCAATTGCGCGAACAGTTGCAGGCCGCGGTGCAGGAGACAATGCAGCCGGCGCACGTCTCGCTCTGGTTGCGCAGCCCCACCAGAACGGAAAACCCACCCACCACTCTCGGCTGGCAATCCTACCCTCTGATAATGCTCCCTGGTTTCGTTTTCCTGAACATTACTCGTTTTGCAATCCTCCTCAAGAAAGGTTGCCTTTTGTCTACTGTTGTCTAATCACCAACGTATTATGTTGGGGAAGTACAAACGATGGTTCAGGTTTTCTCTCTACCAAAACGTTTCTCATGGTGAACTACCCCGTACATCCCACAGATGGAGAGTTCATCCCCATCTAATTTGTCTGATGAATACACTAAAAAGGAGAATTATATGACAACAAGCGCCCGAGGTGCAGTTCGTGAGCAAGCAACTGAAGAGCAAGGTGGCGAGGAGCAGGATATATATCCGCTGCTGATGGCCGCCCTGATGGGTCGCCGCGAGGAGCGTAGGGAGGAGATAAATCCGCTGCTGATGGCCGTCCTGATGGGTCGCCGCGAGGAGCGTAGGGAGGAGATAAATCCGCTGCTGATGGCCGTCCTGATGGGTCGCCGCGAGGGGGGAGAGGAGCGCAGGGGAATGATAGCTCCATTCCTGATGGCCGCTATGGCGTCTCGCGGCGAGGAGCACAGGGAGGGGATAAATCCGCTGCTGATGGCCGCCCTGATGGGTCGCCGCGAGGAGCGCAGGGATGATATAACTCCGCTGGTGTTAGCCGCCCTGATGGGTCGCCGCAAGGAGGGAGAGGAGCGCGGGGGAATGATAGCTCCGCTGCTGATGGCCGCTATGGCGTCTCGCGGCGAGGAGCGCAGGGAGGACATACAGCCGCTGCTGATGGCCGCTATGGCGTCTCGCGGCGAGGAGCACAGGGAGGGGATAACTCCGCTGGTGTTAGCCGCCCTAATGGGTCGCCGCGAGGAGCGAGAGAGGGAGACAGTCTAGCACATCGAGGCTCTGGCTCCTCTTTTTTCGCCTCTCTCGTCGCTCGCTAGGAACAGCGAGGCTACCTGACGATTTTAGTGAAATGATGAGTTATCCGGAGCTCATACACACTAGCGTATGAGCTCCGGATAACTCTACAAAGCACAAACTGCTCCCCAGGGAAGAGGAAGGAAAGCATCATGACAACTAATTCTGGACAAGCAACAAGCCAGGATCGTCTAGATCCGGTGCTTGAAGAACTTCTAAAAGAAATGATTGAGACTCTTGCCCCTGCGCTTGCCGAAGCTCTTGCTCCTGCACTTGTGACGGCTTTGAGTAATATGGCCGCTCCAAAGCAAACCAGCCAGGAATCAGCTCCCAGCGGGGGTTCCTACAGGCAAGAGGGAGCATAAACAACTACAAGGCAAATATATGGATGAGGCCAGTTGACGGATTTGAAGGCCTCTATTCCTGCCTGGCTTCTGAAACAGCAGCCATTAGCCACATATGGCTGCTTACAACCTTCTCATGCACTCGCTCATACCACAGTTCCCCTTGTATCTGAGTATCTCCGGTGAAGCAGCATCCTCAGCCAGATCGTCAAAAAAACAGGTCTATGACGTCCATGCATTGCTGAAGCCGACTGTCGGTAAAAATAGCACTGTGGGACTATAAAAAAGTTAGTTACAATGATCCCCCTCCGTTCGCTATAATAAACAGAAGTATTAGATCTGCCCACAGCTTTTTCTTCGACAGCTATATTAGAACAGATAATCATTATGTATGCATTCACCCAGGAGAAAAACCAATGCAAGACAAAAGTTTTCTGCAAGCTATGCAAGATCTGCAAGACAGGCTCTCCAATAACATCATGGACACTATAAATCATATGCTCGTGCATCGTACAACTGTGACTAATGCCACCTTAAATATCCAGGATGAAAAAATGCGAGCAATTGTCAAAAACACACTTATTACTGGTCAGATGATCGCCTTACTTACACTCATGAAAGAAATGGGAATCCTCGACGAAACGCAATACGACGAGTTCACAGCGTATCTTGTACATTCTCTCACTAATCACACACATAATAGCTGAGTCAAGAAATATTTGTCCAGTTTACTACACTCGTGGAAAGGCTCATACGACATGTCACACACAACCATTCAGTCTATTACCGTGGAACCTTTAACTATTTCCTTGTTGGAGCCATTCACAATTTCGACTGGCAGCGTCTCCGAGGCTCGCAATGTACTCATCACTATGACATTGCGCGATGGGAGCGTTGGTTACGGCGAGTGCGCCCCCTTCCCTCCGAGCACTGGCGAGTCACAAGAAACAGCACTCGCGGCAGCTCGTGGCTGCATTGAACTCCTGCGGGGGCAAGATGCATCCTCCTGGCGCGCGCTTTCAAAGCTCATACGCGGTGTATTTTATTCGCAAACGACGGTCTGCGCGGGCATGGAGATGGCAATCTTCGATGCGCTCACCCGATCATACAGTATCCCATTGTACATCTTCTTCGGTGGAGCTAGCATGAGTGTAGAAACAGATATGAGTATTCCAATGGTCACTCCCGAACATGCCTACGAACTGGCGCGAGACACAGTCAAGCGCGGCATCAGCAGTATCAAAATCAAGGTGGGAGGTGACTTGCGTGAAGATGTTGATCGCGTTGAGGCTGTGCGCAGTGGCGCTCCGCAACTTGGCATCATCCTCGATGCTAACCAGGGCTATACACCGAGCCAGGCATTATTGTGTCTTGAAGCGCTTGATGATCGCGATATTCGACCGTTGCTCATGGAACAGCCAGTACATAAAGACGACTACGAAGGACTACGCTATATCGCTCAGCGCACCTCTGTTCCTATTGCAGCTGATGAAAGCGCTTCGAACGCTGCCGCGGTCGCGCGCCTGATCAAAATGGGCGCTATCAATGTTGTGAATATTAAGCTGATGAAAGCGGGCATTTTAGAGGCGCTTGATATTGCTGCCCTTTGTCGCGTTCACCACATTGGGTTAATGATCGGTGCCATGATCGAGTCACGTCTTGCCATTGCCGCAGCCTCCCATCTCGCTGCTGGCCTGGGAAGTTTCTCCTTCATAGACCTTGATACACCAATGCTTCTGGCCGAAGATCCATTTACCGGTGGCTATGAGCAGCAAGGTGGTATATACGATGTATCGGGTGTAAAAAGTGGGCTGGGAATAGAGCGAAGATAGCAAAACGAGGGCACTCTCATTTCTTGAGAAGTCGCTGCGGTCACCCGCTCGTTCCGGGTCATATCCAGGCTCAGATAGAGCCGTGCAACCCGGAACGAGCGGTGTGCTGCATGTTTTTTTAGAGCATGGTGAATTGTGGAATGAGCACCTTGTCGATGACGTGCATGATGCCGTTGTCTGCGATCACGTTCGCCTGAAGCACATGTCCACCATTGATCTTGATGCTTTCTCGCACCGAGGTGGTCACCGTGTCGGAAGCGATATAGCCAAGCGCGTCTCCGCCGTTATCGATTTCTTCCTCCCCCAGCGGAACCTCCGAGACGTCCGACCACACTCTGAGCCGCTGCCCCTCGAGCGTTTTGAGGAAGAGGCGATCGAGCAGGTCGTCCGCCGTATAATACCCCGGCGCGAAAAGGTCGGCCTGCTGGTCATCGGACAACTGGTCAAAGGCGGCATCCGTGGGAATAAAGATGGTGAAAGGACCCGGCCCGCTGAGGGTCTGGACAAGCCCGGCCACGGACTCTAGTCCCTTGACGTACTTGTTGTAAGAGCGTTCGGCACGCGCGGTTTCGATGATGTTTGCCATGTGATGTTCCTCCTTGTTGAATGACAACAAAAAAACGATAGACAGTTGCATCCGGCTGCTCCCCCTCAGACCCCTCGCGCCGACTGGCAAAAAGGGATGAGAGGCAAACAGCGCGAACACATCGAGAGTTTCATCCCTTTCAGTTAGGGAAACATTTTTGCTCTCTTCCTGCATGATATGATCACACTGTGAAGGGAAGCGTTTGTTGGTGCGTAAAAAAGATTACAGGTTTCACACTACGAGACGGCTGCAATGTGCACGCTGCTCGCGAGCGCTCTACGCAAGCGCGGCAGCGAGCGGTAGAAGTAGGTCTTCGCGGTCGTCTGCGGCATGTTGAGCATGCGCCCGATCTCCGCGAAGGTCAATTGCCTGAAACAGCGCAGGTGGACGATCGGGCGAAACTTCGGGGGCAGTGAAGCAATCGCCTCCTGCAGCGTACAATACAGGTCGATACACTCGGCAACCTCTTCCGGCAACGGATCGGGGTCGGGGATGGCCTCGATCGGTGACAGGTCCTCCTCGCTGTACTCCCACACGAGGGTCGAGAAAGGAATCTCGGCACGCCGGCGTATCCTGCGCAGCTCATCCAGGCAGCGGTTGCGGGCTACCCGAAACAGCCAGGCTTTGAGCGACACATTCGTCAACAGGATCGGCGGGGAAACATAGAGCTGGAGGTATACATGCTGGAGCACATCATAGACCTGTTCGCCGTCTTTGAGAAAGCCCCGTATGTAGCTCGCTAATGGGCGGTGGTATCGACTCACCAGGAACTCAAAGGCGCGCTGATCGCCTGCCTGAGCTTGTCTAACCAGGATGCCATCCGGGACTCCCTGTCCCTGCTTTAACAGGTCCAACGGTTGCTGGTTTCTCATCGTGATTTCCCTCCTCTTCAGCGCGTCTCAAAAAAAGCTCTGGAAGGATTGCCCGGAGGTGATCCAGGATAGTCTAGAGCGGCTTGTCGCCATGCACCCCTCTCCCTGGCGGCCAGTAGGGTTT
>WNFI01209347.1_pt1 | contig 12741 bp, 13 predicted proteins | sample 5400471 | NCBI WGS metagenome assembly WNFI01 (sample SAMN13153348, study PRJNA577476) | soil metagenome | isolation source: 100 cm saprolite on Douglas fir-dominated hillslope | place: USA:California | collected 2013-09-17
GATCCGCGAGTACGCGCACACCTGGGGCCTCAGTGAGGAGCGCGTCGCGCGCATGCGACCGGACGCGCCGGTGCTGCATCCCGGACCGATGAACGAGGGTGTCGAGATCGCCGCGGCGGTCGCGCACGGCTCGCGGTCGCTCATCGAGACGCAGGTCACGAACGGTGTGGCGGTCCGGATGGCGCTGCTCTATCTGCTCGCGGCGGCACCGGAGCAGAAGGAATGACGGTCATCTCGGACGCGAAGCGTGCCGCCGAGACGGCCGGGCTCGTCGCCGTTCCCGGGTTCATCGATCTGCACGCGCACCTGCGCGAGCCGGGCTTCGAGGATTCCGAGACGGTCGCGAGCGGCGCGCGGGCCGCGCTCGCCGGCGGCTTCACGACGATCTGCGCGATGCCGAACACCGAGCCGGCCATCGACTCACCCGGGCTCGTCGCCGAGCTCATCGCCCGCGGCGCGGCGGCGAAGGCCGCACGGGTCCTGCCGATCGCCGCGATCACGCGCGGCCGCAAGGGGAAGGAGCTGGCGGATCTCATCGAGCTCGCGGCGGCCGGCGCGGTCGCGTTCTCCGACGACGGCTCGCCGGTCTCGAACGGGCAGCTCTTCCGCAACGCCCTCGAGTACGCGCGCTCGGCAGGGCGTCCGATCTTCGAGCACTCGCAGGACCTGGAGCTCACGGCGGGTGGCGTCATGCACGAGGGCGTCGCCTCAGCGCGGCTCGGGCTCCCGGGCATGCCCGCGGCGGCGGAGGAGAGCGCGATCTCGCGCGACCTCACGCTCGCGAAGCTGGCCGGGGGCCGGCTCCATCTCTCGCACATCTCCACCGCCGGCGGGGTCGAGCTCGTCCGCCGCGCGAAGGCCGCGGGCCTCGACGTGACCGCGGAAGTCACGCCGCATCACCTCGCGCTCACCGACGAGTGGGTCGGCGGATCGCGGGCGTTCGCGTGGGAGGACGATGGCCCGCGCGCCACGCCCTACGAGAGCAGCACGAAGGTGAACCCGCCGCTCCGCGGTGCGAGCGACGTCCGGGCCTGCTGGGCCGGCCTCATGGACGGGACCATCGACGCGATCGCCACCGACCACGCGCCGCACGCCTCGATCCGCAAGGATGTCGAGTTCCAGGAGGCCGCGTTCGGCATCTCCGGCTTCGAGACGGCGGTGCCGCTGCTGCTCGCGGGCGTCGCCGCCGGGTGGGGGACCTGGGAGCGGGTCGTCGCGGCCCTCACGACCGGCCCGGCGAAGGTGCTGCGGATGGACGTGCCGGCGAACGACCTCGTCGTGATCGACCCGGCGGCCGTCTGGACGCCGCGGACGCTCGTGTCGCGCGGCCAGAACACGCCGCTCCTCGGCCGCCCGCTCAGGGGCCGCGTCGTCGCGGCCTACGTCGATGGCCAGCTCCGGTACGAGCTGCCCGCCGCGGTCACGGCATAGGTGGGACGCAGGCGGGGTGCAGTGGCCGAGCGCGAGACCTTTCTGCTCGAGCGCCAACTGCATCTTTATGCATCCGACCTGTATAGTTATGCACCTATGAGCAGGGCGGCGGTGCTCGGGCTGGAGGACGGCTCGGTCTGGTGGGGAGAGGCGTTCGGCGACGCAGCGAGTGCGTCGGGCGAGGTCGTCTTCAACACCGCGATGACCGGCTATCAGGAGGTCGCGTCCGACCCGTCCTACAACGGCCAGCTCGTCGTGATGACCTTCCCGCTCATCGGCAACTACGGCGTCTTCGACCGCGCATCGGAATCGCGCAAGCCGTGGGTCGAGGCGCTCGTCGTCCGCGAGCTCAACGCGACGTGCCGCGAGGGCACCGAGGACCTCGACTCGTACCTGCGGGCGAACGGCGTGCCCGGCATCGCCGGCGTCGACACGCGCGCGCTCACGCGCCGGCTGCGCTCGGCGGGCACGCTGCGCGGCGCGCTCCTGCAGGTCCCGCCGCATCGCGCGCTCGATCCCGACATCGGCGTCGAGGCCGTCGCGAAGGCGCGTACGACCTCGCCGCTCGCGCAGCGTCCGCTCGTCTCCGAGGCGAGCGTCACGTCCGAGCGCACCGTGGGCGCCGGGCCGAAGATCGCGCTCATCGACACCGGGGTGAAGGAGAACCAGATCCGGAGCCTCGTGCAGCGCGGGGCGTCGGTGCGGCTGTTCCCGGTGGACCACTCGGCGCGCGAGCTCCTGCAGTGGTCGCCCGACGGCATCGTGATCACGAACGGACCGGGCGATCCCGCGGCGATCCCGCAGGTGTCTTCGAACGTGAAGATCCTCCTCGACATGGCGGTCTCCCGCGGCGCGGGCCGGCCGGTCCCGATCCTCGGGATCTGCCTCGGCCACCAGCTCCTTGCGCGCGCGATCGGCGCGTCGACCTCGCGGCTGCCGTTCGGCCATCACGGCAGCAATCATCCGGTGCAGGACACCGTGACCGGCCAAGTCGTCATCACGAGCCAGAACCACGAGTTCCAGGTGGACGAGGGCTCGCTGCCGCTGCACTCCGACTTCTACGTGAGCAAGCGCAACCTCAACGACGGATCGGTCGAGGGCCTCGCGCACCGCACGCTCCCGATCCGCACCTACCAGTACCACCCCGAGGGCGCGCCCGGGCCGCGGGACAACGAGCCGGTTTTCGACCGCTTCATGGACGACGTGCGCGACGCCGTGGCCCGGCGGTCATGACCCGGCACGAGTACGCGCTCGTCGACGTCTTCACCGACAAGAAGTTCGGCGGCAATCAGCTCGCGGTCTTTCGCGATGGCCGTGGTCTCCCGAGCGAGGCGATGCAGCTCATCGCGAAGGAGCTGCTCATCGCCGAGACGACGTTCGTGCTCCGGAAGGAGAAGGACGGCGACCACCGGGTCCGTATCTTCACCCCGGGGAAGGAGCTGCCGTTCGCCGGGCATCCGACGGTCGGCACGACGTGGGTCCTGAGCGGCGGCAACGACGGCGCGCTGCGGCTCGAGCTGGGCGTGGGCACCATCGCGGTCACGGTCAAGGGCGGCTTCGTCGAGATGGAGCAGCCCCTGCCAACGTTCGGTCCGGAGATCCTGGAGCTCGCCCCGATCGCGCACTCGCTGTCGCTCGCCGTCGAGGACATCGTGCCGACGTCGCCGGTCCAGCAGGTCTCGAGCGGTGTCCCGTTCACGTTCGTCCGGGTCCGCGACCTCGACGCGATCGGCCGGATCACCATGCAGCGCAGCCCCGTCAAGACCGCGCTCTACGTGTTCACGACCGAGACCGTCGAGCCCGGCTCGACCCTGCACTCGCGGATGTTCGCCGGTGAGGCCCTCGGCATCGCCGAGGATCCCGCGACCGGCAGCGCGCAGGGCCCGCTCGCCGCCTACTGCGTGAAGTACGGGATCCTGCCAGCACGCGCCGAGGTGCGGATGCGTGTCGAGCAGGGATTCGAGATCGGGCGGCGCAGCATCCTGGATACCCGGCTCACGATGCAGGGCCCGCGGGTCACCGCGGTCCACGTCGGCGGCGCAGTCGTCGACGTCGGCGGCGGGTGGATCGACCTGTGAAAGTCCTCCTCATCGGCTCGGGCCCGATCCTCATCGGCCAGGCCGCCGAGTTCGACTACGCCGGGACCCAGGCCTGCCGCGCGCTCCGCGAGGAGGGGATCGAGACGATCCTCGTGAACTCGAACCCGGCGACGATCATGACCGACCCCGGCGTCGCCGATGTCACGTACCTCGAGCCGCTCACCGTCGAGGTCCTCGAGCGGATCATCGAGCGCGAGCGCCCGGACGGATTGCTGCCGACGCTCGGCGGGCAGACCGGGCTCAACCTCGCCGTCGCGCTCGCCGACGCGGGCGTGCTCGAGAAGTACGGCGTGAAGCTCCTCGGGACGCCGCTGCACGCGATCCGCACCGCGGAGGACCGCGAGGCGTTCAAGCAGCTGCTCATCGAGATCGGCGAGCCGGTCCCCGAGTCCGTGACCGCACGCACCGTGGACGAGGCCATTCGGTTCGCGGAACGCATCGGCTACCCGGTGGTCGTGCGGCCCGCGTACACGCTCGGCGGCACGGGCGGCGGCTTCGCGAACGACGCGACCGAGCTGCTCGACCGCGCGCAACGCGGCATCAGCGCGTCGCCGATCGGCCAGATCCTGGTCGAGAGAAGCCTCGTCGGATGGAAAGAGCTCGAGTGGGAGGTCATGCGCGACGGCGCGGACACCTGCATCACGATCTGCAACATGGAGAACATCGACCCGATGGGTGTCCACACCGGCGACTCCATCGTCGTCGCGCCGTCGCAGACGCTGTCGGACAAGGAGTACCAGCAGCTCCGGAGCGCCGCGCTGAAGATCATCCGGGCGCTCGGCATCGAGGGCGGCTGCAACGTGCAGTTCGCGCTGCATCCGGACATGGCGCCCTCGAGTGACCCCGAGGCGCGCGTCCCTTACTACGTCATCGAGGTCAACCCGCGCGTGTCGCGGTCGTCCGCGCTCGCATCGAAGGCGACGGGCTACCCGATCGCGCGCGTCGCGGCGAAGATCGCGATCGGCAAGCGCCTCTGGGAGATCCCGAACGCGGTGACCAAGAAGACGACCGCCGCGTTCGAGCCGACGCTCGACTACGTCGTCGTGAAGATCCCGCGGTGGCCGTTCGACAAGTTCCGTGCGGCGGACCGCCGGCTCGGTACACAGATGAAGGCGACCGGCGAGGTCATGGCCATCGACCGGACCTTCGAGTCCGCGATGCTGAAGGCGATGCGGTCCCTCGAGATCAAGGGCCAGGGACTGCTCATCGAGGCGCCGGCCTGGACCGGCGTGACCGATCCCGCCGCGTTCATCGAGCGCTACCTCGCGGGGGAGCCCACCGACGACCGGTTGTGGCGCGTGCTCGCGGCGCTCCGGCGCGGCGCGACCGTCGACGCGGTCCACGAGGCGACGCACATCGACCGCTGGTTCCTCCGCAAGCTGCGCGGGATCGTGCGGTTCGCCGCGGACGAGCTGCATGGCAAGACGCCGAACCCGACGCTCTTGCGCCGCGCGAAGCGGATGGGCTTCTCGGACGCCGACATCGCGACGCTATCCGGCATTCTCCCCACGGACGTCAACCGGCTGCGCCTGCAGTGGGGGATCGCGCCCGTCTACAAGATGGTCGACACGTGTGCCGCCGAGTTCGAGGCGGTCACGCCGTACTTCTACTCGACGTACGAGCAGGAGAACGAGGCCCTTCCGCTCGACGGGCCGAAGACGGTCATCCTCGGCTCGGGGCCGATCCGGATCGGGCAGGGCATCGAGTTCGACTGCTGCTGCGTGCAGAGCGCGATGGCCCTCGCCGAGCGCGGTACGAAGGCCATCATGATCAACAGCAACCCCGAGACCGTGAGCACCGACTTCGACGCGTCGGCGCGCCTGTACTTCGAGCCGCTCGACGAGGAATCGGTCGCGAGCGTGCTCGCGAACGAGGGCGGCGACGTCGCGGTGCTCGCGCAGTTCGGCGGGCAGACCGCGCTCAAACGATCGCGGACGGGATCGGGTACCCGGTGCTCGTGCGCCCGTCCTTCGTGCTCGGCGGCCGCGGGATGGAGATCGCGTACGGGCCCGATGACCTCGACCGGTACTTCGGCTCGGCGCTCGAGGCGAGCTTCGGCCGCGTGCTCGTGGACAAGTACCTGCGCGGGCGCGAGGTCGAGGTCGACGCGGTGAGCGACGGCGAGGAGACGCTCGTCGCCGGGATCATGGAGCACATCGAGCGCGCCGGCGTGCACTCGGGCGACTCGTTCGCGATCTATCCCGCGCCGAACCTCAGCGCGGCCGAGCGCGACGAGATCGTCGAGCTCACAGCGAAGATCGCGCGATCGCTCCCCGTCCGCGGCCTCCTCAACATCCAGTTCATCGTCGAGGAGGGCCGGGTCTGGGTCCTCGAGGTCAACCCGCGCGCGAGCCGCAGCGTGCCGTTCCTCACGAAGGTCACCGGCGTCCCGCTCGTGAAGCTCGCGGTCGCCATCGGCGCCGGCTCAACGCTCGCCGCGGAAGGCTTCGCGCGCGCGGATGGCCTCTGGCCGTCGGGCGACCTCGTCGCGCTGAAGGCGCCGGTGTTCTCGATGGCGAAGCTCTTGGACGTGGACACGTACCTCGGCCCGGAGATGAAGAGCACCGGCGAGGTCATCGGCATCGATCGCACGTTCGCGCCGGCGCTCTGGAAGTCGCTCGTCGCCGCGGGCCTCGCGCCGATGCCGAGCGGCAAGGTCCTCATCACCGTCGCCGACAAGGACAAGGCCGAGGTCACGACGATCATCGAGGGCTTTCACTGGCTCGGGTACGACCTCGTCGCGACGAGCGGCACCGCCGCGCTCATCCGCTCGCTCGGCATCGACGTGACCGAGGTCCCGAAGCTCGGCGAGGGCGACGCGACGATCCTCCAGATCATCCGCTCGGGCCAGTGCCTGACCTCGCTCGACACCGCGCTCGCGGTCGTGACCGCGCTCCGCGCGAGCGCCCAGAGCTACAGCGTCGCGCCGCTCAGCGAGTACCGGAGCGCGCCGCTTCCCGCGACCGCATGATCCTCGAGACGGGGCGCCTGCTCGCGCGCAGCGAGATCGGCGAGCTCGGCGTCGTCCTGCACATCGCCGCACCGGGGATCGCGGCGCAGGCGCGGGCGGGCCAGTTCGTCCACGTCCGGCCGGGCGCGCGCTTCGACCCGCTCCTCCGCCGGCCATATTCGTTCAATCGCATCGACCGGCAGGCGGGCGAGATCGAGCTCATCGTGAAGCCGCTCGGCGAGGGCGGGGAGTGGATCGCCGCACGCCGTCCCGGCGACGACCTCGACCTCCTCGGCCCGCTCGGGAGCGCGTTCGTGATCCACCGTTCGACGAAGAACCTCCTGCTCATCGCCGGCGGCACGGGCATCGCGCCGATGCGGGTGCTCGCGGAGCACGAGGCCGCGCGGCGCAATGTGACCCTCGTCATGGGCGGCCGGTCGATCCAGTACCTCTGGCCGTCGCGGTTGCTGCCGCCGACGGTCGAGTACGTGACCACGACGGACGACGGGTCGTTCGGCATCAAGGGCCGCGTCACCGACGCGCTCTCGCCGCTCGTCGCGTGGGCCGACCAGCTCTGCGCCTGCGGGCCGTGGCCGATGCTCGCGGCGCTCGGCCGCCTTCGCGACGAGGCAGGGCGCGCGAGCGCGGTGTTCCCGGGGCGGCAGGTCCTCCTCGACGCGCAGATCGCGGTCGAGCAGCACATGGGCTGCGCGATGGGCGTGTGCCGTGCCTGTGTCGTCGTGACCGCGAGCGGCAACGCGCGCGTGTGCCGCGAAGGTCCGGTCTTCCCGCTCGCCGAGATGCGCTTCAGCGAGGGCGAGCCCGCGACCGTGGGCCTGTCGTCCTGATGCCCTGGCGCAGACCGCGGAAGCGGGTCGAGCATCCGGTGAACGTGAGCCGGGCGATCGAGGAGACGCTCGAGGAGATCGCGTCGGCCGAGGATGAGGAGGACAGCGTCGAGCTCGCGAACGTCGACGGCGCATCGATCGTCGAGGCCGCGACGGGCCAGCCCGACACCGAGGAGCGCGCGCCGTCCCCGCTCGCGGAGCAGCTCTCGCGCGTCGAGCTGAGCGACGCCGCGGTCGTCACGCCGGTCCGCACGGCGGAGCGGCCCGAGGCCGACGTCGACCTCGCGGTCGATGCGGCGCGCGGGCTCCGGCTCAAGAACCCGGTCCTCACCGCGTCCGGCACCTTCGGGCAGGGCGTCGAGTACGCCGAGCTCATCGACGTCTCGCGGCTCGGAGCGATCGTGAACAAGGGCACCACCGTGCTCGCGCGGCCGGGGAACCCGCAGTACCGCATCGCCGAGACGCCGTCCGGGATCCTCAACTCCATCGGGCTCGAGAATCCCGGCGCCGCCGCGGTAGCGAAGAAGTACGCGCGCGCGTGGCGCGAGCTCGGCGTGCCGGTGATCGTGAACGTCGCCGGGTACAGCGTCGACGATTACGTCACGGTCGTGAGCGAGTTCGCCGGCATCGCCGGCGTCGTCGCGTACGAGCTGAACATCTCCTGTCCGAACGTGAAGGGCGGGATGCTCTTCGGCTTCGATCCGGACCTCGCCGGCGAGGTGACCGCGGCCGCGAAGCAGGAGACCGACAAGCCGGTGATCGTGAAGCTCACGCCGAACGCACCCGACGTCGTCGCCGTCGCGCGCGCGATCGAGCAGGCCGGCGCCGACGGCCTCACCGCGATCAACACCGTGCTCGGCATGCGGATCGACACGAAGAAGCGCCGCCCGATCCTCGGGACCCGCAGCGGCGGCCTGTCGGGGCCGGCGATCCGCCCGATCGCGGTCCACATCACCTATCAGGTCGCGCAGGCCGTTTCGATCCCGATCATCGGTGCCGGCGGCGTCACCGATGCCGAGGACGCGCTCGAGTTCCTCATGGCCGGCGCGTCCGCGGTGCAGGTGGGCACCGCGACCTTCGCCGACCCGCTCGCGCCGCTGCAGGTGATCGAGGGCCTTGCCGCCTACGTGCGGGCGAACGGGCTCGGCTCGATCCGCGACGTCATCGGCGCCGCGCTCCCCACGCCGCGGGAGCCGCGCTAGGCTTCCGGCGTGATCGCCACCCGCCCGATCGCGTTCGTCGTCCTCCCGGGCTCGCTCGCCTGGAAGGCGGTCCTCGTGCTCGCGGGCTCCGCGCTCATCGCGCTCGCGGCGCAGGTGAAGATCGTGGTCCCGTTCAGCCCCGTGCCGATCACCGGGCAGACGTTCGCCGTGCTCCTCGTCGCGGCCGCGCTCGGGCGGCTCGGGCTCGCGAGCGTCATCGCGTATCTCATCGAAGGCGCGATCGGCCTCCCGGTCTTCGCCGGCGGCGCCGCCGGCGCCGCGTACCTGACCGGCCCGACCGGCGGCTACCTCCTCGGCTTCGCGCTCGCGGCGGCCGTCGTCGGCTCCGCGGCGGAGCGGGGCTGGGACCGGCATCTCGTCACGGCGCTCGCGGCGATGCTCCTCGGTGAGGTCGCGATCTACGTCTGCGGCCTCGCGTGGCTCGCGCGCTTCGTGCCGGCGGCGCGGCTGCTCGACGCGGGTCTTATCCCGTTCATCCCCGGCGATCTGTTCAAGATCATCCTGGTGGCGCTCGCCCTCCCATCGGCGTGGCGCGTCGTGCGGCGGTGAAGACCACCCAGCTCCGCGACTACACGATCAAACCCGGCGAGCTCGCTCGCTTCTCCGAGCTGTGGGCCACGAAGGTACGCCCGCTCCGGCAGGCGAAGGGCTTCGTCATCGAGGGCGCGTGGAAGATCCCGAGCGAGGACCGGTTCGTGTGGATCGTGAGCTACGACGGCGCCGCCGGATGGGACGCCGCGAACCGCTCGTACTACGACTCGCCCGAGCGCAAGGCGATGGACCCCGACCCGGCGCACCTCATCCTCACGCAGCGCACCACATTCATCGACCCGGTCTAGGCCATGGAGCCGCTCCTCGCGTACGCCGGGGACTGGCTCCACCTCATCGTCCGCTGGCTCCACGTCACCGCGGCGATCGCCTGGATCGGCGCGTCCTTCTACTTCATCGCGCTCGACCTCTCGCTCCGCCCGCCGGCGCGCCCGGGCGCGGCCGCGGAAGGCGTCGGTGGCGAAGCCTGGGAGATCCACGGCGGCGGCTTCTACCGCGTCGAGAAGTACCGCATCGCGCCGGCGACCTTGCCGTCGCCGCTCGCGTGGTTCAAGTGGGAGGCGTACACGACGTGGCTCTCCGGATTCGTGCTGCTCGTCCTCCTCTATTACGTCGACCCGACCCAGTACCTCATGGATCCGGCGCGGCCGCGGTTCCAGGGATGGGAGCTCGTCGTCGCGAGCCTGGCGATCCTCGCATTCGGGTGGCTCGCCTACGACCTGCTGTGCCGCTGGATCGCCGACGAGCGCCGGCTCGCGATCGCGATCGTCGTCCTCATCGTCGCGGTGGCGCAAGCAGCGCTCGGTGCACAACAACTACCTCACGCTGCCGGTGCTGTTCGCGATGATCAGCCAGCACTTCCCGTTCACGTACGGCCACGACAACGCCTGGGTCGTCCTGCTCGCCTTCATGGCGCTCGGCGCCGTCGTGCGCCACGCGTTCAACCTGCGTCACCAACATCGCGACATCCGGCGTACCGTCGCCGTCGCGAGCGCCCTGACCGTCGCGCTCGCCGTCGCCCTCGCGCCGCAGGACAGCGGGCCGGCCGGTCTCACAGCGGCGGACTTCCCACGCGTGCAGCAGGTCTTCGCGGCCCGCTGCGTCACCTGCCATTCGTCGCACCCGACGCGCGAGGGGTTCCTCGCGGCGCCGAAGGGCGTGCTGTTCGACACCCAGCAGGAGATCGTCGCGAACGCCCGGCGCGCCTACGAGCAGGTCGTCGTGACGAAGGCGATGCCGCTCGGGAACGTGACCGGGATGACCCAGGAGGAGCGCGACCTCATCGGGCAGTGGGTCCGCAGCGGTGCCCCCGCGCCCTAGCTGTGATTCGCACCGGTTTCTGAGACTGCCTCCGGCGGCTAGCGTTGCCGGCCATGGACGAGATCCGGGTCACCAAACACGGGCACGCGAGCGACCCCCGCCGGCGCTGGCTGCGCAACACGTTCCAGGAGGCGGTTCGACGGCACTCCGTTCACTGACCGCGGCTTCGAGCACATCCCGGCACTCGAGCACCTCCAGCCGTGGCTGGCCGAGCTCATGGCCGCGGCCTGAGTCTCAAGGACCGGTGCGAATCACAGGCCGTTCACGAACACGACGAAGCGGAAACCGAACCGCCGCTCGTATTCGGCGTTCAAGCGCGAGAGCGCCTGCAGCGCCGCGGGCTCCGCGGGCTCGTGCGAGCGCTGCTCGGCGGCCGACCGCTCCGAGAGCCCCGCGGTCGCGCCGATCCGTGGATGTGCGTTCAGCACGGCGATGCGCTCGGGCTCGCCCATCGTCGCCAGGATCGCACGCGCCCGCGCGACCACGGTCTCCGGGTCGCCCTCGCCGACGCGCTCGGCGAGCAGCGGCGCGCGCTCGAACGCGTCAGCTACCGCGATAGGTGACACAGCCGAACGGCGTGACGAGCAGCGGGACGTGGTAGTGGCCGTCATCGAGCCGCACCTGCAGCGCGACCTCTTCGAAGAATTGACCCTTCAGATCGAAGAGCAGCCGGTATGAGCCGCCCGCGAGGTCCTGCGCGAGCTCCTTGATGCGTCCGTCGGCGTCGGTCTCGGCGCGGCCGACGAGCTCCGTGCCGCGGTACAGCGACACGCGCACGCCGCGGACCGGACGCCCGAGCGCGGTGTCGAGCACGTGCGTCGACAGCGATGCAGCCATGGCGGCGGATGCTAGCCCTATCCTTGCCCCGCTCGTGGCCACGTTGAAGATCACCGCCGGACCATTCACCTTCCGCGCCCGCCTCGAGGAGGCGAGCGCGCCGAAGACGGTCGCCGCGATCCGCTCGATGCTCCCGTTCCGCAGCAAGGTGGTCCATTGCCGCTGGAGCGGCGAATCCACGTGGGTGCCGATGGGCGACACGAAGGTCGGCGGCCCGAGCGGCCTCGGCTACGAGAACCACACCAGCCACCCCGCGCCGGGCCAGGTGCTCATCTATCCCGGCGGCATCTCCGAGACCGAGATCCTCTTCCCGTACGGGTCGACGCTGTTCTCGAGCAAGGTCGGCCAGCTCGCGGGCAATCACTTCGCCACGGTGACCGAGGGCAATGAGCACCTCGCCGAGGTCGGACGGCTCACGCTGTGGGAAGGCGCGCAAGACTTCACCATCGAGCTCGCGTAGCCGCGTGGATCTCGCGATCCGCGGCGCGACGGTCATCACCGACGGGGCGTACGCGCGGGACATCCTGATCCGCGATGGGCGCGTGAGCGCGCTCGTCGAGCCGGGTGCGTCGACCGCGGACGAGGAGATCGATGCGCGCGGGCTCTTCGCCCTGCCGGGGATCGTCGACGCGCACGTCCACTTCAACGAGCCGGGCCGCGAGCTGTGGGAGGGCTGGCGTCACGGCAGCCGCGCCGCCGCGGCCGGCGGCGTCACCACGGTCATCGACATGCCACTCAACTCGCTGCCGCCGGTCATCGACGGCGCCGCCTTCGATCTCAAGCGCGCGGCCGGCGAGCGGGGCTCGATCGTCGACTTCGCGCTCTGGGGCGGCCTTGTCGGCACCGACCCCGTGCCGCTGCGCGAGCTCGCGGCGCGCGGCGCGGTCGGCGTGAAGGCGTTCCTCTGCGACAGCGGCGTCCCCGAATTTCCGGCGATCGCCGACGACAGCCTGATCGACACGATGCGTGCGGCGACATCGGCGGGACTGCTCGTCGCCGTTCATGCCGAGGATGAGGAGATCATCCATGGCGCGACCACCAACCTCCGCGCCCAGCGGCACGACCCCGGGGCGTGGGTCCTGTCCCGGCCACCGAGCGCCGAGATTCACGCGGTAGCGCGAGCGTGCGCTGTCGCAAAGGTCACGGGCACGAAGCTGCATGTCGTCCATCTTTCGACGGCTGAGGCAGTCGATGTGATCGCCGCCGCGCGTAACTCCGGTGTTGACGTGACCGTCGAGACCTGCGCGCACTACCTCACCTTCGACGAGGCCGACGTGCTCGTGCACGGGCCGCTCCTCAAGTGCGCCCCGCCGATCCGTGACGCCGCCAATCGCGACGCGCTGTGGAAGGCGCTGCTTGGGAGCCGGATCGATCTCGTCGCATCCGATCACTCGCCGTGCCCGGCCGCGGACAAGGTGCGCGGGAACGAGGACATCTTCGCGGCCTGGGGCGGGATCGCCGGCGTCCAGTCGCTCCTGCCGGCA
>WNFI01084950.1_pt1 | contig 12740 bp, 9 predicted proteins | sample 5400471 | NCBI WGS metagenome assembly WNFI01 (sample SAMN13153348, study PRJNA577476) | soil metagenome | isolation source: 100 cm saprolite on Douglas fir-dominated hillslope | place: USA:California | collected 2013-09-17
TCGCCCGCCTGCCCCATGTTGAGCGCGGCGTTGATCGCCTCCTGCTCGTCGGGGATCACGGAGATCGCGCTCCCGGCAACGCCCGCCTCGCGCAGCGCCGCGGCCATGATGCGCGGCACCTCGTCCGGGGCGCGGTCTCTCAGCTTGTCGTCGCGGCGGCAGACGTAGTGATCGAAGCGGCCCGCGACCGCGCGCGCGATGGCGACGAGGTCCTCGTCGCGCCGGTCGCCGGGGCCGGCGAGCACGACGATGCGCCGGCCAGTGACATCGAGGCGCTGCGCGAGATCGGTCATGGCGGCGACCGCGTGCGCGTTGTGGCCGTAGTCGAACAGCACCTTGAAGGGATGCTCATCGAAGACGTTCATGCGGCCCGGCGCCTGGAAGAACGTGGAGTCGAACGTGCGCAGGCCCTGGCGGATCGCATCCAGCTTGATGCCGAGCGAGAACGCGATCGCCGCGGCGAACATGGCGTTCTGCACGTTGTGGATCGCCCGCCCCTCGAGGGTCGCGGGGATCAGGTGCGTCCACAGGAGCGGAATGTGACCATTGCGATCGTAGAGGGTGATCATCTGCCCGTTGACGCCCGCTTCCAGCGCGCACGCCCGGCCGCCGGCACGGATGTGCTCACGCACGAGCGTGTGCTGCGGATTCAGGGTGACGTAGCAGATGCTCTTCGCCTCCGTGTAGCCCGCCATCTTGAGCACCAGCGGATCATCGGCATTGAGCACCGCGCAGTCGGTCGCCACTTCGACGACCACCCGCTTCACTTCGGCTAGCTGCTCGAGGGTCTCGATGCCCTTCAGTCCCAGGTGATCGGGCTGCACGTTGAGCACGGCGCCGACGTTGACCTCGTTCACGCCCATGCCGGCCCGCAGCAGCCCGCCGCGCGCCGTCTCGAGCACCGCGATGTCGATCTGCGGATCGGCGAGCACCATGCGCGCCGACACCGGTCCGGTCATGTCACCGGCCACGGTGCGCTGCCCGTCGATATAGACCCCGTCGGTCGTGGTCAGTCCCGGGGTGAAGCCCGCCATCTTGGTGATGTGCGCCAGCATGCGCACCGTGGTGGTCTTGCCGTTGGTGCCGGTGACGGCGGCGATCGGCACCCGCGCGGGCGCTCCCTGGGGAAAGAGCATCTCGAGCACCGGCGTGGCCACATCGCGCGGCGTGCCCTCGGACGGCGCGACGTGCATGCGAAATCCAGGGGCGGCGTTCACCTCGCAGATGCCGCCGCCGATCTTGCGATAGCTCTCGGTGATGTTCTTCGAGAGAAAGTCGACGCCCCCGACGTCGAGGCCGATGGCGCGCACGGCACGCTCGGCCATCTCGCGGTTGTCGGGGTGAATGATGTCGGTGACGTCGGTGGCGGTGCCGCCGGTCGAGAGGTTAGCGGTCGAGCGCAGGTACACGACCCGGTCCCGCTCCGGTACCGACTCGGGAGTGAGGCCTGCGCGGGCGAGCATCTTGTGCGCCTGCGCATCGAGCTCGAGACGCGTCAGGACCTTCTCGTGCCCGACGCCGCGGCGCGGGTCCTGGTTCACGATCTCGATCAGCTGCGTCACGCTGTGCTCGCCATCGCCCGCCACGTGGCCCGGCGTGCGCCGGGTGGCGGCCACGAGCTCCCCGTTCACCACCAGCAGGCGGTGGTCGTCGCCCTCGAGAAAGCTCTCCACGACCACCGAGCGCGAGTGCTCGCGCGCGACGGTGAAGCCGTGGGCCACCTCCTCGTCCGAGGTGAGGCGGATGGAGATGCCGCGGCCGTGGTTGCCGTTGTAGGGCTTGGTGACCACGGGAAAGCCGATGCGTCGGGCCGCGCGCACCGCCTGGGTCTCGCTCTGCACCAGCTCCTGCTGCGGCACCGGGAGCCCCAGCCCCGCGAGGATCTTGTTGGTCTCCTCCTTGTCGCTCGCGAGCTCGACCGCGATGTGCGGGGTGCGGCCGGTGATGGTCGCCTGGATGCGTTGCTGGTACTTGCCGTGCCCGAGCTGCACCAGGGACTGATCGTTGAGGCGCAGCCAGGGGATGCCGCGCGCCTCGGCGCCGCGCACGAGCGATGCGGTCGAGGGGCCGAGGGCGCGGCGCTGCGCGAAGCGGATGAACTGATCCCGCGCCTCGGGAAAGCTCCAGCCCCCGGGCACGCTGCCGCCCGGACGGAGTGCGGGCGGCAGGAGCGAGCACAGCAGGCGCAGCCCGAGCTCGCCGGCGGCGATGCCCTCGTCACGCTGTGCGTATTCGTAGACCACCGTGTACACGCCGGGCGAGGCGGCGCTGCGCGTCTTGCCGAAGGTGACCGCCTCGCCCGCGATGTTCTGCAGCTCGATCGCGACGTGCTCGAGCACGTGGCCGAGCCAGGTACCCTCGCCCTCGCGCATGCGGCGGAAGAAACCGCCGGGCTCACGGTACGAGCAACCGTGCTCGGCGAGGCCCGGCAGCGCTTCGCCGAGGGCATCGATGAAAGCGGGGCCGAGGCGCCCCGTGGGCCAGGCCTCGAGGTCCCCCAAGTCGAGGTCGAGGCGGATGACCGGGAAGCGCGCGTACAGCGACGGGCCGACGTAGACCGAACGATCGAGGATACGCATGGCTGTTGCGGACGATCACTTCTCGGATCGGGTCACTCCCGGGATCCCCGCGCCCGCGGTTGCGATGCGCGTGTGCAGGTTGAAGGTGGCGCCGGCCACCAGCATGTGCACCCTGAGGCCGAGCATGCACACCGGCTGACCCTCCTCGACCGCATCGATCGAGGAGTACGTGACCTCGGAGCCATCGACGATCGCAACCCCACCGCTCCCCTCGACCTCGACGGTCTCATCGGGACCGATGAAGGCCGCCGTGTCCTCATCGAGCCCGATACCGACCGCGAAAGGGTTATAAGCGAGAGCGGTCAGGAGCCGCCCGAACCGGTCGCGCTGGCGGAAATGCTGGTCGATGATGAAGCGATTGGTGAGCCCGAGGCCGGGGGCGAGACGCACACTGCCCGCGACCGTCGACAGTCCCTCGTCGCCCGAGGCGATCATGTGCTCGGAGAGAATGCTGGCGCCCGCGCTGGTGCCCCCTACCGTGACTCCGCGCGCATTGCGCCGCCGGATCAGCTTCGCCACCGGTGTACCGCCGAGGAGTGTCGTCAGGCGCAGCTGGTTGCCCCCGGTGAAGAAGATGCCGCTCGCCTCCTTGATGCGCTCGAGGCGCCCCGGCTCGTGGCAGTCGCGGCGGGTGTCGAAGTCCATGACGGTCACGCACCTGGCGCCGATGTCCCTGAACACCTCCTCGTAGCGCGTGCCGGTCTCGTGGACGCGGCTGGCGGTGGGAATGACCACGATATCGGCCTCATCGCCCCCCGAGATGCGCACGAAGCGCTCGAGGATGCGGCGGTCATTCTCCTTGTTCTCCGCGCCGCCGATCGGAACGATCCAGCCACGCTGCTCTCCTTCGGGGACTCGGCTCGGCATCCGGGTGCCACTCCTTATTAGTGCGAAGGAGAGGAAGGTACCATGTCCGGCGCCCGTCGCTGAAGCGCGCTAACCCGGGGCTGAGCCTCGCGCGCCGGGAAATCCGCGCATCGGGAAATCCGCGCACCGCGCCGCAGGCGGCGCGGGTGTCGAGGCCCTCGGCGCAGCGCTACGGCTGCACTTCCAGGTACGCCGCGACTGCCTGCATCTCCGCCGTGCGCAGATTCTGCGCGACGCCGTGCATGATCGCGACGTTGCGCATGTTGCTCTGGAACGAGGCGATCTGCTTCAGCAGATACTGCGAATGCTGGCTCGCCAGGCGCCGGAAGTCCTGCAGGCCGTGAGCATCGGGCCCGTGGCAGCCGCCGCAGGGCGGGACTCCCTGAGACTCGACGCCGTGCTGGTAGACCTCGCGCCCGCGCGCAATCAGCGCAGCGTCCCCGTGTGGGGTCGGCTCGGGTCTCTCCTTGGCGTAGTAGCCCGCCAGGGCCTCGATCGTCGCGTCGTCGAGCTCGGCGGCCATCCCCCACATGTAGCCGATCGCATCGGGATCGCCGCGGCTCTGGGCGCGGAATGTCTTGAGCTGTGCCACGAGGTAGTTGGCGCTCTGGCCGGCGAGGCGGGGGAATTTCGGCTGGGTGCTGTTGCCCTGCGTGCCGTGACAGGTCCCGCACACGGTCACGGCGAGCCGCTCGGCAAAGGCCCGGGTGGCGGCGTCCGGCTCATCCGCGGCGGCCGGCAGGGTAGCGACGCCCAGCGACACGGCAGCGGCGAGCAGCGGCAGGAGGCGCAGCGGGCGGTGTGTGCGCGGCGCGCCCGTGCTGCCCTTGTCGAGTACACCCATGATCAGCACCTCAGTATGAGAACCACAGCAGCAGGTACACCGCGTTGTTGTCGGAGGCGTTGCGGCCGACACCGTCGTAGTTGCCGCCCGCGCCGTTGAACTTGGTGTAGGCGGTGTACTGCGCGGAGAGCTTGACGTTGAGCCACGGCAGGTAATTCACTTCGGCGATCCAGCCGCGCGTATCCGGCGAGCCGTTCGCGCTCGTCACGACGCCGGGATCCCCGGACGCGGTCGGCAGGTACAGGCCGGCATCGGTGCTGCCGGTGGTGGAGAACAAGCCGAGCGTGCCGCCGATGCGGCGATGGTAGTAGTAGGTCGCCCACCACCGTGTCGTGGTGAGGTTGTTGCTCGGGTTTGCGGAGCCTCCGGCAGCGAAGGTCGCATCGAGGGACATCGACTCGTGGATCCGTGTTCCCGCGACCGTCAGCAGATGCTCCTCACCCATGAACTGGTACTGAAAATCCAATGCGACGTCCCGGAAGTGGTTGGACGGGCCCTGCAGCGGCGTACCGCCGCCGGGGAAGAGCTTGAACTGCGCTCCGTACGCGCCGACCTCCGCCGAGTGGCGGTCGCCGAGCGGTATCCGCCGAGCTCGGCATACACCGACTCGTTCCACATCACGTAAGCGGTGATTCCGGCGACATCCTGCGCGAGGGTGCCGTCGATCTCAGTGCCGGCGAGTGGCGAGACCGTGGCGTTGCTGCCCGCGAACGGGAAGCCGAAGGCGGGCGTCGAGTTCCACAGGTCCTGCACGCTCGGATTGTTGTTGATCGACAGGCCGTAGATGAGACTCTTGGCCTCGGGCAGCACCTTGGTGTCGGCAAAGCGCAGGTCCGTGTTGTCGATGCCGATCGTGCCGCTGTCGTTGCCGTAGGTGAGCTGGAAGAAGGCGCCAAAGTGCGGGGCGATCTTGCCCGCATAGAACAGGCTCAGCTGCTGCGGGAAGCCGCTCGTGCCGCTCTGCGCGACGCTCGGCTGTCCGGGGGTCGAGAAATCGGGCACCGAGGACTTGAGCTGCGTGTAGGACGCCTGCGCCATGATCGAGAGGGCCGGAGTCTGCGCCAGCTCGAGCAGCTCCTCCTTCTTGCCGCTCACATCGCGCACCTGCTTGAGGTTGGCGAGCACGTAGCCGCTCGCCTTGAAGACGCGGCCGAAGTGGGTGAGCTCCGGATAGACCGTGTGGCATGCCTCGCAGGCCATGCCGGTCTGCCGGGCGAAGCTCGGTACGGCGTGCGCCGCAGGTGTCAGGACCCAGCTCATCACTGCGGCCGCCGCAACGGCGCGCAGCACTCTCGCGTATCGCATCACGCACTCTCCCCGACACCTGGGCAGGCTCTACCCATGGGCGCAGAGGCTAGCTAGCGGGGGAGAGTCGAACTACCGTGGCTTCTACGTATGCTTCTGCGTAGAGATCCAGCGCACGCCCTCGATGAGACGTGCGATCTCGTCCGTCGTCGTGTACGCGGCGCAGCCGGCGCGTACCAGCCCGTCGCGCTCGTGCCCGAGCACGCGGGCGACGGTGGTCGCGTAGAAGTCACCGTGCGAGAGAAACATGCCGCGCCCGGCGAGGGCGGCTGCAACCGCGGCGGCGGTGTGCCCGGCGAGAGTGAACGACAGCGTGGGAGTGCGCGCGGCTCCCGGGGGCAGCCCGTAGAGCTCGACCCCCGGGATGGCGTGCAGCCCCTCCCACAGCTGCCCGAAGAGCTGCGCTCCGCGCTCGGCGAGACTCTCCATCACGAGCGCGAGGCGCGAGCGGCGCGGCGCATCGCGTGCTGCGAGCGCGGCGAGAAAGTCGACCGCCGCCGCCGCTCCCACGACGCCTTCGTGATCCAGGGTCCCTGTCTCGAGGCGCTCCGGCGCCAGCGAGGCTGCGGGCTCGAGGCGGGGAGCATCGAGCTTCTCGAGCAGCTCGCGCCGTCCCCAGAGCACCCCGACGTGCGGCCCGTAGAACTTGTAGGCCGAGCAGACGAAGACATCGCAGTTCCAGGCGCGCACATCGGCCAGGTGATGGCTCGCGTAGTGAACGGCGTCGACGAAAGCGAGCGCCCCCACCGCGTGCGCTGCTCTCACCAGCTGCGGCACGTCGTTGATGGTCCCGAGCGCGTTGGAGGCCGCCCCGACCGCGAGCAGGCGTGTCCCGGGGGTGAGCTTCGCCGCGAGGTCCTCCGCGTCGAGCCGTCCGTCCTCGCGCCGCATTCTCACCGTGCGGATCTCGACGCCGCGCTCGCGGGCGAGCACGCGCCAGGTATCGGAGTTCGCGTGGTGATCGAGCTCGGTCACGACCACGACGTCACCCGCTCGCCAGTCGCGCCCGAGGGCCCGGCCCAGATGGAAGGTGAGCGTGGTCATGTTCGCGCCGAACACGACCTCCTCGGGTGCGCCGCCGATAAAGTCAGCGAGCGCGGAGCGCGCCGCGAGCAGCGCCCGATCGGTCTCCTGGCTGCTCGGATAGGCCCAGCCGGTGTTGGCGTTGTGGTTGAGTAGATAGTCGCTCATCGCCTCCACCACGGCGCGCGGGACCTGCGTGCCGCCCGGGCCGTCGAAATAGGCGACGGGGTGGCCGTCATGCCGGCGCGCGAGCGCGGGAAAGTGGCTGCGGATCTCATCGACGCCGGCGACGATCGACATGAGGCTCGTTCGGTCTCCTCGTTACGCCTCGGGCTGCACATTGATACTATCGTCAACAGCGCCGGTGGCATACTGGCGAGCGTCCCCACCTCGACCGGATCCCATGAGACCCCGCAGACGAGAACTGCACAGAGCCGGCGCCGCCCCGCAGGCGGAGCGCTCGCTGCGTTACCGCCGGCTCACGAATCCCTTCGGGCCGGTGGTGATCTTCTCGGACGATGAGGTCGAGAGCATGCACCTGGCCGCACTCGGAATACTCGAGCGTCAGGGCATGCGGGTGCTCTCTTCCCGCGGACGCTCGGCTCTCGCCGCCGCGGGTGCGACGGTGGACGAGGCGAGCCAGATGGTGCGCCTCGATCCGGCGCTGGTCGGCGGCGCGCTCGCCTCGGTGCCGGCGCAGGCGGAGCTCCTGGCACGCAATCCCGCGCGTTCCTGCCGCGTGGGCGGGCGGCACGTCGTGTTCGCCCCCGTCGCAGGCCCGCCGAGCATCAACGATCTGCAGCGCGGCAAGCGCACCGCCTCGCTGGAGGACTTTCGCGACTTCGTGCGGCTCGCGCAGTCTTTCGATGTGATCCACGTGCTCGGTCAGATGGTCGAGCCGCAGGACAGCCCGGTGGCGGAGCGCCACCTCGACACGACGTTCGTGCAGCTGACGCTCGCCGACAAGGTGCCGAACATCTACTGCCGCGGCTCGGGACAGCTCGCCGACTGTTTCGCGATGCTGCGCATCGCGCACGGCGTCGACGAGGACACCTTCCGCAGCGCCCCGCGCTGCTTCAGCATCTGCAATACCAACTCGCCCCTGCAGCTCGATGTGCCGATGACCGACGGCATCATCGATTTCGCGCTCAACGGGCAGCTGATGATCGTCACGCCGTTCACGCTCGCGGGCGCGATGGCCCCGATCACGATCCCCGGCGCACTGACGCTCGCGCATGCCGAGGCGCTGTTCGGCATCACGCTCTCGCAGCTCACGCGCCCGGGCGCCCCGGTCATGTACGGCAGCTTCACGTCGAATGTCGACATGAAGTCCGGCTCACCCGCCTTCGGCACTCCGGAGTACACCAAGGCGGCCTTCGGCGCCGGCCAGCTGGCGCGGCGCATCGGCGTCCCGTGGCGCTCATCGAGCGCGACGGCCTCCAATGCTCCCGACGCGCAGGCGGTGTACGAATCGCAGATGAGCCTGTGGGGAGCACTCCTCGCCGGCTGCAACTTCATCCTGCACGCGGCCGGCTGGCTCGAGGGCGGTCTCACCGGATCGCTCGAGAAGTTCATCCTCGACGTCGAGATGCTGCAGATGTTCGCGGAGCTCTTCCAGGGCGTGACGGTTTCCCCGGATGAGCTCGGTGTCGAGGCGGTGGCGGAGGTGGGCCCTGGCGGTCACTTCTTCGCGGCCGCGCACACCATGCAGCGCTACCGCGACGCTTTCTACACTCCGCTCATCTCCGACTGGCGCAACTACGGGGCCTGGGCGGAGGACGGCGCGCGCACCGCCACCGAGCGGGCGAGCTCGAAGTGGCGCGGCACGCTCACCGCCTTCGAGGCTCCCGCGATCGATGCCGCGGTGCTCGATGCGCTCACCGAGTTCGTCGAGCGCCGCCGTCGCGAGGGCGGTGCAGCGCCGGCCTCCTAGGAGAACCGCATGGCCAATCTCTCCAGACGTGCCCTGGTCGGCGCGCTCGCCGTGGGCGCCGCCGCCGCGGCGACGCGCAGCGAGTCGCAAGCGAGCGGCGCCAAAGCCTCAGGCCTCGCCTCGCTCACCACCGGGGTGAAACCCATCACGGCGCAGGAGCACGCCGCACGACTCGCGAAGCTGCAGGGCCTCATGCAGCAGCGCGGCCTGGCCGCCTTCCTGGTCGAGGCCGGCTCGACGCTCGAGTATTTCACCGGCGTGCGCTGGTGGCGCTCGGAAAGAACCACCGCCGCGCTCATTCCTGCCCGCGGTCAGGCAGTGGTGGTCACGCCTTTTTTCGAAGAGCCCTCGATCCGCGAGACGCTCAGGATTCCGAGCGAGGTCCGCCCGTGGAAGGAGGACCAGAATCCTTTCGAGCTACTCGCGCTCGCCCTGCACGATCTGGAACCGGGCGCGCTCGCCGTGGAAACCACTACGCGCTTCTTCATCATTGACCGCATCAGGCAGGCCGTGCACGGCGCGCGGGAGGTCGTCTCGGGCGAGGAGCTGGTGCGCGCCTGCCGCATGATCAAGTCCCCGGCGGAGCTGGCACTATTGCAGGCAGCCAACAGCGTCACGATCGCCGCCCTGCGCCACGTGCATGCACACATCGAGGCCGGCATGCGCAACACGGATCTCCTCAACCTCCTGGTTACGGCGACCACGGCGCTCGGCGGAAACCACGAGTTCTCGCTGGTGCTGCTCAATGAGGCGAGCGCGTTCCCGCACGGCTCGATCAAGCCGCAAAGCGTGCGCGAGGGCTCGGTGGTTCTCATCGATACCGGCTGCTCCGTTCACGGCTACCAGTCGGACATCTCGCGCAGCTGGGTATTCGGCAAGGCCTCGCCCCGGCAGCGCGAGCTCTGGGACACGGTCAAGCGGGGCCAGGAGCTCGCGCTCGAGACCGCGAAGATCGGCGTCCCCGTCGGCACCATCGACACGACGGTCCGCGCGTTCTACGAGCACAAGGGCTGGAGCCCCGACTACGGCCTGCCGGGCCTCTCGCATCGAACCGGGCACGGCATCGGTATGGACGGGCACGAGCCTCCGTACCTCGTCCGCAGCGATGCCACGGCGCTCGCAGCCGGCATGTGCTTCTCGGACGAGCCGGGCCTCTACGTGCCCGGGGAGTTCGGGATCCGGCTCGAGGATTGCTGGTACATGACCGAGTCAGGCCCGAAGCTCTTCACCCCGCTCGCCCGCTCGATCGAGCAGCCGATCTGACGGAGCGGTTGCGGTGTCAGGTGCGCAGGTACGAAGCGCCGTTCACATCCAGTATCGCGCCGGTCATGCTCGCCGGTGCATCGAGCGCACAGAACGTGACCACCTGCGCGACCTCTTCGGGAGTTGCCACGCGGCCGAGCGGCTGATCGGCGAGCACGGCCGGTTCGCGAACCGAAGCGGCCACGCGCGGCGTCGAGACCCAGCCGGGAGCGACGACGAAGAGGTACACGCCGTGTGAGGCGAGTGCCTTGGCGAGGGACTGAGTGAGCGCGTTGAGCCCCGCCTTGCTCGCGGCGTAGGCGGGCGCGCCCGGCTCTCCCCTGAAGGCCGCGCGGGAGGAAACGCTGACGATCGTGCCGCGGCCCTGCCCGGCCATGGCGCGGGCCGCACAATAAGCGAGGTGCGCCGGAGCGGTGAGATTGATCGCAAGCGTGCGCTGCCAGGCTGCGCTCCAGCCCGTGTACTCCGTCGTGAGCGGCGGATGCTGCGGAAATATCCCGGCATTGTTGATGAGGACATCGACGCGCCCGCCAGCTGCGGCCTCGCGCCACAGCCCCTCGATCGAGCCCGCATCGCTCAAGTCCGCCTGCACCAGAGCGTGGCCTTCGCCCGGGAGCGCCCCGCGGGTCGCCTCGGCTGCCGCCCGGTTCCCCTGATAGTGCAGGGCCACCGTGACGCCGCGCGCCGCGAGGGCTCCGCAGATGGCAGCGCCGATGCCGCCCGAGGCACCGGTCACGAGCGCTCTAGTCATGACGCGCCGGCAGCGCCGAGCTGAATACCACCCCGTTCTTCATCACGAAACCGACGCTCTTCAGCGCATTGACGTCCTTGAGCGGATCGCTCGCGACCGCGATCAGGTCCGCGTACTGGGATCGGACCAGACGAAGCCGCCGACATCCGTCCCAAAGGCGATCTTGACGCCGGCGCGCAGGGCCTTCTGAAACGACACGCCGTGCACCGCGGCACGCTTGCGATCGCGCTTGCCGGCGGGCGTGTCCGCCGGAGCGGGATCGTAGTAGTAGACCGCGAGCGTCGGCACGTACCAGGTGCCCTGCTTCAGCATCTGCGCAATCTGCGCGTCGCTGATTTCCAGCCCGTGCTCGATCGAATCGCAGCCGCCATCGAGCGCCCGCTGCAGTCCGATGCCGTTGTAGGCGTGGCAGGCGACCTTGCGGCGCCAGCCGTGCGCCTCATCGACGATCGCGCGCAGCTCCTCCACCGTGAGCGTGGGTTGTGAGACCAGCGCTCCCTGCTCATCGACCCAGGAGCGGTGCGTCATGTACACCTTGAGCCAGTCGGCGCCGTGATCGAGCTGTTCGCGGGCCGCCTTGCGCGCTTCGATGGGGCCATCGATGAGCTGCGCGCCCTTCGGCACCTGGATCTCGGGCGCATAGCCCTCGAGGTTGTAACCGCCGGTGGTGGAGATCGCCCGGGTCACGACGAACATCCGCGGCCCGGGAATGTAGCCGTCGTCGATCGCCTGCTTGATGCCGACATCCCCGTAGCCCGCGCCTTCGGTCTCGACATCGCGAATGGTGGTGAAGCCCTGCTCGAGCGCCCGGCGCGCCGCGACCACCGCGCGCGCCGCCCGGTAGGACGCCGGGTACTTGAGCAGCTGCACGTCGTAGCCGCCGGCCTCCGGCACCTCCCCCTGCAGGAAGATGTGAGTGTGAGAGTCGATCAGGCCGGGAAGGAGGGTTGCAGCGCCCAGGTCGATCACTTGCGCTCCCGCAGGCGCTGGATGCGCTCCGCCGGTGTAGACCTCGGCGATGCGATCCCCGCGGATGACGATCACGGGATCCGGTCGCGCCTGCGCGCTGGTGCCGTCAATGAGCGCGCGGGCCCGGATGACCACGGTGCGCGGGGCGGGAGTTACGGCTTCACTGGCGCGGGCATCGCGGGCCGCACACAGACTGAGGAAACCCAGGGCGCTTAGCCCCAGACAGTGCATGAGACGCATGGCTCGACCTCCTTTTTCTTTGCATCATGCCTGCCGGCGCGGCGCTTGGAAACCATGGCCGCCGCGTGCGCTCCAGTGCGGCTTCGGGCACACTCGCCATCGCGCGCGCGCGCTGGGAGCGATTCGGGGTCTGACCACATGAAGAGACACGTGACTGCCCTCGGCTGCAGTGCGGCAGTGCTGATGTGCGGTGCAATGCCGCAACCCGCGGCGGGTGCACCTCCCTTCATTGCCCGGGCGATCGATGCGCTCAATTCCGTGCATCCGCTCGGGGAGGTCGCCCTGTCGCCCGACGGCAAGCGCCTCGTCTACGGGACCGTCATGATCGGCAAACGCGGCGGCGCGGAGGTGAGCGTGTCCGCGCTCTGGATCGTCGATGCGCGCGATGGCTCGGGTGCCAGGCGGCTCACGGCGTGCGCGGGCGAGGCGTGCGACGAGCACGGTGCCGCCTGGTCGCCCGACGGCAGGCAGATCGCATTCGTCACCACCGATGCGGCGGATCAGCCGCAGATCGCGCTGGCTTCGGCAGCCGGGGACGGGGTGAGAACTCTCACCCGCGCGCACGGCCCGCTCGATACGCCCCGCTTCTCACCCGACGGGCAGCGCATCGCTTTCCTTTATTCCGAAGGTGCGCCGAAGACGCCGGGACCTCTCAACCCGCTGACGCGCGATGCGGGTGTGCTCACCGAGACCGTCTACGAGCAGCGCCTGGCGGTCGTCTCATCCGGCGGCGGCGAGATCCGGCTGCTCGGTCCCGCCGACCTCAACATCTACGAGTTCGACTGGTCGCCCGACGGTGAGCGCTTCGCGGTCACGGCCGCGCACGGCTCCGGGGATGACAACTGGTGGATCGCGGAGCTCGACCTCTGCGATGCCCAGAGCGGCGCGGTCAGCCCGCTGCTCAAGCCGGACCTGCAGATCACCTCCCCGCGCTGGTCGGGGGACGGCACACGGATCGCCTACATC
>WNFI01429860.1_pt1 | contig 12739 bp, 13 predicted proteins | sample 5400471 | NCBI WGS metagenome assembly WNFI01 (sample SAMN13153348, study PRJNA577476) | soil metagenome | isolation source: 100 cm saprolite on Douglas fir-dominated hillslope | place: USA:California | collected 2013-09-17
CGTTGACATAACCGCGCTGATCGATGACCTGACCGCCGAGACAGCGGCGCTTCGCGCGATCATCGATCCGCTGCCCGATGCGGCCTGGCAGCAGGACACACCTGCTCCCGGCTGGACTGTCAGCGACCAGGTATCTCACCTCGCGCATTTCGACGAGGCGGCTGTCAGCGCAGAGACGGACCCCGACGCTTTTACGGCCGACCTCGCCCGGCAGCTGGCGGCAGGCACGCTGGACCCGGACGCGATCGCTCGCCAGTACCGCGACCTAGGCCCGGCGGCGCTGCGCGACTGGTTCGCCCAGGCACGGGCCCGGCTCTTGTCGGTGTTTGCCGACCTGGACCCGGCTCATCGGATGCCCTGGTACGGGCCGTCCATGAGTGTCGCGTCCGCGCTCACCGCGCGGCTGATGGAGACCTGGGCACACGGCCAGGACATCGCCGACGCGGTCGGCGGCGACCGCGAGCCGACTGCCCGGCTCCGGCATGTCGCCCACATCGGCGTCGCCGCCCGCCCTTATAGCTATGCGGCGAACGGCCTCCCTGCGCCGGTAGTGCCGGTCCGGGTGGAGCTGACCGGGCCGACCGGCGAAGCGTGGACCTGGGGCCCGCCCGATGCCAACGACCGGGTCACCGGCCCGGCACTGGACTTCTGCTTGCTGGTTACCCGGCGCAGGCACCGGGACGACACTGCGGTCGAGGCCAGCGGGCCGGACGCGCGGCAGTGGCTGGCAATCGCCCAGTCGTTCGCGGGCGCACCGGGTGCTGGCCGCACTCCCGGCCAATTCGCGCCGGGTGGCACTGTGCACGGCTGAGAACGCAGTCCCGTACGGTATACGCGTTCCAGTCATCCTCATTTGGAGCGCCAGTGACCACCATGCGTGCCGTGTATGCCGCGGCGATCGATTCCGAGCACCCGCTCAACGGCCTCGCCGTCGGCGCGATTGACGAGCCTGGGCCGCCGGCCGAAGGCTGGATACGGGTCGAGGTCCTGGCCAGCTCGCTGAACCATCATGACCTGTGGTCGCTGCGCGGCGTCGGCCTGGCGCCCAGCCAGTTGCCGATGGTGCTCGGCTGCGACGCGGCCGGGATCGGGCCGGACGGCGCCGAGGTCATCGTGCACGCCGTCATTGGCGACCCCGCGGCTGGCCCCGACGAGACATACGACCCGAAGCGCACGCTGCTGTCAGAGCGACACCCCGGCACCTTCGCCGACGCAGTCTGGGTCCCTGCCCGCAACCTGGTGCCCAAGCCGGCCGCGCTGTCGTTCGTCGATGCGGCGTGCCTCCCGACGGCATGGCTGACCGCGTACAAGATGCTGGCCTACAAGGGCCACGTTAAAGAAGGTAACGCCGTCCTGGTCCAAGGCGCCGGCGGAGGCGTGGCCACCGCCGCAGTCGTGCTTGCCCAGGCGCTCGGCGCACGGGTCTATGCCACCAGCCGCAGCGCCGCCAAGCGGGAACGGGTCGCCGCGCTAGGCGCGACGGCCGTTGAGCCGGGCGCACGGCTGCCCGAGCGCGTTGACGTGGTCATCGAGACGGTCGGCGCTCCCACGATGGACCATTCGCTGAAGAGCACTGCGCCGGGCGGCCGGATCATCAGCTGTGGCGCAACCGGCGGCCATCAGGCCGAGATCGACCTCCGGCGGGTGTTCTTCCTCCAAATCGACCTTCTTGGCGCCACCATGGGCAACCGCCAGCAGCTCACTGAGATCGCCGAGCTGATGGCGGGCCGGGGCATCACCCCGGTGATCGACTCCGTCTACCCGTTCGACCGGGCGGCCGAGGCCTTTGCCCGGCTCCAGTCGGGGGAAGCGTTCGGGAAGATCGTGCTCGATCACACCGCCAGCCGGCCGTAGCCGCCGACGGCGCTGACCACTATTGTCCAGGTGTGACCCGCCTGCCAGAGCTGCGCCGTGACGACCTCGACCCCACGGGCCAGGACGTCTGGGACAAGATCATCGGTACTAGAGGTAGCGAGCTTGTCACCAAGACTGGCGGGCTGGCCGGGCCGTTCAACGCGTTCTTGCACGCGCCCGGCGTCGGCCGGCGCCTGAGTTCGCTCGGCGCTGCCTTGCGGTTCGGCACGTCGATCGAGCGACGGCTGACTGAAGTGGCGATCATCACGGTCGGGAGCCGGTGGAAGGCCGAGTTCGAGTGGTGGGCGCACGCGCGGATCGCAAGGGACCAAGGCGTGCCCGACAGCGCGGTCGATGCTATCGGGCGGGGCGATGAGCCGGCCTTCGAGGCGGACGACGAGCGCGCCGTCTACGCCGTTGCCAGCGAGCTGGCACGTACCGGGCAGGTCAGCCAGGCCAGCTACGACGCCGCCTGCGCCCTGCTCGGCGACACCGGCATGGTCGAGCTGGTCTCGCTGTGCGGCTACTACACCCTCATCTCTTTCCTGCTCAATGCGTTCGCCGTTCCGCTGCCGTCCGGCGCCGAGCCCGCCTGGCCAGCTCACGAGACAGCGCTGCCCCCACCCCCGCCTGAAGAGGGTCATAGCTGAGCTTGCCGTGCGGGTGGGGGAGCAAATCTTCCGCGCTCCCGGAGCGGGCGCCCGGCTCTAGCTGAGGCGCGTGTCACACCGAGTGCAGCCCGGAGTTCGTTGCGCTCATTAACATAAGCAAGTAATATAAGTTCATTATGAATGTACCTGCTCCACAGGCTGCACCTCCGCGGGCCGCCGAGGTGGCGGCCGGACTCGGACGCCTGCTCGCGCTGATCCGCTGGCTGAGCCCGCCCGGCTTGTCCCTGACCGCGGCCGCTACGCTGTCGACGCTTGAGCGCTCGGGACCCTGCCGGCTCACTGCACTCTCCGCGGGCGAGGGCGTGACGCAGCCCGCGATGACGCAGCTCGTCGCCAGGCTGGCGGATTCCGGCCTGGTGAGCAGGTCAGCTGACCCGGCCGACGGACGAGTCGTGCACGTACACATCACCACCGCCGGCCGGGCATTGATGGCCAGCAGGCGTGCCGTGCGGGCGGAGCGGATCGCTGGCCTGCTGGCCCGGCTCAGTGAGGCCGATCAGGCTGCTCTGGCTGCGGCCCTGCCGGCTATGGACGCCCTGGCCAGCGTCCAGCGGGATGACCAGCTGGCCGGCGCTGCCGGCGTACCTCAGCACTAACACCGCCAGGCCCCCAGCCCGACAGAAATACCGCCCGGCCCCCAAGCCGGCCCGAAACACCGCCCGGCCTCAGCCGGACAAGTCTCTTGGATGGAGTACCTATGACCGGGACTGCCACCAGCCCCTTCCGGCAGCCGAAGGCGGTTTTCGCCGTCGCTTTCGCGTGCGTCGTGTCGTTCATGGGCATCGGTCTGGTGGACCCGATCCTGCCGTCCATTTCCCATCAGCTGCGTGCCTCGCCGAGCGAGGTAACGCTGCTGTTCACCAGTTACCTGGTCGTCACCGCCGTTGCGATGCTGATCACGAACTGGGTATCGAGCCGACTGGGAGCCAAGCGCACGCTGATCGCCGGGCTCACCCTTATCGTCGTCTTCAGCGCGCTGGCCGGAGCGTCGCCGTCGATCGGCGCCATCATCGGCTTCCGGGCCGGCTGGGGAGTCGGGAACGCGCTGTTCATCGCCACGTCGCTGGCCGTCATCGTAGCCTCGGCCAGCGGTGGCTTCGCGGGCGCGATCGTGCTGTACGAGACGGCACTTGGCCTCGGCATCGCTGTCGGCCCATTGCTCGGCGGCGTGCTCGGCGAGATCAGCTGGCGCGGCCCGTTCTACGGGGTCGCCGCGCTGATGGCGATCGCTCTCATCGCGACTGTCGTGCTGGTCGAGCCGATCCCACGTCCTGCCCACAAGACCGGCCTGTCCGCGCCGATACGCGCGCTGCGCCACCGAGGCCTGCTCACGCTCTCGCTGACCGCCCTGTGTTACAACTGGGGTTTTTTCACAGTCCTCGGCTATGCGCCATTCCCGATGAACCTGAGCCCGATCCAGCTCGGCCTTGTCTTCACCGGCTGGGGCATGATGGTCGCGATTTTCGCGGTGTTCGGCGCGCCCCGGCTGCAGGCCAGGTTCGGCATCGCCCGAGCAATGTACGCGAACCTCGCCGCGTTCGCTGTCATCATCTTGGTGATCGCGATCTGGACCACCGACCGGGCCGTACTCATCCCGGCCGTCATCGCGTCCGGGATCTTCATAGGCGTGAACAACACGATCACTACCCAGGCCGTTATGACGATCGCACCGGTGGAGCGGCCGGTCGCCTCGGCTGCCTACAGCTTCGTGCGGTTCATCGGCGGCGGACTGGCGCCATACGTGGCCGGGCGCCTCGTCGTCACGCTCAACATCCACGTGCCGTTCTTCATCGCGGCGGGCGCGGTGGCGGCCGGGATAGTGGTCCTGACAACCGTCCGCAGGCAGCTCGGCGAGGCCGAGCGGGTGCAGGCGGAGCATGTCAGCAGTACGGTGGCGGCAGTGGCGCAGCCAGCCGAACGCATCGTCGCAGTGCAGGCGGAATCCGCCGCATCCGCCGACGGCTCAGCGCCGGCGATTATCCTGGCCGCTGTCGATGACTCGCCGATAGCGAGCATGGTCACCGAGGCAGCGGCGCGGCTGGCAGGGCTAAGCAGCCGGTCGGTCCATGTCGTCCACGCCAGGGAAGCAGCCGTGGCCAGTGAGGTCGGTGTCGACGGGGAGGATCTCGACCACGCGCGAGCCCTGGTCCGCCGGCACTTGGATCAGCTCGCCGCGCACCACGTCCCGGCCGAGGGCCAGATCCTGCTGCACGCCGCCGATCATGGCGCCGCGGGCCGGATGGTGGCCGAGTACGCCGACGCCGTCGGGGCTACCACGATCGTAATCGGAGCGCCAACCCACGGCGGGCTTGGCGAGCTCATGGACGCCAGCTCCAGCCGCGAACTGCTGCGCTTGGCGAGCAGCCATATAGTGATCATCAATCCGGCCGCCCCGATGCCCCCCGCCGTGCCGCTGAACGCAGACCGAGCCGCGGCGGCCAGCTAACGAGAGGAACGCTATGTCCCTTGTGGTTGTGGCAACTATCGTGCCCAAGCCCGAGCACCGCGACGAGGTCGTAGCAGCCTTCCGCGACGCGATCGCCCAGGTGCACAGCGAGGAGGGCTGCGAGCTGTACGCACTGCACGATGCACCCGACCGGCTGATCATAGTGGAGAAGTGGTCGAGTCCCGAGGCGTTCCGCGCCCACAGCAAGAGCCCGGCCCTTTCTGCCCTGAACCCGAAGCTCGCCGGGAAGGTCGCGGGGCCGCCGGAAGTTATCGTCACGCAGCCGGTGGCGGCCGGAGATCCGGCCAAGGGTCAACTCTAGCTTGAGTCGGCGGGACAAAATCTGGGTGCTCCCGAACCCGCGCGGCTGCGACCGTTGGCAAGTTGCGCGAAACGGCACGCCGGAAAACGGATTGCGCCCGGCAGAGTGGTCCTGCTGAGCTGACCGCATGCCGGGCATCACCAGGGCTGACATCGCCGCGTTCCGTACGCACGGCTATGTGGTGGTGCCCGGCGCGCTCGACGACGGGCAGCTCTCCAGCCGGCGGGCAACGGCCGGGACGATGCTGGCCGCTCAGCCGCCGCCAGCTGGGCAGGCAGGCCCGTACTTCCTCTGGCCGCGGTTCGAGAGCGGCGACGGCAGCGGACTGCTGGCCTTCTACCACCAGAGCGGCATTGCCCAGTTGGCCGCCGCGCTGCTGCGCGCCGGGCACCCATCTGCGGTTCGGCACGTACCTGGCCGAGCATGGCGTGGATGCGCTTGCCCGGCTGCACCCTGAGCCCTACGCTCCAGTCAACCTGGGCGAACCGGTTCAGGTGACCGGTCCTGCTGGCAGCGTGGTGTTCGCCCACTACCTGCTCGGACACAACATCGGCGGCCACGACGGGCCGGCCGGCGCGCCCGCGCGGCAAGTCGCGTACTACCGGCTGCGCGCCACTGGCCACCGGGCGCGCTGGCGCGACGCCGTCATCAGCCCGCTGCTGGAGTTCCGGGACTCCTGACCGCGTAAGTCAGCGGACCCCGTTCCCCTCACAAACGGAAACTGGTCCCGACGGAATTGGGCACGAACGCCCCGGGGAAGCGTGCGGACATTGCGTGCTGGGCGCGCCAGCCCGTGCAGTGCGCCGGGACGAGCCAGCCAGGGTTCATCGCGGCCAGGTCGTCCAGCACCTGCGGGATCAGGGGCTCGAAGACCGGCCCGTTCAGGTGGAAGCCGCCGATCAGCGCGTACAGCGGCTGGTCGCCGGTGAGGCGCCGGGCGTACCGGGCGATGTTGACCACGCCGGCGTGGCCGCAGCCGGTCAGGACCACCAGGCCCTTCCCCGCGACGTTGAGAATGAGCGCCTGGTCGTCGAGCACCAGCGGATCGGGTTCCCAGCTGCCGCCCAGCCAGGCTTGCTGCGGCGGGAAGCCGGGCTCGTACCCTGTCGTTCGCGGCACCTCACCGGTGATCAGGACCGATTCGCCGAACAGAAAGCTCGGCTGCTGCTCCTCGATGATCTCGAAGCCCGCTCCGGTCAGCGCACGTTTGCTGGTGGTCGGGAGCTCGATCGGATCGCGTCCCGGCAGGAGGACGCGCCGGCGCCGCCAGAAATGCGGGTGGATCAGCACCGGCATGTTCGCCCGGCCGACCGCGCGGATGAGGCCGACAATGCCCGTGGTGTGGTCCAGATGACCGTGGCTGCAGACGATCGCCTCGATCGAGAACGGATCAAGCTGCAGCCGCCGCATGTTGTCGGCCATACCGTCCGGGCTGGCTCCTGCATCGAACAGGAACGTGTGGTTAAGCCCCGCCTTGCTGACTGTAATCAGCGCCGAGAAGCCATGCTCGGCGACCAGCGCTTCCGGAACCTGCTCGTTCTCCATCACGGCCGACGCGCGGGCCGGCTCAGCACCGATGGTCGCGCGCCGCGCCGGGCCCTGGTCGGGCATTAAGAGATCGACAACGTTGTCTATCAGCGTCGTTACGACGACCGAGTCGACTGGCTCCAGGTTGATCGTGACGGTCGGCTCGAAATCGTGAAGCACAGCAGAAGCGAGGCCGGCCGGGCTGTCATCACTGCACACACGCCACATGGTAGACACAGGCGGGACTCGAACAAAGGAAGGGCAAACGTGCGGGTATCGGGGCCAAATGGTTACTGGGTCAGCGACGACCCATCGCTGATCGACCTGGCGCAGGTGCATGACTGGATGAGCCGCCAGAGCTACTGGGCCGCAGGCCGGTCCTACGACGTCACGGTTCGCTCGGTGCAGCATTCGCTGGTGCTCGGCTTGTATGCGGCCGACGGCTCGCAGGCAGGCTTCGCCCGCCTGGTTACCGACCAGGCCACGTTCGCCTGGCTGTGCGACGTCTTCGTCGGCGCCGAGCATCGCCGCCGAGGGCTCGGCGCGTTCCTGGTAGCGCAGGCGACGGGGCATCCCGCAGTTGCCGATATCCGGCAGGTCCTGATGACCGAGCCGGGCCGCACGCTGTACCGGCGGCTTGGGTTCGGCCCGCTGGCGAGCACCGAGCGCTGGATGGAGCGGCCTGGTAGCTAGCCCAGGGCGCTCGCCCCGGCCACCACCCGGTCCGCCCACCGAATCAGCTCAGCGACGACCTCGTCGGAGTTCGTCTCGTTCAGGATCTCGTGTCGGCCGCCGGGATAGGTCCGGACCGTCACGTCGCGCAGGCCCGCTGCGGCGTACCGGTCGGTCAGCGGGGTCAGCAGCGTAAGGCCGCCGTTCACCGGGTCGGCTTCGCCTACCGCGACGTAGACCGGCAGGCTGGACCGCATGGCTGACACCTGGGCCGGGTCGGCAAGCCGCCGGGCGCCGATGAACATGTCCTTGGACGACTGCGGATCGATGCCGAACCCGCACAGCGGATCGGCGACGTAGGCATCCACGACCGCGTCGTCGCGCGAGAGCCAGTCATAGTCCGTGCGGGCTGGCTGAAACGGCGCGTTGAACACCGTCAGGTCCAGCGGCTGGTCCAGGTCTAGGGCAGGCTCCAGCAAGTCGATGACGGCAGTTCCGGTCAGCACGGCGCCGTCGACGTCCGCGCTGCGGTCCAGCAGGTACTGCTGCACCGCGAACGAGCCCATGCTGTGACCCAGCAGGACCACCGGCAACCCGGGCTGCTCAGCGCGGATGTGCGCGGTCAGCAAGCCGATGTCGTCGACCAGGGCCTGCCAGCCGCCCTCGCCCAGGTCGCCAGGCGCATCTGGGCTGGTGCTCGCGCCATGACCGCGCTGGTCTTGCGCATAGACGACGTAGCTGGCGTCAGCCAGCGCCTTCGCCACGTGGCCGTAGCGCTGCGCGTGCTCGCCCATCCCATGCGTGATCTGGAGCGCGGCGCGCGCCTGCCCGGCCGGGTCCCACCGGTAGGCGGCAATCTGAGTGCCGTCCGACGAGGCGTAGCTGAACCTGCTCGAGGCCATCGCGATCCTTCCGGTGATCTGCACGCTGCGGCTTGGTCAAGTATCGCCACCCGCGCCGGAACTTGCAGGGCCAGCACGCAGGACGCTATCGACAGGGCGGCGCACGCTGACCGCCGTCTGCGTGACGGTTCCGAGCCGGAGCATCAGCTGCGGGTAATCGCACTCGCAAAGCCGGGAGCGGATCAGCTCGCGCGGCTCTGGCAGCTCGAGCGGCTGGCTATGCATGGCCGCCGCCACGCCGCAGCTAGCGCCGGTGAGCAGAAGCCGCTGCAGCGCCTGCCCCGCGGCCACCCAGTCGGCTGGACGGTCTTCCGTAGTCGTGAGCAGGCAGGCCACGCCAGCCGAGTGGCTCGCGGTGGCCGAACCAAACCTGGGGACGCCCCAATTGCGGCCATGGGCAAAGTCGCGGCCCGGAAAGTCCGGCACCGTGTGCTCTGGCCGGGTCGGATAGGACGTATGCGGCACTCCGTCGCGGCGCGTGCTTCCGGGCCGCACCACCCAGGCTGCTAGTTCCTGCACGTACCTGGCGTCGGCATGTTGTCTATCCTCGGCAGACTGGACTTCGGCCGCGAGCATGGCGCAGTCGGATGGATCAGCGATGATTCGAAGTGCGGCGCCGTCCTTGGCGGCTCCTGCAGTAAGCACGGCCAGCAGCTGGCCAGACAGCGGCAGCGGATCGAAGCCGCCGCGGTGCGTGCGCCGCCTCGTTACCTGCCGGAACAGGTGCTGTTCACAGTCGGCTGCAGGCTCACGGCCAGCACAGCTCAGCCGGGCGATCAGCAGCGGCTCTGCTGGATTCGGGAGCACTTGGGCCTTGGGCACGTAGCCGAGCGAGCGAACCGCAAGCCTGGCGTTGAAGAGCGCCGCACCGCAGCTAATGACCATCTCGCGACCGCTGGCATCGGTGACCGCCAATTGCCGGTCGGCATCGGCGAAGAGGGTGAGCCCGGCAGTGCAGAAGGTAAACCACCATGGCTGGGTGTTCAGCACCGATGGGGCCCAGGTGGCGGCCTCGGCCACGTATGCCGCCATCCCGGCGTCCGACAGCGGCTGCGCCATGCCAAGCTCCGGCCCGGCCTGCCTATCGGCTGCCATTGGGCCATTTGCCATTGGCCCTCCCGCTCAGAGAACGACCTGATCCAGCCAGCAAGCGTCACCAACACGACTTGGGGGCAGATGTGCGAAGGTCCGTGATTGCCGGGACGTTCGCCTGTCCTGCCGCGGGCCGCTGGGTGCTTCCAGCTTATGACCGGTCGAAAACCGGCAATTGGACGTGCCCAGGGTGCTCCGAGTCGGCGAACACCTCGAACCGGCACCGCTGCCCGGACGTGGCCGCGCCGAACGGCTCGGCGGTGCCGAAACTGCGCGCGTACCGGGGGAACGCGCCACCGGCGACCTGGACGCGGATCCGATGTCCGGCGAGCATCCGGTACGCCGTCGGGGAAAGCGTCACGTCCACCGCTAGCACGCCGTCGGCGCCGGTCCCGATATCGGGCGCCGACAAGGTTTGCGGGCTCAGCCTTCGGATGCCGTCAACGACGTTGCGTGACACGTCCTGGATGTCCACGTCGCATACCCGGACGAACACGTCCGCGTGAGGCAGGCTGGTGCGGACATAGATGCGGGCCGTTACCTGGCCCACAACTGAAGGTGGCTGGCGCAGCGGATCCGGGTTCGGTGCCGGTGGCCAGGCCGCCGGCTGCGCGCAGGTAGTAGCTGACAGCCGACGAGTCGGCCGGCGGCCACTGCTGGCAGTCCAGCCAGGTATCCGCGCGCTGCAGGAACAGCCGCACGGGCGGTCCGGCCGGAGGCGGCCCGCCGGCCAGATGGTGGCTGAGCCACGCGATGTCCTGCTGGGTGATCGCGCGCAACTCGGCGGGCTCGCCATGCAGCCATGGCCCCACCGTCAGCCGGGCCGATACTCCGGCGGACCGAAGCGCCGCATAGTCCCCCAGCTGCTCAGGCAGGAAGAGGTCCCACCAGCCCGTCACCATGCTGACGGGCGGCATTCTGGCCAGGTCGGCGCCGTCATGGTCAGCCCCGGCCCAGAACGAGTCACCGGGCGCCGCGTGGTCGACGAAGTCCCGCCAGAACAGCACCGGCGCGCCAGCCACGTCCACGTCGGCGGCCTGCAGCGGCACCTTCCGCAGCGCCCGCCTGATCCGGGCCAGCTCCAGCGGGTTCGGGATGAGGTTAGGCAGCCGCCCGCGCTCCTGATTACCGATCAGCGCGGACCAGTTCAGCGCATTCCGCAGGCCAGGCGCGCCATGATCGTAGAACGCGGCGGTGATCCTGGCCGCCGTGATGTGCAGCGAGACCGACTTGAGCGGTGGATCGACGTAGGGCGCGATCGCCCACTGGGTATGGCCAAGGTAGCTGCCGCCAACCATAGAGACAGTGCCGTCGCACCACGGCTGGTCACGGAGCCACGCCACCGTGGCCAGGCCGTCGGCGTGCTCATGCAGGAACGGCCGGAACTCGCCGCCAGAACCGAACGTCCCGCGGGTGCTCTGGATGAAGACCTGGAAGCCGTGACGCGCGAGCGGGGCGGCGAACAGGATTGCCGCCAGACCCGCCCGCCCGTAAGGCGAGCGGACTAGCACGACCGGACGCGAGCCGTCGGCCCTGGTCGGCTTGTAGTGATCGCCGAGCAGCACGACGCCGTCAGGCATAGGCACTGCGACATTGCGCCGCGTCAGGTAAGGCTCGTCTGCCGCCGGCAGTCCGAGCGCCCGGTCAAGCGCACGGCCGGTGATGCGTGACAGTGGATTCACGGCACGTGCCGTGCGTGCTCGGCGAAGCAGTCCAGGCCCTCGGCACCGAACGGCGCGAGCCCGCAGACGCTGACCGCGGCGACGACGCGGTCCGGCAGCAGGGCCCCGCAAGCCGGCGTGCGACCGTCGGGAAGGACAAGATCGGTTTCTGTCAGCACGTACCCGAGCTTAACGGGCGCGCTGGCAGGCGGGTGCGCGCTGCCACGCGGCCGGATGACTCGCTGCGCGAGATTCTGCGGACGTCGCAATGCCCTTATCGTGGTTTTCGGGGGACAGTTGGGGGTGGTCCCGCAGACCGTTCGGCTGGCGAAAGGCGGAAACCGTGGCGCCGGAGATCGGCTGGCCGGGTTTCTGGGCCGTGACCCGGCATGCGGACGTCGAGCAGCTGTCCCGCCATCCGGAGCTCTTCTCCTCGGCGCGCCGGCTGTCGCTGTTCGGTGAGGTCCCCGAGGCGCAGATCGATCTGCAGCGGCTGATGATGCTGAACATGGACCCGCCGCAACACACCCGGCAGCGAGCCTTCGTGAACCGCGGTTTCACGCCCCGCATGATCAGCCGGCTCGAGTCGCACATCGCGCAGATATGTCACGAGCTGATGGATGAGATACATGGCCGCGGCCGGGCCGAGTTCGTCGCCGACATCGCAGCGCCGCTGCCGCTCTGGGTGATCTGCGAGCTAGTCGGCGCTCCAGTGGAAGACCGCGGACGCATCTTCGAGCTGTCGAACCTGCTGATCGGGTCCGCTGATCCGGAGTTCCAGGCCGCGCCCGGAGCCCAGCAGAACGCCGCCGCCGAGGTCTACGCTTACGGGGCCGCGCTCGCTGAGCGCCGCCGGGATAAGCCCGCCGACGACATCGTTACTCAGTTGCTGCGACCCAACGATAACGGCGAGGCGCTGACCAGCGATGAGTTCGACCTGTTCTTCCTTCTGCTGACGGTGGCGGGGAACGAGACCACCAGGAACGCGGCCGCTGGGGGAATGCTCGCGCTGTTCGAGCATCCTGATCAATGGCAGCGGCTGCTGGACGAGCCTGCCCTGATCCCAGCGGCGGCCGAGGAGATCGTGCGGTGGGTCAGCCCGGTGAACTTGTTCCGCCGGACGGCCACCCGCGATACCGAGCTGGGCGGCCAGCGGATCGCCGCGGGTGACAAGGTTGTGGTTTTCTACGCCTCGGCCAATCGCGATCAGGATGTCTTCGCCGCCTCCCAGCAGTTCGACGTGGGACGCGAGCCCAATCCGCATGTCGGCTTCGGCGGCGGCGGCCCGCATTTTTGCCTGGGCAGGCACCTGGCGGCGCTTGAACTTCGCATCTTGCTGCAGGCCCTCACCGAGCGCATGCCGAAAATCCAGCTGGACGGCGAGATCAGCAGACTGCGCTCGAACTTCATAAACGGCATCAAGCGCATGCCGGTGCGTTTCTGAGACTTAGCCCGGAGCGCCCCCGCGGTTCATATCGTGCACAGATTCCGTCGGCGGCCAGGTGGTCCAGCTGCTACGGCGCTTGCCGGGACGAGGGCTATGCGACCTTCCGCGGAAGCCGGAGCGTGAGGACCGCGCCGCGTGGGGGTGC
>WNFI01692591.1_pt1 | contig 12739 bp, 11 predicted proteins | sample 5400471 | NCBI WGS metagenome assembly WNFI01 (sample SAMN13153348, study PRJNA577476) | soil metagenome | isolation source: 100 cm saprolite on Douglas fir-dominated hillslope | place: USA:California | collected 2013-09-17
GTTGCGCGTCGAGCAAGTCGCCGACGGCAAGATAGCCATCGATGACGACCATGTGACGCCGGTGTTCACGCCCTATTCCGGCCGCGTCACCCGACTCCTTGCCAAGCCCGGCGACGTCGTCGAGCGCGGCGCGCCGCTGCTGGCGCTCGAGGCGAGCGAATTCGTCCAGGGCCAGAACGACCTGATCGCCGCCGCTGCCGCCCTCAACAAAGCGCGGTCCCACCTCAAGCTGGCGCAGATCAACGAGCGGCGGCAGGCGGAACTCTATGCCGCCCGCGCCGGCGCGCTCAAGGACTGGGAGCAGGCGCAGGCCGACCTCGCGGCGGCGCGCAACGATACGCGCACCGCGGAGACCACGCTGGCAGCGGCGCGCAACCGGCTGCGCATTTTCGGCAAGGGCGACGGTGATATCGGCGCGCTCGAGAGCGCCGCCAAGATCGACCCCGAGGCGATCGTCGCGGCGCCTATCCGCGGCACGGTGATCCAGCGCAAGGTCGGCCCCGGCCAGTACATCAGCGCCGGCGCCACCGATCCGGTCTTCGCCATCGGCGACCTGTCGAAGGTATGGCTCGTCGCCAATGTGCGCGAGACCGACGCGCCCCTGGTGCGCGTGGGGCAGGCGGTGGAAGTGCGTCTACTGGCCTATCCCGGGCGCGTATTCAGCGCGAAAATCGCGTACGTCGCCCCGGCCGTCGACGCCAGCACCCACCGCCTGCCTGTGCGCGCCGAGGTCGACAACACCGACGGCGCGTTGAAGCCCGAGATGTTCGCCAGCTTCAGCATCATTACCGGCGACGGGATCGCCGCGACCGCCGTGCCGCAGGAGGCCGTGGTCTACGAGGGCGATAAGGCGCGGGTATGGGTGGCGCAGCCGGACCGCACCGTCGCGTCGCGGGAGATCCGCACCGGGCGCAGCGGCAACGGCCTCGTCGAGGTGCTCGACGGGCTGCAGGCGGGCGAGAGCGTCGTCACCAGCGGCACGCTGTTCATCGACCGCGCCGCGCGTGGCGATTGATCCGCGCAATCCGGTGCGGATCGGGACAAGGTTAGTGCGGCCATGAACGCCATTCTCGGCATCGCCCTCCGGCAACGCGCCATCGTCCTCGTGCTGTTTCTGGCCTTGCTGCTGTCGGGCCTGTTCGCCTTCATGCGCCTCAACATCGAAGCCTATCCCGACCCGGTGCCGCCGCTGGTCGACGTCGTCACGCAGAATTCCGGGCAATCGGCCGAGGAGATCGAGCGCTACATCACCATCCCGATCGAAGTGCAGATGGCGGGCATCCCGCATGTCAGCGCCGTGCGCACGATCTCGCTGTTCGGCCTGTCCGACGTCAAGGTGCAGTTCACCTACGACTTCACCTATGACCAGGCCGAGCAGTGGGTGATCAATCGCCTGTCGCAGCTGCCGCCGCTGCCCAACGGCGCGCAGCCGCAGATCTCGCCGGAGAGCCCGATCGGCGAGATCTACCGCTACCGCCTCGTCGGACCGCCGGGCTACTCCGTCACCGACCTCAAGACCATCGAGGATTGGGTCCTCGCGCGGCGCTTCAAGGCCGTGCCCGGCGTCATCGACGTCGTCGGCTGGGGCGGCAAGACCAAGACCTACGACATCACCGTCGACCTCGCCCGCCTCGTCAACTACGGCCTGACATTGCCGCAGCTGCTGCAGGTGCTCAACAACAGCAACATCAATGTCGGCGGCCAGACGGTGAATATCGGCCCGCAGTCGGCGGTGGTGCGCGGCATCGGGCTGGTGCATTCGATGGACGACATGCGCAAGACCATGCTGACCGCGAGCAACGGCACCCCGGTACTGCTGGGCGACGTCGCCACGGTGACCGTCGGCCACGCGCCGCGCCTCGGCATCGCCGGCCGCGACGACGACGACGACATCGTCCAGGGCATCGTCCTCATGCGTCGCGGCGAGCGCAGCCTGCCGACCTTGGGGCGGGTCGAGGCCGAGGTCGAGAAGATCAATAGCGGCGGCCTCCTGCCGCCGGGAGCGCGTGTCGAGAAGATCTACGATCGCCGCGACCTCATCAATGTCACGACCAACACCGTGCTGCACAACATGCTGCTCGGCATAGTGCTGATCTTCCTGGTGCAGTGGGCGTTCCTCGGCAATCTGCGCAGCGCCGTCATCGTCGCCGCGACGATCCCCTTCGCGCTGTGCTTCGCCGTCGACATCATGGTGCTGCGCGGCGAGTCGGCGAACCTGCTCTCGGTCGGCGCCATCGATTTCGGCCTCGTCGTCGACGCCACCGTCATCATGATGGAGAACATCTTCCGCCATCTCGCTGGCGCCGCCGCCACACGGCCGGAGCGCGTGCGCCGCCGCACCGCCGCCGCTGGCGCCGGGCTGCCCGGGCGGCTCGGCGCCATATACGTCGCGGCGCAGGAGGTCAGCCGGCCGATCTTCTTCTCGGCGGCGATCATCATCGCGGGGTTCGTGCCCTTGTTCACCTTGGCGGGGATCGAGGGGCACATCTTCGCGCCGATGGCGCGGACCTATGCCTATGCGCTGCTCGGCGGCCTCATCGCCACCTTCACGGCGTCGCCGGCGCTCGCCGCCCTGCTTCTCCCGGACAAGGTGCGCGAGACGGAGACGATCATCATCCGCGGCTTGCGCCGCCTCTACCGTCCCGTCGTCGCATTCGCCCTGGCCAACCGCATCCTGACGCTGGGCGGCGCGGCCATGCTCGTCGCTTTGGCCGCGATCACCGTGCCTTTGCTCGGCCTCGAATTCCTGCCCAAGCTCGAGGAAGGCAATCTCTGGATCCGCGCCACCCTGCCGCCGTCGATTTCGCTCGAGGAAGGAAGCGGCTATGTCAGTCGCATGCGCGCCGTCATCAAAGGCTTTCCCGAGGTCGAGACGGTCATCTCGCAGCATGGGCGGCCCGACGACGGCACCGACGCGACCGGCTTCTTCAATGCCGAGTTCTACGTGCCGCTTAAGCCGGTCGATGAATGGCCCGGCGGTATCGACAAGCCGGCGTTGACACAAAAAGTCGCTCAGGCGTTGGGATCGCAGTTTCCCGGCGTCGCGTTCAATTTCTCGCAGAACATCGAGGACAACGTCGAGGAAGCGGCGTCGGGGGTCAAGGGCGAGAACTCGGTGAAGCTGTTCGGCCCCGATCTCGCCACGCTCGAAAAGACCGCGGACAAGATCAAGCAGGTGATGGCGACCGTGCCGGGCGTCACCGACCTCGCCGTGCTGTCCTCGCTCGGGCAGCCGACGATCCGCATCGACATCGACCGCGCCCGCGCGGCGCGCTACGGCCTCACGCCCGGCGACGTCAACGCCACGATCCAGGCCGCCATCGGTGGCCAGGCGGCCGGCGATCTCTATGAAGAGGGCAGCGACCGGCATTTCCCGATGGTGGTCCGCCTGGCGCCGCGATACCGCCAGAGCCTTGCCGCCATCCGCGACATCTCCGTCGGCGTGCCCGGCGCCAATGGTGTCGTGCAGGTGCCCTTGAGCGAGGTGGCGCGCATCGATCTCGTTTCTGGTGCATCCTTCATCTATCGCGGGCAGCAGGAGCGCTACATCCCCATCAAGTTCAGCGTGCGCGGCCGTGACCTCGGCAGCGCCGTGCGCGATGCCCAGGACCGCGTCGCCCGCGGCGTCGAGATGCCCGGCGGCTACCGCCTCGAATGGGTCGGCGAGTTCGGCAACCTCGAGGATGCGCTGCACCGCCTCGGGATAGTCGTGCCGCTTAGCATCTGCCTCATCGCCGTCCTGCTCTATTTCAATTTCGGCTCCTTGCGCGACACGCTTCTCGCTGCGAGCGTCATCCCCATGGCGCTGATCGGCGGCGTTTTCGCGCTCTATCTCACCGGCACGGCGTTCAGCGTGTCGGCGGCGATCGGCTTTATCGCGCTGTTCGGCATCGCCGCGATGGACGGCATCATCGTACTCGCCTATTTCAACGGCCTCGTCGACGCCGGCGTCGAGCGCACGCAGGCGATCCTGCGCACCGGCGAGGTGCAGATGCGCCCGGTGGTGATGACCTGCATCGCCGCCTGCGCCGGCCTGTTGCCGGCGGCGGTCTCCACCGGCATCGGCGCCCAGGTTCAGCGCCCGCTGGCGCTCGTCGTCGTCGGCGGCATGATCTTGGCGCCCATACTGATCCTCATCGTCCTGCCGGTGGCGATCGAGCAGCTCTCTCGCCACGAGCAAGCGCGCTCCCCGGGCGGGGCGCAGTCCCATGCCGCCGAGTGATGGGGGCGGCGCCATGACCGAACGCCGCGCCGATGCCTCGACATCGCTCGCCGCCGCGTCGAGCTCGGCCAGGCGAGCTATCTCTCGCTGCTCAACGCGCAGCAGACCTATCAGCAGGCCCGCATCAATCTCGTGCAAGCGCAGGCGAGCCGGTTTGCCGACACCGCGGCGCTGTTCCAGGCGCTGGCGGCGGCTGGTGGAACCGCGCCGACGTCACGGCCCAAGAAAGCATCGTTCGCCGCAGCCTCCGATCGCGCGCCGTGAATTTTTTCGACATCGCCGCTCGTGACGCTTGACAAGCGCAGGGGCGTCAATTTATGTGCGCATGGTTGCGACGACTTGAGCAAGTCGCGGCTCATGTTCAACGCCAGAGAGCAAGATGGATAGCCACCCTAGTCGTGCCACCGTCATCGCCGTTCGTACGGCGGTAGCGGCGGCGTCCAAGGACACGAATGTCCCCTGCTGCGCGCAGGGTGACCAGGAGAAGGCCTCCATCGCGTAGCCCTTCTCCGGTTCACCTCGAGCCGCAACAGGGCGGCGGAAGGAAGGTGAACCATGAGGGATACCCTCGCATTGGCCCTGGTTCGGGCCGAGCTTTGCCGGGACGCCGCGAAACGGCACCGGCTCAATGAAACGCAACCGCGCCGCGGTCCGCGTGCCGCCCTCGGCCGAATGCTCCGCTTCAAGCGCCGGATCCCCGCCGAGCCGCGGCACGAGCGCCGGACGGCGTCGGAACCCTCCTCGCCCGACTAGCCAGACGCTACCGCAGACTTTGCACCGCGAGTAATGCCGGCGGGCGCTTTCGCTCGCCCGAGTAGCGAGCGGTCGGGATCGGCCGCCCGTCGGGACAAACGCGCGTCGAGCGCGGCACGAGTTCGAGGAGTTGTACCATGAGCATGAAGCCATCACCGATTCACGCTATGCCCGGCGGGGTATTGCGCAGCGCGCAGCTCGATGAGGCGCATATCGGCCACATCAGCGGTGCGCTCGGCACGATCCGACAGGGCGATATCGCGCCGCGCCTCGGCTGGCGAGCCCGGCTGAGGACGCTCCTCGCCATTCTCGGCCCCGGCCTGATCGTCATGGTCGGCGACAACGACGCCGGCGCCTTCAGCACCTATGCCCAGGCCGGCCAGAACTACGGCACGACGCTGCTGTGGACGCTGCTCCTCCTCATCCCGGTGCTCTATGTGAACCAGGAGATGGTGCTGCGCCTCGGCGCCGTCTCGGGCATCGGCCATGCCCGGTTGATCTTCGAGCGGTTCGGCAGGTTCTGGGGCGCCTTCAGCGTCATCGACCTCTTCTTGCTCAACGCGCTGACGGTCGTGACCGAGTTCATCGGCATCACCCTGGGGCTCGATTATCTCGGCGTGCCGAAGCTGTGGGGCGTGATCGCCGCGGCGGCGCTCGTCATGGCTGCGGCCGGCACCGGCAATTTTCGCCGTTTCGAGCGTTTCGCGCTGGGCCTTGTCTTCGGCAGTCTGCTGCTCATCCCGGTGTTTCTCATGATCCATCCGCCGGCCGGCCAGATGGCGCACGACCTCTTCGTGCCGAAAATGCCCCAGGGAACCGCGCTGAACGAGGTAATGCTGCTGATCATCGCCATCGTCGGCACGACGGTTGCGCCGTGGCAGCTGTTCTTTCAGCAGAGCTACGTCGTCGACAAGCGCATCACGCCGCGCTTCATCGGCTATGAGCGCGTCGATCTGTGCATCGGCATCGGCATCGTTATGGTCGGCGCCGTCGCGATCATGGCGTTCACGTCCGCCACATTCGCCGGCCGGCCCGAGTTCGGGAATTTCGCCGACGCCGGCATGGTCTCGCTTGGAATGGAGCGGTATTACGGCCGCTTGCCGGCCGTCCTGTTCACGGTGGCGCTGGTCGACGCCTGCATCATCGGCGCTTGCGCGGTGTCGTTGGCCACCGCCTATGCCATCGGCGACGTCTTCGCGCTGCGTCATTCGCTGCACCGGAAGCCGGGCGAGGCCAAGGGTTTCTACGCCATCTATTTCGGCCTCGTCGCGCTGGGCGCAGCGCTGGTCCTCGCTCCAGGGGTCCAGCTCGGCCTGCTCACCAACGCGGTCCAGGCGCTCGCCGGCGTGCTGCTGCCGGGCGCCAGCGTGTTCCTGCTGCTGCTCTGCAACGACCAGGCCGTGCTCGGCCCCTGGGTGAACGGGCGATGGCTCAACCTCTTCACCGGCGCCGTGGTCGCGGTCCTGGTGATGCTGTCGGTCGTCCTGACCGCGTCGGTTCTTTACCCCGCCATTTCCGAGACCGTGATCCTGGCGATCCTCATCGGCGGCAGCGCCATCGCCCTCGCCGTCACCGGCAGTATGACGCTTGTCAAGCATCGGCGCGGCCGAACAACGCGGGCGCCGATACCCGATCGTTCGCCGCGCGAGACATGGCGGATGCCGCCGCTCGGCGAACTGCCGCCGACGCCGCTCACGCCGCTCAACCGCATCTGGCTCGGCGTCCTGCGCGGCTATCTCGTCATCGCCGGCGGGCTCGTCCTGGCACGCATCGTCCAGCTCGCGACCGGGGGCGGCTAGGGAGAAGAAATGGGGGACGACGGTAGTAGAACCGGTGCCGCGGCCATTCGGCCGGCCGCGGCGCCCGAAAAAACCTGAAATGCTCTCGGTCGTTTGGCGAGGGCGAATCTGAACGCCTTGGCTGCGCATAGGCGGTAGGGTTCGCGACGCCGGCCGCCGGGAGGAAGGCGGTGGGCGATGGAACGGCGTCTCAAGCTAAGCTGGGTCCTGGTCAGCTCCGATCGGCCGGTCTGTGGGAAAACCAAGATCCTTGTCATGAAGTGGTCGGTCGAAGCCGTGCATGATCAGGCGATGCCTCCGCACCGTCATGTCCTTCGGTCGGACCAGGGCGCGCGGGCCGGCACAGCCGACAGGCCGGCGGGGCGGGGCCGCTCGGTCGGGGCACGACTCCTCATCATCGGCGGCGCGCTTGGTGCCCTCCTCCTGGCAATGACGGCGTCCTGCAGCGCGGCAGAGCTCGAGTCGCCGGCGCCAGCGGAAGACTGGAGCCTGCATTTCCAATCGACCGGCATCTGGCAGGGCTATCCCGGCTTCCATTCACCCTTCCGCGGGCCCAACAGCCTCCCCGGCGGCGGCGAGGCGCGCGAGACCATCAGCGGCACCGTGTTCCTCGGCCGGCGGCTGCCCTGGGACGGCGGCGAGCTCTATTTCAATCCGGAGTTCAATCAGGGTTTCGGCCTCGCCCGGACCGAGGGCGTGGCCGGTTTCCCCAATGGCGAGGCGCAGAAAGCCGGTTTCCACACGCCCAAGCCCAATGTCGCGCGGCTCTTCCTGCGCCAGACCTTCGGCCTGGGCGGCGCCAAGGAGACGATCGAGGACGGCGCCAACAGTATCGCGACGACAGTCGACGTGTCGCGCATCACCGTGACCGCCGGCAAATTCGCGGCGCCCGACATCTTCGACGACAACCAGTATGCGCATGACCCGCGCACCACCTTCCTCAATTGGAGCCTGTGGGAGGCCGCCGCCTGGGACTATCCCGCCGACCGAGACGCGGCACGAGCTGCGCGGCGAGCCTGGCAAGCTGCGCTTCCTCGTCTTCGCCAACCGCGCCCATATGGGCAATCTGCGGCAGGCCGTCGCGCTGGCGGCAGAGACCGGCGCGCCCGCGGACATCGCCGCCGTGCGCAACTACCGTTGGAAGGCCGGGTTCGCCGTCAATCTCGAGCAGGCAGTGAGCGACGATCTCGGCGTCTTCTCGCGGCTCAGCTGGAATGACGGCCACACCGAGGCCTGGGCCTTCACCGACGTCGACCGCAGCTTTTCGCTCGGCACCAGTCTCAAGGGGACATCATGGCAGCGGCCGAACGACACCATCGGCCTCGCCGGCGTGGTGAATGAGCTCTCGAAGGCGCATCGCAATTTTTTCGCCGCCGGCGGCACCGGCATCCTCGTCGGCGACGGGCGTCTCAACTACGCGCCGGAGGGCATTGTCGAGGCCTACTACAGCTATCGCGTGGTCGAGCCGGTGGCGCTGAGCCTCGACTACCAGTTCGTCGGCAATCCCGCTTACGACCAGGATCGCGGCCCTGTCCACGTCTTCGCCGCGCGGCTGCACGTCGAATTCTGAAAGTCCCTCAGACCGCGAAGGGATAGGTCTCCGGCACCTCGCCCGCCAGCCATTCGGCGGAAGTCTCGAGCGGCTCGACCGCGCGCGTCTCATCGAAATGGAGCACGGCGTCGAACTGGTCGCGCAGCTGCGCTCGGAAATAGTGGCTCGCGCGCTCGCTCTCCGGCCGGTGTGATGGCGCAGATGACTTCGTCGACTTCCGCGCGCAGCTTCTCGCAGGTGTCGGGCGAGGCGGTCGGCACGGCGACGACGATGCGCGCCGGCTGCAGCCGGCGCAGCGCCGCGATCGCCGCGTGCATGGTGGCGCCGGTGGCGAGCCCGTCATCGACGAGGATCACGGTCTTGCCGCGCACATCCGGCGGCGGCCGGCCGCCGCGATAATCGCGCTCGCGGCGCGCCAGCTCCTGCTGCTCCTGCGCCGTTACCGCATCGACCACGTAGCGCGGGATGCCGAGGCCCGTCACCGCCGCGTCGTTGACCACGCGCACGCCGCCGCTGGCGACCGCCCCCATCGCCAGCTCCTCGGCGCCGGGGACGCCCAGCTTGCGCACGACGAAGACGTCGAGCGGCGCGCCGAGCGCGCGCGCCACCTCGGCCGCGACGGGGACGCCGCCGCGCGGCAGCGCCAGCACGATCACGTCGGGGCGATGCGCGTAAGCCGCGAGCTTCTCGGCCAGCACCCGGCCCGCCTCGCGGCGATCGCGAAAGAACCTCGGCTTCATCTCCCCTCTCCCGCGGCAACGTTCGGCTCACAATAGGACGCCGCGGGCGCGACGGCCTTGATCCGCGTCAAACCGCAGGCCGAGCGGACAAGCCACGAAGCGGCCGTGAATGCCGCGAAGCGCGTGGCTGCGGAGCAGCGAACGCCCCGGCGAGACGGCGGAAATCCAATATGAAGACGAGAACGGAGAATGCCGATCGGAGCATGTCGACGCCCACGTGGTGGTGTGAAAGCCCGCCTTGCACCCGCTTGGGGGCGACGAGGCTCGGCCGGCTTAGCCGGCTTTCCCCGGCGCGGCCGTCGTTTTCTCTGTGTTGCCCGCGGGGGCGCCTTCCCTGAGCAGCCCATCGATCAAGGTGCGAAGATAGCTCTCATCCAGCAGATTCGCCTCGCCCACGGGGCGGCTCTGAGCGCGAATGACACCGGCGCGATCGATCACGACGATCTGGGGCACCTGGAAGCGTTCCGTCATGGCGCGGCCCAAATAGCTGTCCACCTTGCCGGACGTCGTGTAGCCAACGGGATATGTGAGCTGCAGAACCTGCACGAAGTTATTCACCGACAGTCGGCTGATCCCGTTATCGATGGCAATGCCGATGGGCTGAAAGCCGCGCGGCGCGAGTTCGCGGTGCAGTTTGTCGATCGTCTGCGCGGCACTCACGCAGCGCCGGCATCCCACGAGCAGGAATTCGAGGACCACCACCTTGCCCCTGAAGCTCGAGAGAAGCGTTTCCTTGCCCGAAGGCTCGACGATGACGAAATCCGGCGATTGGCGCGGAACCGGCGCCGCCGCGAGCAGCGAGGGAAGGCAGAACGCGAGGAGAATGGTCAGGATTGCGGTAGTGCGCCGGCGCATCGTTCACACTCCCATCATCAGAAGCGAATCAGACTTGGCCCCACTTTTCGGCGATTCGGGTAACTTCTGCTTCCGCAACGCTCGCTGCGTCCTCGGGACTACGTTCTCCTTTGACGACGCTGATGAACATTCTCGGGACGACGAAGCTGTTGAACACCTCCATCTCGACCGGGTTGGCAAATCCGGGGAAACCGAGGTTGCGCGTCCAATAGAGCGCGTCCTTCAGCTCCTTGTATTTGTAAGCAGGGTCCGCCTGCGGATCGTTCTCGAGCCGGCGGATGAGGTCGGGGACCGTCTTCTGGTAGATCGGCAAGTTGCACCCGCCGGATTTCTCATAGATCGCCTTGGAGTTGTCGATGAGGTCGGCGAGGAACCGCTTGGCCCCGTCCCGGTTCTCGGCGAAGTTCCAGACCACCGAACAGTTGGTGACGTGGGGAAACGCTAGCACTCCCGCCGATCCCAGCAGCGGCGGGCTGAGCCTGATCGCTTTGGCGACTTCCGGGTTCTCCTTCTCCGACAGCCGTAATAGGCTGATCGCATTGACCGTGGCCGAGCTCTTGCGCGCCAGCATGGCGCGAACATTGCCGGCCGAATCCCAGGTGAGCTGACCCGGTGTTCCCGCCTCGTCATAGAGGGCCTTGACGTATTTCAAGGCCTCGAGGGTGCGTGCGTTCTTGGCGATGACGACATTCCCTGCCGGATCCAGGATCCGGCCGCGGAACGCGAAGAGGAGGGTGTGGAGGGTGATGTTGCTCTCGAGGCTCGGTGCGAGCGCCAAGCCGCAGGGAACGCCCCGCTCGGCCCAAATCTGCCGAGCGCCGGTGCGCAAGCTGCCGTAATGCACCGGTCCGAGCGGCATCCCGACCTCGCGCCACTGGTCCTCGAAATAGTGCAGCGGCGCGGGAATCCAGGAATCGGCGAACGCGAAGTATTTCTTTGCCTTGGGATCGAATGTCGATCGGTGCGCGAGGCGATCGAGATTCCCGAACTTGAGCGCCGCTGTTTGATAGATCTCCGCGTGATCGATCACATGGCGCTGGAACTCGGCAGGCGGCCAAGGGAACATGAACACGTCATGCCCCCGGCGCGTCGCGACCTCGGCTGCGGCGACGGCATGGACCTTCTCCGCGGGGATGTGGTCGACGATGACATTGGTGTCATTTTGCCGGCCCCATTCTCGGGCGAGCGCAGTCTCGAACCACCCGTCGTACTCGGGCAGGAAATGGGCCCATTTCGCAATCTTCAGCGTCTTCTCGGCGGCGCGCGCGCGATCGGGGAAGGCAAGGAAGGGACCGACCGCCGCCATCGTGACGGCCAGGTGCAACACGTCTCGCCGCGAGAGCTTTCTACCTTTGACCTTGCGCATTTGCCAATCTTGAAGGACATCACCTCGGCCGAAGGACCGGCCGAGGTGCATGTCACGCCTCCTTACGAGAGCTCAATTCACAAAATGCTGGCCTGGCAACTGCCGTTGGGACCAGGGAAATTCCCTGTTTTCTGCAGGCAGTTGAAGTTGGTGTTGAAGGCAGGATCGAGCGGCGTGCCATCGGGCTTGCGGACCTGATCCAAGAACGCATCCGCGGCGATCGCGCCGTTGCGGGGATCGGGAATGGCCGGGCAGATGAGCCACACCGCGCCGCCGTCGGCGCCGTTGACGGCCAGCTGGCCTTCGGCGCCGCATCCGTTGGCCTCGAGCTGATTGTTGAGCTCGTTCGCCGTCTTGACGATGGGCGTCCCGTCGAGGCTCAGTCCGTTGCTCTGGGCGAGCTTGGACAGGATCGGCCCGCATACGGGGCCGGGGTTGGCAGGATCCACTGTGTACCAGAAGTAGGTGATGATCCACATGCCCAAGAGATCGTCGCAGAAGTAGCCGAACGGGCTGTTATGCGGCGGCGTCCCGAGGGGATTGTTGCCGTCGCTGCCGTCGAGGGCGTTGCGGTTGGTGGCGAAGCGCCAGTCCTGCCTGAGCTGGGGCGTGGCGACGCTAGTCACGGGGAAGCAGGGCGTGGCTCCGGTGCCCATGCTGCCGCAAGGGGTTTTTGCGAAGGTGCCGTCGGGCAGCCTCTGCTTCAGCGCGGCGTAAGCCTCGAAGTTGCTGACGACGTCCACCATCTGGATGTTGCGGGCGTTGGCGACGCCGGTGAAGAATTTCTGGTTCGTCACGAAGGCGATGATGGAAATGAAATCGGTCGGAGAGCCCGTCCCGTCATCGACATAGCCGCCGGTGGTCGCCAGGATGCGCACGTTCGTGCGCGTGGGATCCTTGGTGCTGCAGGTGCTGTCGTTCACCCAATTGACCTGGCTGCCGGTCGCCGGCGGGCCGGTGAGCCTGAAAAAGCCAAAGCGGGCGGCGGCAGCCGAGTCCAATGTTTGCTTGGTGACGCTGATGCCGTTCTCGGTGTAGAAGTTGTCGGTGAAGTCGCAGGGCGGCGGATTGAAACTGCCCGTAGACGGGACCACAGACGTGGTAGTCGTAGTGGTCGTCTGCGCGAAGGCGTTGGCCCACGGCATGAGCAGGAGTGCGAGCAGCGGCAATGAGCAGAGAAGCGGGCGCTGCTGTCTTGTGGTCTTCATCGGTTGATCCTCCTTTATCCGGAAATCTCCGCGGCGATCGGCGCGCGGCCTTCGGAATGACGTCGGTTCACGGCAAGACTCGCCGCGAGGCTCAGGGTGGCTGCACGCGATTGGTGTCGGGCCGAACCATCCAGGAGATGGACTCGGCGATGAAGGGCGGGTGGGCCATCCCCGGGCATGCCGCCCACAGCATCAGTGGCTCGTTGCCGTAGCGGACATTCCCGATGTGCTGCGTCTTGTCCTT
>WNFI01364739.1_pt1 | contig 12737 bp, 10 predicted proteins | sample 5400471 | NCBI WGS metagenome assembly WNFI01 (sample SAMN13153348, study PRJNA577476) | soil metagenome | isolation source: 100 cm saprolite on Douglas fir-dominated hillslope | place: USA:California | collected 2013-09-17
CGAGCTTCCTCGTCCCTAACAAGTGTCCCCATAAGTTGTTCTGCACTTGGGTTCATGAATTGTAGTGCCCCATCGACGTATCGTAATACGATTGCTTCGCTGAGGGCAGCGACAATGGAGCCAGCGCGCTCTTCGCTCGCTCTCAATGCCTCCTGTGTTTTTTTCAGTTCAGTGATGTCCCGGCTGATCCCGATCAGGCCGATGACATTATTTTGGGCATCCCTCAACGGTACTTTACTGGTCAGAACCGTACGTTTGTTGCCCTCGGCATCACGTGTCTCTCGCTCCACGTTAATGAGCGCCTGCCCAGATTGCAAAGTAGCCTCATCGTCCAGCGAAAACTGCTCCGCCATCTGTTGAGGAAACAATTCATAAGCTGTCTTGCCGACCATCTCCGCTGGAGTTACGTTAGTCGCCTGCGCGTGAGCAATATTCGTCAGCGTAAAATAGCCGTTCTTATCTTTAGCGAAGATATAATCCGGCAAATTATCGATGACTGCACGTAGCAGGTTATGTTCACGGGCTACCGCCTCTTGTGCCCGTTTGCGGTCAGTTATATCTTCAGCATGGATCATCACCGAATCCGGCGCGACAAAGACGTATGTAAAATCAAGATCCCGAGTTGCGCCCGTAGTGCGGAGGCGATACTGTGACTCCCATCGAATGACTTTCTGTTCATCATAGCAACGCTCAACCATGGCAACTAAGCTGGGCATATCCGAATACATTTCATGAACTTTATTACCCAACCACTCTCCAATATGACCCTGTGTGGCTTCGATTGCAGCATCGTTATGATCAACCAGCACAAATTCATTATCTGTCTTGCGCCAGGTATAGGTCGGGATTGGCAGGCTCTTGTATTGCGTCCTCAAACGTTGTTCGTTGTCTGTCAATGCTGCCGCCATGTGCTGGCGTTTAGCAACTTCCCGATTTAGTGAATAGAAGATGACACAAAACAAAAGTACGCTGCCAGCCGAGATCAGCATTAGCGTAGTTAACGTCATTTGCTCTGTAGCACTTGACATAGTTTCGTGTTGGATGAGGAAAAGATTCGCTTCAGCAATCATTTCGCCGACAGTCTTGTCGGCGATTAGGGATAATTGAATTTGCTGTTCGTCCAATACCTGATCGAAATTTGTTCCATTGTTGTTTAATCTAGCAACGGTATTCAGATCAGCAAAATAACTCTTTATCGATTGTTGCAAGGCAGCGACTCGTTCCCACTGATCAGGACTTATTGTTGCTAGCTGGGCCATATCTTGAACTTGCACAATAAGGTCTGTTTCAACCATTTTGAGGGCACCAGTTCTAGAATAGCTGGTCGTCGCATAACGATTGACATGAGGCTCGATATCCTTGATCGCCGCAGAGACAGTATTGAGGCTAGCGACTAGAATGTGCGTCGCTGTCACAAGTTGTTCGTCCGCAATGAGACGTGTCGCATTCCAGTAGGAGAACACGCTCGCGGTGATCACACCAATCAATGCCAGCGCAAAAAGTGTCCGGCGACCTGGTTTGAGATCCACATTTAATTTGGATGGAAAACGAAAGTTCACGAGCACTCCAGCGGTCAACACAACGCATTATTAATTCTAGGCGGATTGTCTGGCAACCAACGTCACGCTTTTCTATCAAATTTGTCTGCATTACATGCTTTGTTATGTTCGGCGTCCGTAGCACTCAAGTACAGCGTTACAGGCGACTTCGCTTGCCACATACTTATAGTAGATTAGTGAGTGATCAGCCCGCGCCATCGCAACCGGTCAATTATCAGCCGTGAGATCATCAACCAGGACAATATTCATACATCGTAACAGGTTAACTGCTTCTGGTAGAGAAAACTTTGCATCTTTTAGTTTGTTGAGACCGGGATCAATCGCATAGTTACGTGCATGTGTAAAATTGGCCTCAGTCAGATTGGTATGCGATTGATTCCAATAAACCGGATTTCGACCATGAACCCTCGACCCAATTCACACCTGTCACAGTTGAGTGTTTGAATATTGATTCTCGGAAAGAACTACCTGCAACATGCATTAAACGCAAATCACAGTCTGAAAAGCTGCAATCTCGAAACTTGCAATTCAAAAAGGTCGCTTCCTGAAAAGCGCAATTTGTAAAAATGCAGTTTTGAAACGTCTTCCGATTTATTGTTTTATTTCGGTAATTTATTCGCTTGAAGCTCTGATCTGTGTATTCACTATCGGAATCGAACGAAAAATCCATATTCAGGAGCCTTTAATGTGGTCCTCGAAAAGGTCATTTGCTTTCCTATTCAACGGAATGTCGCAAACACAGCAAACGCAACTGCTACTCAACTACCGAACCATTTAGCGGCAGGTAGACAGTAAATGTGCTGCCTTTGCCCGGTTCGCTGTCTACGGTAACTGTGCCATTGTGCTGTTCAACAATAGATTGGACAATGTATAGACCCAGCCCGGTGCCTTCGATATTCCGCGTTTGCCTATCGCGCACCCTGAAGAAGCGATCAAACAGGTGCGGGATATTTTCGGGCGAGATACCCATACCTTGATCGGACACTGAAAAGATTGCCTGGTTGCCTGCCGTCCACAGCTTGATGGTTACTATACTTTCGGCAGGAGAATATTTGATAGCATTCAGCACGAGATTGCTTAAGACCTGCCCAAGACGGTTGTTATCGCCAGGAAGCACGGGCATAGCGTCAGGAGCATCAATCGCAAGCTGAATTTGTTTTGCCGAAGCACGCGTTTCCAGTTCATCCAGCGTAGTCTGGGCCAGGCTCACAAGGTCACCCTCCGCAATCGCAAGGCTTAGCCCTGATTCACTCCACGACACGTCCAACAGTTGGTGTATTTGCTCAGACATGCGCGTTGCCGCGTGGCGGATTCGATCCAGAAATTGGCTTTGCTGAGCATTGAGTTCGCCACTTGCCCGCAGTACATCGGAGAAACTGAGGATAGCCGAAATGGGCTGCTTCAGGTCGTGCGTAACTTCGTTGAGGAGGTCATTTCTCTGTGCTTCAATTTCCTTGTGGGCAGAAATATCGTACAGCGTAATAGCCCAACCATGGGACGGAAACGGCGCAATAGTGGCTTCCATCACCTGTGTATTGCTTAGGCGAATCTCGCGCCGGAAAGAGCCGGTCTGCGAGGCGAGATCATCCAACAGTACGGCGAACGGCGAGTTCGCATCATCAAAATGGCTGCCAACCGTTAGCTCTGGCGGCAAAAGTTGGCGAGCAGCATCGTTAACGACAAGAAGCTGCCCATCACTATTGATTACCAGTATCGCCTGGGGAACAATGTCGAGTAGTTGCTGCGAAAAATCTGTAATCATCAGCTACGTTCCTTGGGGCGGCGCAGTGCCCAGCAGCAGCGGCAGATCGCGTAATGCATAGGCGATCCGTGTGCCATGCCAGGTCAACAGACTGCCATCGACGAGATAGATTTGTCCATTCCTGGCTGCAGGAATATCCAGACGAGCAATTTCGTCTGCATCGGCCTGACTGAACACATAAGGTTCATCGGGTAACAACACCATCTCTGGCTGCGCTGCAACCACCTCCTCCAATGTGATGCGCGGATAACGCACATCACGATCTTTCATTCGAGGATCGTCCGCTGCCAGCGGTTCCGCATTAAGACATTTTCGACTCCGCACGTTTGCAGCAGATCGTGGATATAAGTGTCCCGGTTGAAGGTCATCCACGGGTCGCGCCAGATTGGGACAAAGGCAGGTTTGGGCGGCAGTTCGCGAGTCACACCGAGAGTCCACTCATACGTCACTTCAATCAGCCGCACACGAGGCACCATCGACGGCTCTTCAAAAATATCCATGATGGTCCACAGCAAATCGAGGGCCTCCCGCACCGTATTCGGATGCGTCACCCAGACCGGAATGCCTGCCGCCTCAAGAGCATCTGCATCCGCCTGACGGTTTTCTTCCCGGTTCATGATAACCAGATCGGGATGCAGCGCAACTATAGCCTTGATGTTGGGGTTTTTCGTGCCGCCAAGCCGAGGCAGCTTGCTCACTGCATCCGCCGGACGGGTACAATAATCCGTCACGCCGACAACACGAGTGCCAATGTTCAGATCAAACAGCGATTCTGTAACGCTCGGAACCAGCGATACCACTCGCTGCGGTACGTAATCGACAGGCTTTTCTTGCTGGTAAAAATACGTGTTTTGCGCACCGTCAGTCATGGCAATATCACTTGATCGCGGGCCGGACCCACACCAACGGAGGCAACCGGAACGCCAACTAACGATTCTATACGTTTGAGGTAAGTCTGGGCATTAGAGGGCAGATCCGCAAATTTTCGCAACCCGGTAATGTCACCGGACCAACCCGGCAATTCTTCATAGACTGGCTCGGCTTTGGCAAGCGTCATCAGATCATATGGCATGGCTGTTGTCCGCTTACCGTCGATGAGGTAGGCCACGGCGAGTTTGACAGTTTCCAGTCCGCTTAAGATATCCAGTTTGTTGAGCGTTAATTCAGTCATGCCATTAAGTCGCGCCGCAGCACGCAGCACCACACCATCCAGCCAACCGCAGCGGCGCGGACGGCCTGTGGTGGTGCCGAACTCATCCCAGGGATTTTCGCCCGTACCGCGCAGTCTATCGCCGAGCGGGCCATCGAGTTCAGTTGGGAAGGGGCCGCTGCCAACTCGTGTACTGAACGCCTTTGCCGCGCCGACGACACGGGTCACGTGGCGCGGACCGAAGCCCAGCCCGGTCAATGCGCCGCCCGCCGTGGGTGATGAACTCGTGACGAATGGATACATTCCGTGATCAATGTCGAGAAACGTGCCCTGCGCGCCTTCACATAAAAGCTGCTTCCCGGCGTCCAACGCGTCCTGAACATAGGTGACGGCATCGGCCAGGAAGGGCGACAGGTGACGGGCCGCGTCAACATATGCTGCAATCTGAGCATCTGCATCAATCGGCTTCAGGCCATAAAGCGCCTGTAAAGTCCGGTTGCCCTCTTCGACTGCCTTTTGAAGCTGATCGCCGAAGCGCTCCGGATCGCCCATACTCTGGGCACGGATACCAGTGCGAGACATTTTGCTGGCATAAGCAGGGCCAATGCCGCGCTTCGTCGTGCCAATTGCCTCCGCACCGAGTGCCGACTCACTGGCTCCATCAAGCGCCAGATGTGCGGGCGTAATGATGTGGGCACGTGCATCGATCATCAACCGACCAGGAATAACCTTGATGCCGCGCTCGTCAAGGTAAGCGATCTCGCGCATCAGGATCAGTGGATTAATCACGGTTCCCGCGCCAAGAATGCACACCACATTTTCGTGGAGAATCCCTGAGGGGATCAGGTGCAGCTTGAACGTGTCGTCACCAACCCGCACAGTATGCCCGGCATTATCGCCGCCACCGAAACGGGCAACAATATCGGCTTGTGCTGCCAGCCAATCCGCGACACGACCCTTTCCTTCGTCGCCCCACTGCGCTCCAACTAAAATGGTAGCAGGCAATTTTGTCTCCTGATGTGAAAGTCAATTAATTCCAATAATATTGTTCATCCAATTATGCCTACTCCTTGAATCGGGGAGTTGGCACTGGAAAGCATAGATTTGGTTTAAATAATTAACTCATGCAAAGCTGCGACCTAACGTTACTGTGACCTGGCCTTTTCCCCAGGCTGCGATTTCGCCATTGGGACCGAGTGCCAGTGCTGAACCTGTGCCAATACCCAACCCATAGGCGTCGGGGTGCTGGGTTAGCAATTCACGCAGACGTGCAGCGTTATCCTCATTCTCATAACTCGGCATAATTGCTGCCCCTTCGACCCAGCCCAATCCCTGCGATTCCGGCAGAATGCTGCCGAGCACTGCCGCCCCTTGTCCCACTCCCAGGACCACCGCCCCGCGTTCATAGGCTTCACTGATGCCTTCCAGCGCCGCACCAAGCAAGCCGGAACGTAGGTCTTTGAGGTTTGGCCCGTCGCCTATGACAATCAGCCCCGAATCGGCAAGCTGGCGGCGCAGTGTATCGTCGTCTTCGGTCAGAATATCGACCAGAAAACCCGTCGGTGCGCCCAGATCTTCAAACGTGGCGAGATGCTGACACCAACCAACCAGCACCATCCCGCCAGCGAATTACGTTAGTCCGTGGCATCGTCTACTACTCTTTGATCACGTAATCGGCAACAGCCGTTGCCAGTAACCCCGCACCGATAGGCAATGCGTCCTCGTCAAAGTCGAAGCGTGGGTGGTGGTGCGGATAAGCAAGATCGCGTTGTTTATTGGCGGACCCCACTAGAAGGAACGTACCCGGCACATTTTGCAGGAAGAACGCCATGTCTTCCGCGCCCATTGTGCGGACCTGATCACGCCATTCGAGCGGGCGGGGCATCGCCATATTGCCAAAAGCGCGGCGCAGACGATTATTCGTGTTCACATCATTGACCACGGGCGGGGTTTGCGCGACGGTCTCGACCTCGGCTTCGCACTGCATAGCGGCGGCAATCCCGGTAACAATCTCGCGGAGACGGCGCTCTAACAGATCATGAACTTCAGGGCGATAGCTGCGGAATGTCCCGGTCATCTTGACCAGCGCAGGAATTACATTGTCGGCGTCACCACCGTGAAAGGTCGTGACTGAGAGTACCGCCGTATCGAGACCGCTCATATTCCGGCTGACGACTGTTTGCAAGGCATTGACGATTTGTGCCCCGGCGACAATTGGATCGTGGGTGTGTTCCGGAACAGCCCCATGTCCGCCGCTGCCGCGCAGCGTAATGCGCAGCAAATCGGCCCCGGCCATCATTGGACCATCGGTGATGCCCACTTCGCCCACGGGCAGTTCATTCCAGAGATGCAGGCCCAGGCTGACTTCTGGCGCAGGGCTGGTCAGCACGCCATCATCGATCATGGCCTGTGCGCCTAGCGCCACTTCCTCGGCGGGTTGGAACACAAACTTGACGCGGCCCGCGATATTTGATCGCTGCTCGGTCAGCATCTTGGCGACGGCGAGGCCAATGGCCGTGTGTCCATCATGTCCGCAGGCGTGCATCTTGCCCGACGTCTGCGAAATATAATCGGTCTTGTTGGCTTCCTCAATGGGCAGTGCATCCATATCGCAGCGAACCAGCACGGTTGGTCCCTCGTGTTCACCATCAAGGATGCCGACTACGCCTGTTTTGCCAATGCCTGTTGTCACTTCCAGGCCGAGGGCGTTGAGTTCGTTGGCGACAATCCCAGCGGTGCGGATCTCCTGAAAGGCAAGTTCAGGATTCTTATGCAAATCTCTCCGCCGGCTAATCAGTTCGTGACGCATGGCTTCGGCCCGCGACATCCAATCTATCGACATACTTGAGCTTCCTGGTAATTGAGCATTGTAATCCAGCCTGCGCAATTATACATCGCTCTAATCTATTTGCGCTGTTGGCAAACATCACCTATAAATACAGCCATCATGGGCTTGTGTTATTGTGCCAGTTGCCTGATACGGCAGCCGCACAAGGAAAAGTTATGGTTACGAATACATCTCCAGTTGTCCTGGTTATTGACGATGATCGTGATTTGGCGAAACTGGTAGAAATGCTGCTCCAAAAAATTAATGTCAAGAGTGTGCTGATGTTCAATGGTATTGCCGCCCTTGACTGGCTTTCTCAGCCAGAGAGGCTGGATATGGTCATTCTCGACATGATGCTGCCTGATATGGATGGCCTGGAGGTGTTGCGACGCATCCGCAGCCACCCGGAACTAGACGGCGTCCCGATCCTGGTGCTTTCAGCAAAAGCCGATCCCAACACAATCCGTTTCAGCCTGGATAACGGGGCGGATGGCTATATCACGAAACCGTATCTTTCAAACAGCCTGATCGTGACCCTGTGGTTTTCGGGTATCCTGGTCGGGTGTGGGATCAATAATCAACAAATCGTGCCTACAACGATTGTGAGTGTTCCGACCAATACATTGGGCGCACCAATTGTCAGTTTTACGCCGAAATTCACCGCAACGCTTCCGCCGTCGGAAACGCCGATTCCCAGCGCCACCCCATCGCCAACGGACACCGAGCCGCCCGTACCACCATCCCCGACGCCAACGCTAAGCCCCACGCCTGTAATACTTGGAGCCGTCAATTTCACCAGCCCCACGGCCAATTTGCGTTCCGGGCCGGGCCAAACTTTCGCCGTCATTACCGGGATTAAAGCAGGGACGCAGGTAATCGTGCTGGGCGTGGATAGCAGCAATAATTGGTACAACGTCCGTATGCTGGATGGCAGCCATGAAGGCTGGTTGTCGATCTCGTTGGTCACGGTTTCAAATGCCACTGCCGTTCCAAAATTTTCCACACAGGAAATCGTCCGTCAGACCGCCGATGCGGGGACGCAAGTTGCGATAGGCACGTCGAGCGCCGATTCGGGCACACAGGTTGCGCTGCCCAAAGCGGGCGTTATCCCGAAAAATGGCGTGCTGGCTTATTGTGATGCGAAGGGTGAACCACACAAGACTCTGCCAGCGGGGCAACCCGTCCTGATCTGGTGGTCATGGTTCGCCAAGACTGCTGACCAGATAGCCGACCACATCAACTACAGCACGTATGAAGTACGGATTGATGGTCAGGTGCTCAAGGATTGGCGCAACTACAAATCGGATGTTGTCCAAGTTGCAGGCCGATACTACGTGTACTGGTATGTGCCGATTGGCTCGCCGCTTCCCGGCGAACACAAAATCGAGTATAAAGTATCCTGGCAGCAACAAATCTCGGATGGCGACCAGACCTATGGGCCGGGTGGCAAGACAGAAGTGGACACCGGTTCGTGTGTGTTTACGGTGAAGTGAGATAAACCTCACCCCCTGACCCCCTCTCCGCGAACAGAGAGGGGGAACAGGTAAACAAAAGAAGTTTCGTCACAGCACTAGAAACCAGGAATCGAAAAGCGGGGAGTGGGGACGGCGTAAGGTGAGTTAGATTGAGCAAATGAATCCGCTATTGACGTTGACGCTGTTCATCGCAAATCTGCTGGCGCTCTCAGTGACGCTCGGTGTGCTATTTCTCGCCTTTTCGCAACACCCCGGCGATAAGGCAGGGCAAGCGGTGACGCAGTTCCTGGCAGCCGTGGCGTTTTACAATTTGACGGTCATGCTTAGCATGGTAGTTCTAATCTTCGATCTGGCAACGGACGTGAAAGTAATTGCGACGAACCTGTCAATTACCGGCTTTTTGCTGAGCATTGTCGCGGCCTTCTCGCTTGTGGTGAGTCTCGCCGGGATGATGAAGCAGGCATATCAGGTACTGGCACGGGCAGGCTTTGTCATCTTTATTCTGCTGCTGTGGCCGCTGTGGAGGAGCAAGTTTTTTACTCCTGATGGCCCCTACTATCTAATGTCACACTTCGCACCCGCTGGGATCGTTGCTTCGGCAGTGGCTTTGGCTTATATCCTCCTGACTATTGGCACCATCGTGTATTACCGCAATCGCATCGAGCCGACCATTTCGCTCGGCATCGTATTGCTGGTTTGCGGGCAAACGCTGGCAATCCTGAATCCGTCGCTGCGCAAAATTGACTTCGCATCAGTGGTAGCAGTCATTGCCACGGCCATCCTGGGTTACTGGCTAGGCCGGATGCAGTTGTTCAATCCGCTCATGATGCAGAAAACACAGTTGGCGGCATTGCGCGATGTTTCCCACGCATTGACCGGAACGCAAGATGTGCAGCAGGTTTTGGATGCCGTTGTTCAGCAATCACAGCGGATGCTGCGTTCAGACATGACGCTGATCGTGCTGCGTGAAGAAACCAATGAAACGCCGTTTATCGTGAGCGCGCAGAACGGTGGCTCAACAAATCTTGTCGGGCGGCGCTTTGCGACAGGTACAAGCCTCGCCGAGCATATTTTTGAGACCAAGAGGCCGATGCGCTTGCAAAATTATCAGTCATGGCAGAACCAGACACCCGCGTTTAGCGATGTCAAGATCGCGGCCATTGTCGGGGTTCCGTTGTTATACGATGATAATGTACTCGGTGCATTAATCGCGTGCGAATTAAAACCTGGTCGGACCTTTTCTGACCGCGATCAGGCTATGCTCGAAATGTTAGCGCCACAGGCCGCCGTGGCGTTAATGAACGCGCAACTCCGCCAGCGCATCAGCACACTAACGCCCAACAGCCCGCCAGCAAGGAATTAATGGATGTCCCAACTAGACCCAACGCTTGATCGGTTGCTCGACCAGCTATTTGACGAAGACGCTCGAACGCGTCGCAAGGCGGCTCAGGAATTAGGAAAGCTCGGAAACCCTGAGGCCATTGCGGATCTTGTTAATGTCTACAACAAGGACGCCGACGCGGGAGTGCGCAAGGCTGCCGGGGATGCGTTACGCACCTACAGGCAGATCGAGCAGAGAATGCTTAACAAGGGCGATGCAGCCGAATCATCCGGTCCGAATCTCGGCCCGCTCCTGACTCGCGCCCGCTTAGGGTTGGGGATCACCCTGGCGATCACCCTCATGATCAACATTGTCTTTATCGGGATGTCCATCGCCAAGTCGCTGCAAGGGACGCCCACACCGCCAGCCGCGCAAACGGTTCCGAGTGCCCGCAACGATGTGGTGACATTGATCAGCAAACGCCTTGACGACACCCGCACGGAGGCCACTAATCTTCGCAAAGTATTCAGCGTGGTACAGGGCATGGGTGTTTCAGGTATGAGTCAGGATTTATGCACGCAGTTGCCATCCAGCACGTTGAACAAAATGGAACTGGCCCCCATCGACAGGATTACTTACCCGGACCTTAATCGGGTCACTGGTCTGCTCAATATACCTATCGTAAAGGTTGAGGACTTACGGACCAGCTATGTCCTGCTATGCGCGATCAAAGACCCCAAGCAGTTTGAACAGACGATTGGCATCCGGGGTGGCGGAGCAGCGTTTGTCACCGAAGCCGATGATGTTCTGAATAAAGACCTGCCCGGTGCTCAGGCAGCGCTGAAGAACGCGATAGACAAACCAGCGCCGACGGTTGGCCCGACTTTCACTGCTACTCTGCCTCCCACGGCGACGGTTCCGACCAGCATACCCACCGTTGCCTCTACCCAGGCGGCAACCGTTGCGCCAACTACCGCTGCAAGCACAGTGGGTTCGACCAGCGGCGCACCCACAGCAGCGGGCACGCCGCCAGGAACGGAGGCGGCGACTTATAGCCTGACCGAACTGCACCTTGAGTCTGCGCCAACCTACAAATACCATGTCAGCATTACAACCTCAGGAACCTATGCGACGAGCAACAAGACCTTCAAAGGGTCACTTGATTTCCGTGTTGCCCACTCGAAATCGCCGCAAGTGTCCCAATTTGAAGTGAGGATCAACGAAGGCAATTCGGCAAATGCGTTCTTCAAACCTTTCGCTGGACCATTATATGTGGCGGGCGAATCAACTTATGTTGTCATTGATGACGTTTTCTATCAGTATGGCAATGTCGTCAGCACCAAATCGACTACAACCTGTCAGGCGTTCAAGGCGACGCCGGATACCACCGCCAAGCTACAAGATATCTCGCTCGGCGATCTGGGCAATGTCGTGTTGACTGCAACCGGGAATACTTCAATCGTTAACGGTGAGTTGTCTACGGAATATTCTGGAAAGCGTCAGACCGGGAGCAACAACGAATTTATCCAGAATGTTGGCTAACGTGGCATTGGATGTGGCAGAGCCTGCCGTGTGTCAGGGAGTAGTACCCAAATAATCATGCGTGCCATTCGCTTCGACAAGACTCTCTGGCTTTCGACGAATGAGCCGGACCCGATCCCTGATTCGGGTGAAGCACTGATCCGGCTGCGCTTGGCGGGCATCTGCCACACCGATCTCGAACTGACGCGGGGGTATATGGGCTTCGCGGGTATTCTCGGACATGAGTTTGTCGGGGAACTAGTGGAGGATGCAGGCGAATGGCGGGCAAGTCAGCGTGTGGTTGGCGAAATTAACGTTGCCTGTGGACGCTGCGATATGTGTACGGCGGGCATTCCGAGCCAATGCCGCAACCGCTCGACGCTAGGCATCGCCAATTATCCGGGTACATTCGCCGACAAACTACGCCTGCCCATCCGTAACCTGTACGCTGTGCCAGAGTCGGTGCCGGACGAGGCAGCGGTGTTTGCGGAACCGCTTGCTGCCGCGCTTCAGGTGACCGAACTCACGCCTATTCGTCCCACCGACCATGTGATCGTGATTGGCGCGGGCAAACTCGGCTTGCTCGTTGCCCAGGTGCTGCGTTTGACGGGGTGCGATCTCACCGTGATTGCTCGCCAGCCGCGACCCATTGCGCTATTGAAACAGTGGGACATCCCCTATGCCCAACCTGATGGTAGTGGATATCGCCCTACACTCGCACACCAGCAAGCCGACGTGATTGTGGACTGTACCGGCTCGGCGGAGGGATTCGCGAGTGCCCTGGAACTGGTCAAGCCGCGTGGCACGATTGTCCTCAAGAGCACCTACGCTAAGATGCCGCAAGCCAACCTGACGCGGGTAGTGGTCGACGAGATCAAGATTGTGGGTAGCCGCTGCGGACCGTTTGCAGCAGCTTTGCGTCTCATGGAAGCGCAGCTTGTCGATACAAAGTCGATAATTGAGCAGTGCTATTCGCTGGACGATGGAGTGGCTGCCTTCGAGCACGCGGCTCAGCGCGGCGTACTGAAAGTGCTGCTGAACCCTTGAACCAGGAATACAAAGACAGCCAGCATATGCCATCTGTTCGCCTTGAGCAATCGTTAGATTACTTGATGTCGCACG
>WNFI01111278.1_pt1 | contig 12736 bp, 9 predicted proteins | sample 5400471 | NCBI WGS metagenome assembly WNFI01 (sample SAMN13153348, study PRJNA577476) | soil metagenome | isolation source: 100 cm saprolite on Douglas fir-dominated hillslope | place: USA:California | collected 2013-09-17
TACGTATCGTCGTTGATAACGCTTCTTCAGATGATTCAGTAGCTGCTCTTAAAAAAGAATATCCACATCTTCATATAATTCAAACAGAAAAAAACTTAGGATTTGGTGAGGGAAATAATAGAGGAATTTCTTATGCTCTAAAAGTAGGAGCTGATTATATAGTATTGTTAAATAACGATACTATTACTGACTCAAGTTGTATAAATGAATTGATTGCGTTAGCAGAGAGTAAACAAGAAATTGGAATAGTATCTCCGAAAATTTACTTTGCAAAAGGGTATGAATATCATACAAAAAGATATCAGGAAAAAGAGAGAGGAAAAGTTATTTGGTATGCCGGAGGTTTATTAAATTGGAATAATATCATAGGGCATCATCGCGGAGTCGATGAAGTTGATAAAGGACAGTATGATAAAAACGAGTCAGTTGATTTTGCGACTGGCTGCTGCATGCTGATTAAAAAAGAAGTATTTGAAAGAATAGGAGCGTTTGATAAAAGATATTTTCTCTATTACGAAGATACAGATTTATCAATTCGCGCCAAAAAAGAGGGTTTTTTAGTTATGTATTGCCCATCTTCAATTATATGGCATAAAAACGCCGGTTCTTCCGGAGGATCAGGATCCACATTACAAGATTACTATATAACAAGAAACAGATTATTATTTAGTGTGATGTATGCTTCAATTAAAGTACAACTATTTCTTCTAAAAGAGAGTATTCTTTTATTAATAAATGGTAGAAAATGGCAGAAAAAGGCCGTTTTAGACTTTATGACAAAACATTTTGGTAAAGGAAGCTATACAGTATGAAACTTTCAGCAATTATTATTGCCAAAGATGCAGAAGAAAACATTGGAAAAACAATCTCTTCTCTTCCTTTTTCAGACGAAATAATAGTTATTGATAACGAGTCATCAGACAATACCATCGGGGTTGCTAAAAAGCACGGAGCAGTAGTATATATACATAAACAAAAGGATTTTGCTGATCAAAGAAATTACGGATTGGAAAAGGCAAAAGGAAAATGGGTTTTATATGTTGATACGGATGAAATTGTTTCAAAAGAATTGGCGGTAAATATACAAAAAGTAATAACTGACGAAACGAATATAGCAGCATACACGCTGATGCGTAAAAACTTTTATTTGGGTAATTATCCATGGCCGTATATTGAATCAATTTTACGGTTATTTAAAAAATCAGCGCTTAAGCAGTGGTACGGGCAATTACATGAAAGTCCAAACGTAAATGGATCAATAGGATCTCTAAAAGGATTTCTCTATCATTATAGTCACCAGAATCTATCATTAATGGTTGATAAAACAATTGTTTACTCAAAGTTTGAAGCTGAAACACGGCTGCACTCACACCATCCAGAAATGGTCTTATGGAGATTTCCTCGTGTTATGATTTCGGCATTTCTTAACTCATTTGTTACTCAAGGCGGATGGAAAGCAGGTACACCTGGTATTATTGAAAGTATATATCAATCGTTTAGCATATTTATTACGTATGCCAGGCTTTGGGAGTTACAGCAGATGAACAAAAACTGACAGTACTACTTGTTGAATAGCGAGTCAACAGAGAATTTTTTCTTTGCAAAGAAAAAAAGATACGTAAGTTCTAGTATCCCAACAGAATTTACAATGAGAATTGCTATGAACCATCTTTTCTGATTGTCTTTAGCAGAGCGCCATAAAGCAAGTCCTTTCCAGAAAAGAGTCCAGATAAGAAAAAGAACAACGATTCCGAAGGGTAAGCGAGAAATAAAGCCCATATAATCCAACATAGAAATATCTTAGCATAGCTATACACTATTTGTAAAACTTGATACAATAAAACAATGAAAATAGGCATATACGACCCATATCTAGCTTCATTGGAAGGAGGGGAACGCTATATGCTTACAATAGCCTCGTTGCTCTCCCATTCACATACCGTTTCGGTTTTTTGGGATGATCCGAAAATACTTAGGATTGGACAGGAAAGATTTGATCTCAATTTGTCAAAAGTATACGTTACTAAAAATATATTTTCTCCACATACGCACATACTTTCTCGATTAGTGACAATGAGAAAGTATGATAGGATTTTTTTCCTTAGTGACGGGAGTATTCCCTTTTCAGTCAAAAAAAATATTATTATTCATTTTCAATTTCCAGTAGAATGGGTACATATAAACGATATTCGATCAATATTATGTAACTCTTTCTATACAAAACACTATATTGACCGCAAGTTTCATTACAAAAGCGCAGTACTGTACCCCCCAGTACCGGTAAATCTGCAAAGTGTAATTGGAAATAAAAAAAACATAATACTGACTGTAGGAAGAATTGCAAGAGATAATAACGGGAGCTATTTTAAAAAACAAGATTTTATGATAAAAGAATTTATTAAGCTTGTTGATAAAGGATTAAAAGGATGGGAACTTATAGTCGTTGTTATAGTAAAAGATCAAGATAAACTGCTATTTGATTCTCTCCAAAAATTAGCCAAGAATTATCCTATTCATATAAAAGCTAATCTTTCATTCAGCAATTTAAGAGAAATTTATTCAGCAGCCAGAATATACTGGCATGCCGCAGGTTACGGAGAAGATACGATAAAATATCCTGAAAAAGCTGAACATTTTGGTATGACAACTGTAGAAGCAATGAGTTATGGTGTCGTTCCAGTTGTTATAAAAGCAGGAGGGCAAAAAGAAATAGTTAAAGATAAAATCAATGGATTCTTATGGGAAACGACAGATGAACTTGAAGAAAAAACAAATATGCTTATTTTTAGTGAGCAATTACGTATGAAAATGTCAGTAGAAGCACAAAAAAGGGCAAAACATTTCAGTACTGAAGTGTTTCGTAATACATTAGAACAGATTTTATGAATATCTTCAATAAATCAGTATGTCTGCTGTTTCTTTCAGCAATATTTATTTTCTTTTTCCGTCAGTTTCTCTTATATCAAAAGCTGCCAATTCCTTCAGATACAATTATTGGTTTATATCATCCTTTCAGGGATTTTTATGTCAAAACATATCCGAACGGTATCCCGTTTAAAAATTTTCTTATTACAGATCCTGTTAGACAGGAATTCCCATGGAAAAATCTTTCTATTCAAGTAGAAAAAAAGATATCTTTTCCGTTGTGGAATCCATATTCATTAACGGGGACTCCGTTATTGGGAAATGATCAGTCAGGAGGGTTCTATCCGTTGAACATATTATTTTTTATCTTCTCATTTCCCCTTGCATGGAGCTTGCTTATTATTGTTCAGCCAATTCTATTCTCAGTCTTTCTTTATTGGTATCTTCGAAATCACAATGTATCCAATATCTCCAGTATATTTAGTGCTGTTATCATCGCCTTTTGCGGATTTTCAACGGCATGGATGGAGTGGGGTACAATAATACATACCGCACTCTGGTTACCCCTGATATTATTGTGTATCGATAAAATAATATCATTTTCAACTCTCGGGTTAGGTACTTTACAAAAAAAAGACAACAGTATTTCCAAACAAAAGTATATTATTTGGATAATACTCTTATTATTTTCGTTAACATCATCATTTTTTGCCGGACATTTACAAACTTTTTTTTATGTCTTTCTTACAGTGGTTATCTATAGTGTCGCACGCGTGTTTCGTGTCGGTTTAAAAAAAGATATGATGCTGTTATTTGCAGGAGTATTGATACTTTTCCTGCTTGTGGCGAGTATCCAGCTCTTGCCAACAATGCAGTTTATTGGAATAAGTGCGAGAAATATCGATCAAGCAAATTGGCAACAATCCGGATGGTTTATTCCGTGGCAGCATATTATTCAATTTCTTGTGCCGGATTTTTTTGGTAATCCTGCTACACTTAACTACTGGGGTGTTTGGAATTATGGTGAGTTCATAGGGTATGCAGGGGTAATCCCCTTAATAATGGCATTATATGCACTGTTTTTCAGCCATGATAGAAAAACGTTATTCTTCGGTACTCTTTTTTTTATCTCATTACTTTTCGCATTCCCAACATTTCTTGCCATGATTCCCTACACATTACGTGTGCCTTTGTTGTCAACATCACAACCAACCCGTTTATTGTTTATAACAGATTTTACACTTGCAGTTCTTGCGGGGTTAGGTTTAGATCTGCTGCTTCGTAAAAAGAAAAAGGACATTCTCTATGCTGTTTCACTCGTAGGATTATTGTTGTTCGGGATTTGGGTATATATTCTACTAATTACAAAGATAGATAATTCAATAATAGTGAGTAATATATTAATTGCAAAACGCAACAGCATACTTCCAAGTATAATATGGTTAGTAAGCCTTGTTGTTGTTTCTTTAGCGTTGGGTTTACCAAAACGATACTTCAATATATGTATTATATGTCTGTTACTTTTGACAGCTTTTGATTTAACACGTTTTAGCGAAAAATTTTTACCGTTCACTCCAGTAAGCTATCTATATCCACAAACAGATTCAATATCATATTTACAGAATCATATTGAAGATTACCGTATAATGACTGCTGATTCAGAAATATTACCTCCGAATTTTTCAATAATGTATCGATTACAAAGTATTGATGGATATGACCCTCTCTTTACTCTTCGATATGGAGAATTTATTGCGGCATCGGAACGTAACAAGCCCGATATCAATCCCCCTTTCGGATTTAATAGAATAATAACTCCGCATAATATATCGTCTCCTTTTATAAATCTTTTAGGCGTGAAGTATATATTATCCCTAAAAGATATAAAGTCTCAGTCATTACAAAAAGTATTTCAAGAAGGGCAAACAAGAATTTACGAAAATAAAAATGTGCTTCCCCGGGCGTTTTTTATACAAAATATTCTGTCCGTGGATAATAAATACCAAGACATACAATTACTCTTTTCGCAGGCGTACAATTTACAGAAAGTGGCAATCATAGAAGGACCATATACAAACCGTTTTAAACAACTGACTCTAGGGAGTGCGACAATATCTTCCTATAACGAAAATGAGGTAAAAATACAAACAGAAAATAATGGTGATGGATACCTTGTATTTACCGATAGTTTTTATCCTACATGGCGAGCATACATTGACCAACAGAGCACTGTTATTTACAGGACGGATTATAATTTCCGTGGTGTATATGTTCCTAAGGGGACACATACAATCATTTTTTCAGATGCGTTTTTATAATATGAATGAAATGAAGGTAAGTATTATTATTCCAAATTATAACGGGGCACAATTACTGAAAGATAACTTTTTACATGTCGTAAAAGCGCTACGGTATTGGCAACAAAAGGAAAAATTAAATGGCGAAATAGTAGTAGTTGATGATGCTTCAAATGACAACTCTCTGGCAGTCTTACATGCGTTATCAGAATCAATAACAAAGCATTCAATACCGATTACTATCATAGATAAAAAAATAAACGACGGTTTTGCCGCATCAGTAAATAAAGGTGTTTCACAAGCAGTTGGGGAATTAATAGTACTTCTCAATACGGATGTTAAACCCGATGTTGATTTTCTCTTGCCACTGCTGGAACACTTTGAAAATAAAGATATATTTTCAGTCGGGTGCATGGAAAAAAGTATTGAAAATGGTGAGACTATTTTACGCGGGAGGGGAATTGGAACCTGGAGGAAAGGGCTATTAGTGCATAGTGCAGGAAGTACAGAGAAAAAAACAACGCTTTGGACAAGCGGAGGAAGCAGTGCGTTTCGAAAATCAATATGGGATACAGTAGGTGCCATGAATACTATGTATAGGCCTTTTTACTGGGAAGATATAGATTTATCATATAGAGCAGTGAAATCAGGATTTATAATACGTTTTGAACCGAAAAGTATTATCACTCATTACCACAGCAAGGGATCTATACGAAAAATGCATAGTGCAACATATATTAAAACAATTGCATATAGAAATCAGTTTCTTTTTGCCTGGGCGAACATGACTGATTTTGATTTAATAATAAAACACGTATATTGGCTTCCGTATCATTTAATTTCAGCAATGGTGAGACGTGATTTAATGTTGTTACAAGGGTTTTACCTTGCTTTATTACACGTGACGGACGTTTTACGTACAAGAAATAGGAATAAAAAAATATTTGTGAAATCGGATAAAGCAGTTATAGAAAGTATCTAAATATTTTCATACATGACAGAAAAAAGTAAGTAAATATGCTATCACAAACGAATATATTATTCTGGTTAAATTTCTTGTATTTTTTTCTTGCCTGTTTTATTGCATTCTATATTCCTGGGTATTTCTTTATTCGAAAATTGAAGATTCACCTGTTTGATGCTTCACTTATAAGTATTGTTTTCGGAATGATATTATGGGGATTACAAGGTTTTGTCTTTGGATTTTTGCAAGTGCGCAATTTAACCTATCTCTATCTTGCTTTTTTCTGTGCAGCAGCAATTTTACAAGCTCTTTATATACAAAAAATCACTGTAAGAAAGATTTTTTTTAAATCTATAGATTGGGCCCTTTTTTTCATATTGCTTGTTGGTAGTATAGTGCAAATTCTTTTTGTTTGGTTTATCGGATATGTCAATAATACCAATGTCATATTTTGTTGTTTCTGGCCTGACGCGTTCTATCATACTGCATTAACAAAACAGCTTATAAATCAATTTCCACCGATAGAACCAGGAATGAATGGAACAATTGTTCACAATTATCATTATTTTTCAAACCTCATAATCGCTGAATTAATTCGTGTTTTTCATTTACCTCTTTTAGCAACGCAATACCAATATTCAACGGTATTACTGTCATTCCTTTTAGGATTATCAGTAATCGTTTTTACAAAACAGCTAAAAAGTAATAAATCGTTTAATCGCTGGGTATTGTTTTTTGTGTATTTTAGCGGAGATATACTTTTTCTCTTATTATTATTCCTTGGCAAAGGATTAAACTTTGACCTTAATATATCAGAAAATGCGACAACTCTCTGGTTTAGTCCTCCAAGATTTTACGCGCTTGTCAGTTTATTTACTGCTCTCTCTTTAATAACAATCTGGCTAAGAAAAAAGTCACTGTATAATGGAATTCTTGTCGGTATTATTGTGGGGAGTTTAATAAGTTTAAAAGTTTATACAGGTATATTTGCACTTTGCGGGGTAATAGGTATCTCATTTTATTCACTTATAGCAAAGGAAAAATATAAATCATACGTGCCACTCATTATCTCCGTTGCCATATCTCTCTTCTTGTTTATTCCTATAAATAGCGGCGCCGGTGGACTATTTTTTGTTGGACTGTGGCGGTTTGAAAATTTTGCCGTAAGACCTTTTTATTGGGTTTTATTCAAAATAAGAAGTCGTTATCATTATTTCCTAAACAAATACATATTTTTCTTCTTTCAGGATTATTCGTATCTCTTATTACTGGTCTTTTCTTCTATCAAACAACAGGTGGTGCAAATACACTGCAGTTCTTGTTCTCAGTTTATATAGTGGGATCAATATATCTTGCTCTTGCCTGTAGTTATTGGTTGGGAAAAATTCCAAACCGCTATATACAGATATCAATTATAGTACTAATTATCATGCTGTCGGGAGCAAGGGTTTTTAGAGAAACAGGGAAACTCATATATAACTTACATCAAAAAAATGGATTTTATATGGTAGATTCGAATCAATTTAAAGCCTATGCGTATATAAATCAGCATGCCGGTTCAAATACTCCCATACTATTTGATGAAGAAACAAGCCTTAATAATATCTGTTATGTTCATGCTATATTTATTACCAGTCCGATATATCTTTGCGGTAATGGTATTTTAGAAGATCATAATGTACAGACAGCAGACCGTAAATCTATAGAACATTTGATTTTTAGTACGACTTTTATACCACAGATGCGGGAAAGTCTTAAAAAAAGTAATATTAAATATATTGTAACTGTTACACAGGATGCCAAAAATCACTTGCAGGGTGTATTTCAGAATGTCTATACAAATCGATCAATTTCTGTTTTTAAGGTTTCAGACTAACAGATACTCAAGGATCGCATATAATAGAGATATAGTAATAAAATACATAACACAAAGGATTACAATAAATGAAAATACAAATTCTCATATTTAGTATTGTGCTGCTAGCTGGGCTTCTTCGTTTTTTTTCTCTTGGAAGTAATCCTCCCGGTTTAAACTGGGATGAAGCAGCTTGGGGATATAATGCTTATTCTTTGGGTACAGACTTAAAAGACGAGTTTGGAAGACTGCTGCCATATGATTATTTAGAATCGTTTGGTGATTATAAGCCGCCAATGTATGCCTATATAGATATTCTGCCAATCAAGGTTTTTGGCCTTAATGAATTTGCCATTCGATTTCCTTCTGCATTGCTGGGTACATTTTCAGTATTCATAACATATTTACTTGTAAAACGGCTTTTCAGAGGATCAAGAAACGCGGCAATATATGCACTCACGTCGGCTTTTTTTCTCGCAATTTCTCCCTGGCATATTAACCTTTCACGTGCTGCTTATGAAGCAAATGTTGCTTCTTTTTTTATTATAACAGGCGTATGGTTATTTGTCGGTGCAATGCAGGAAAAAAGATGGTATCTTCCATTATCTGCAGTTTTTTTTGCATTATCATTTTATATTTTTAATACACCTAGAGTCGTCGTACCAATCTTGATCTTATTTCTCGTTATAGGATTTAGAAAACAGATATTAGAAAATAAAAAGTATGCACTTATTGCCGGTATATGCGGATTTTTGACTATACTTCCGATAATAAATTTTTTGCTGTCACCACAAGCAAATTTACGATTCAGAGAAGTTAATATATTTTCTGATGTTTCAGTAATAAAACGTATTAATCAAGAAGTTTTTAATGATCAGAATGCCGTATGGTCAAAAGCACTTCATCATAGATATCTAACATTTACTGTCGAGTATCTCAAACATTATTTCGATAATTTTGATTTCAATTTCTTATTTATACAAGGAGATCGAAATCCCAGATTTTCGACTCAGGATACCGGGCAAATGTATCTATGGGATCTGCCATTTTTTATAATAGGTTTTATTGTCTTATTTCGGAGGAAAGAGAAAGAATGGTGGATTATTCCTGTATGGATGATTATTGGTATTATTGCAGCGGCAACTGCTCGAGAAACGCCGCACGCATTACGTACAGAGACATCACTTCCTATATTTCAAATAATTACAGCAATTGGATTTTCGTCAATTATTATATTGTTAAAAGATAAAAAGAGAAAATCAGCACAAGCAGGGATTTTCATTATATATACGTTATTGTTCTTAAACTGTTTTTATTATCTGCATAGTTACTATACTCATTACCCGCAAGAGTATGCAAGCGAGTGGCAGTATGGATATAAAGAGTCAGTATTATATGTAGAAAGTGTAAAAGACTTATACACACATGTTGAAATTACTAATAATTTGGGGAGGCCTTATATTTATTATTTACTTTACATGCAGGTTGATCCTCAATATTTCAGAAAAACCGCAGTCATTAATAGGGATCCATTTGGGTTCGTACACGTGAATGGTTTTGGCAAGTATCAATTTGTCGATTCAATGACTAACTCAAAGGGCACAGCGATACTCTATATTGATATTCCAACAAATGTACCGAAAGGTGCGAAGATTTTAAGAATATTTTATTTACCTGATAATGTACCAGTACTTGATGCCTATACAATATAAGATACAAATATGAACATACGAATTTTACTCATTGGGATTGTCCTATTTGCAGCAGTGTTGAGACTGTATAATATCGGACTGACTCCGCCGTCGCCTGACTGGGATGAGGCAGCTTTAGGATATAACGCCTATTCTATTTTGCATACCGGCCAGGATGAATACGGAAAAACACTTCCACTTGTTTTTCAATCTTTCGGCGATTATAAACCTGGTTTATATGTATATCTTACGATACCTTTCATACAGGTTTTTGGTTTAAACATTATTGCAGTCCGTTTAGTTTCAATACTTTTTGGCATAGTAGCGGTAATCGGGACGTATATATTAGTTGATGAACTCTTTAAGAACAAACGGTATGCACTATTAAGTGCGTTTTTTTTGGCAATTTCTCCATGGCACATACAATTTTCCCGAGTCGGATTTGAAGCAAATGTAGGATTAACTCTTAATATCTTTATGGTCCTGTTTTTTATAAAGGGTATGAAAAACAAATGGCTGATTCTTCTCAGCGGGATAATAGCTGGATTAAATATCTATGTTTATCAGTCTGAAAAAGTTTTTACTCCGCTTCTTTTTATTATATGTCTTCTGTTATATCGTAAAAGAATTTTTGCTCATTCTCTGCAAACATACGCATATACCTCATGGATATTATTTCTGATTATCATATTACCAATGGTAGTATTTTTGCTGAAACAGCCGCAGGCGTTATCCCGGGCAACGTCTACGAGTATATTTTCTTCACAAAAAAACATAGTAATTAATACTCCAGAACGAATATTATCTGATAAGAAAAATGGAGATATAATAGGTGAGTTGATTGATAATAAAAGAGGCGAGTATTTCAAATCTATTATCTCAGGATACTTAAAACACTATAATGTTAATTGGCTGTTTATAACCGGTGATCAAGCAAGACACCACGCTCCTTTTATGGGACTCCTTTATCTATGGGAATTGCCTTTATTATTGACTGGATTATATATAGTTATTTCAAAGATAATAACAAGAAAAGAAATGGTGAATGAATACATATTACTTCTTTCTTGGTTTTTTATAGCACCAATTCCGGCTTCAGTCACTCAAGACGTTCCTCATGCGTTAAGAACGCTTAATTTTCTTCCTACGTTTCAAGTATTTACTTCTATTGGATTAATTGCCGTGGTATTATTCATACAAAATAAAATAAAAACAGGGTATATACGTAATGGAATCTATATTTTCTTTGGTTTTTTAATCATATTTAATTTCTTTTATTATCTTGATCAATATTTTGTTCAACAGGACTTTTACTACTCAGAAGACTGGCAATATGGATATAAACAAACCGTTGAAACTGTAAAACAGTTGGCACCGGAGTATAATAAAATTATTGTTGAAGATAAGACTCCAATGGATCAGGCATACATGTTCTTTTTATTTTATACACAATATAATCCGCAGAAATATCATGAAGAACAAAGAAATGCTATGGCGCACATAAACGATTATCGTTGGTTTGATAAGTATACATTTACCAATATACACTGGGACCAAAATCAGAAGGATACACTATATGTCGGTAGTCCTTCAGATTTCCCAAATAATGTGACACCATTAAAAACGATAAATTTTCTCGATGGCACAAAAGCTATAGAAATTGTGGGAAATAAATAATATGCAGACACTTTCAGTTGTGCTAGCAACATTTAATGAGGAAAAAAATTTATCAGCATGCTTAGAGTCTGTGAAGGTATTAGCACAGGAAATTGTTATTGTAGACGGATCTTCACAAGATAAAACCGTCGAAATAGCTAAAAAATACGGTGCCAAAGTGAGTATTACTAATAATCCTCCTCTCTTTCACATTAATAAACAGAAAGCTATTAATATGGCAACAAAAGACTGGATATTGCAGTTAGATGCTGATGAAAGAGTATCAGATACTTTAAAAAAAGAAATAGTTGCAGTTATTAATAAAGGATCCGATATAAATGGATATTGGATTCCCAGAAAAAATTGGTTCTTAGGAAGATACTTATTAAAAGGAGGACAGTACCCGGATTATACATTACGGCTTTACCGAAACGGAAAAGGAAAATTGCCACAAAAAGACGTACATGAACAAGCTGTTGTAGAAGGAAAAACCGACAAACTGTTATATCCTCTTCTTCATATGTCTGACCCCAGTTTCTCTCGGTACCTAAAGCGCTGGAATCGATATACGACTCTTATGGCAAAAGAACTGCGGGAGAAAAAACAGCCTTTCTATACTCCGATTATGTTCTTATTTATTAAGCCGATTTGGTGGTTTCTTTTAACGTATATCAGGCATAAAGGCTTTATGGATTTCTGGCAAGGTTTCATTTTCTCATTCTTTTCAGCTTTACGATTTCCGGCTGCGTACATAAAACATATGAGGAGAAAATATAATGAATAAACTAAATAGATTTTTTCGATCATACGATATCTTTGTGTTTTCAATTTTGTTAACTTGTGTCTTTTCCCTTCGTGAGATTCTTTCCGGAAGTATTGCCTTTTGGTTTGATCCAGCGCGAGATTTATTATCTGCCTTGAATAATCTTCATAAAATTACATTAATAGGTCCTACATCCGGTATACCCGGCATTTTTTATGGTCCATATTGGATATGGTTGCTTAGTATTAGTCTTATATTTTCAAAAGACCCGCGAATTATATCGATTATCATTGAATTCTTACCCTACTTTTTAATCTTTCCGATTCTTCTCTATAAATTATTTAAGGGTGACGCTATAATATTATGGCTGTTATTTTTCTTATCATTCGGGTATTACACTTCCAATATTTGGAATCCGTATCTGGCACCGTTATTTATTTTTGTTTCATACTATTTACTATTAACAAACTTTTATCAGTCAAAAAGGGATATGTATAAGATTTTTTTGGCAGGAATAGTATCCGGGCTAGCACTGAATTTTCATATTTCATTCACGACGGGTTTTATTATAGGGGTATACATATTTTTATTTGCCACTATAGTCTCTCTGTATAAAAAGAACCGGATTACTACTATAATCGGAAA
>WNFI01244137.1_pt1 | contig 12736 bp, 12 predicted proteins | sample 5400471 | NCBI WGS metagenome assembly WNFI01 (sample SAMN13153348, study PRJNA577476) | soil metagenome | isolation source: 100 cm saprolite on Douglas fir-dominated hillslope | place: USA:California | collected 2013-09-17
AGCCTTTGACGTCAACGCCATCGACTATCTGCTGAAGCCTTATGATGACGCCCGGTTTCGCTCGGCGGTCGAACGCGCCAAGACCGATATACGGCGACGTGAAAGCGAAACGTTGAATTTAAAGCTCTCACGGCTTCTTCAATTTTTTCAAAGTTCTACCTCAAGCTCAGCCACAACAAAGGAGAACGGCGGAAGTGATCGTATTCTCTTAAAGTCTTCCGGTGAAATCTTCTTCTTGAAGCCGGAGGAAATCGATTGGATCGAGGCTGAGGGCGACTACATGAAATTCCATGTTGCCGGACGCTCGCATTTGTTGCGCGAAACGATGGCGCGTTTGGAGGCTCGGCTCGATGGCCGGACGTTTATACGCATCCATCGGTCGACGATAGTAAACATCGACCGCGTGAGGAAATTGAGTCCGACCTTCGCAGGAGAATATGCGGTGGTATTGCAGGACGGCACGAAGCTTCGGCTCAGCCGCGGCTATCAGGAACGTGTTCACGATTTGCTGAAAAGCGCGCTCTGAACTGAAGGAACTAGCGAAAAGGCGCCAAGCGAACGACTGTTCCGAGGGTGGGACGGGACCGCTGAGACTGTCTCAAAACTCAGCAAAAACGAAGATTCGATGCTTTTGGGGAATGTCGCGCTATGGATCGCAGCGAGAAAATCGTTTCTAGGCGTGTTTTTGAGAGGACGTTTTTTTCGCCTCCGAGTTTTGAGACAGTCTCCGCTGAGCCCGCCGTCACGCGGAACGTACAGACCCCAGTGATTAATGGACGCAATCTGCTTACGTGAAATCTTAGTTCTTCCTTACCATATTCCCGACGGCGGTCCCAGCGGTCCCGCCCCATCTTCAGAGCTTGGTTTCTTTGCGCGCGGTTTTCCGAGTTGCGCGCACTCGATCTTCTCTGTCGCGCGATTCGGCGCAGAAAAACTAGTATTCACCGCTTTTCTGAAACCTTAATAGCACTGCTGGGTTATCCCCGGCATGAAGAGCGTAGCAATTTTTGGAATACGCTTGGCGCTTTTGCTGGGTGTGATCGGGTGGGGAAGTTTGGCGAGGGCATCGCTTGAAAGCGCACAACAAGCTAACGCATTGTTGCGCGCGGATACGTGGTCACGCGTGCTGCGCATCGAAAACAGTAGGAGTCACAGCCACTATCCACGCATCGTCTATGCAACGGTTTTTGAATTTGAAGACATTCTGTGGTTTTACACCGACGCAGACGGCACACAGAGCTTGTCGCTGAAACGAGACCGCCTGGAGGAAGACAAAAGCGATCTCGGCCCGCTTCTGTTGGCGATCGAGCCGGGGTTCACACGTTTCGAGGTTCTTTCCGGCGAGAATGCCGAGCCTAAGCTTCAATCGTTCGCAATGCTGGTGAACGGTTGTTTTATTCAGGCGTTACACGCCAGTAATGAATTACGCCATCAGGGAATGCCTCTGCTGTCGGCTGAGCTGGTGACATTTTATCGCAGGGTTGCAGGCCTGGCAGGCTCGGTCATCGGTCACACATTTCTCGCATTTCAGACGACGGATGGCTGGTATTTCTTTGATCCCACCACTCAACAGCACCCCGAGAAGCTAGGGGAAAGAATCCGTGCGAACGACGCCCTCGTCATCGCGCAACGTGCTGGCTACGGAAAGGATGGCGTTCAATTTGTGAAAGGGGTCCTGCTCGATGTGAAAGTAGATCGTCCGCCGCTTGAGATGGCGAAAGCAGAGCCTTCACTACAGGCGATGAATGAAGATTTCTGGGTAAAATCGCTCTAGACGCAAAGCAGAGAAATGATCTGAAGATGGGCCGTCGCAGGAACGCGACGGCCCACCACCGCAGGCGTTTTCCCCTCCCCTCCGCGAAAACCCCAATTTTCCGAAAGTGCGTCTTTTTTCTAAAGTTTCGGCCGGTAAATGCCGATTTTAACACGAAATGTCTAACGTGCCGTCTGGGCGGTTCATCGCAAAGCGTCCGAGGTTCATCTCTTTTGAATTTTGTCGTTTTGGGTCAACTGCTTAGTTCGTGCCGTCATAGTTTATCAGTTGTGTTGTGGAGGGGCCTAGTTGTGTGGGCTCCTCCATTTTTTTTACAACCTTCCGGGTGGCTAGATTGGGCGAAAAATGCCGCCGTTTATCCTGTAATGGAACCGCGGGTAAAAAAAGATGAGGAAACTGTAACTTTTGCGTCCATACTGGGTTTTGTTCACCAGCAACCGGCACGATTTGCTTATCCCAAACGCGCCTTAGCTATGTTCTTTAGTTCTTCGTTGTGTTGTTATTGGAGAGGCTGCCTAAGCGGCCTCTCCGATATACACCCTAAAGGCGTTCGCTTGCCTTCACTTTTTTCCAGTCCCAGCTTTGACGAAACCAACTGACCTCATGTCCTCCACAATCACCGCCCCGAAGCCCGCCGCGCCCAAGCCCGCGGGTGCACCGTCCGCTCCTTCCCGCAAAAAGTCGCGGAAGATGCTTTATATTATCATAGGCGTTGTTGCCATTGGACTTGCGGTTGCTGCCAAAATGAAGTCTGGCTCGGGTGAGAAGCCGGTGATGATTACGACGGATAAGGCGGTCGTCAAAAATATCACTCAACTCGTCTCGGCCACGGGAAAAATCCAACCCGAGGTCGAGGTCAAAATTTCCCCCGAAGTGGCCGGTGAAATCACCGAGTTGCCTTTCCGTGAAGGTGCGCCGGTGAAAAAGGGCGACATGATCATCAAGATCAAACCGGACAACTATCAGGCCCAAGTGGAGCAGGCCGATGCCAGCTTGGTGGCCACCCGGGCCGCGGCCGTTCTGGCCCGGGCCCAACTGATCAAGGCCGAACAAGACTTTAAGCAATCGGAAGAGCTGCACGGTCAAAAGCTGGTGTCAGATTCTGACTTTATCACCAATCGGACAAACCTCGATGTGGCGAAGTCCAACGTCGATTCGGCCCTCGCTCAAATCCGAAAAGCGGAAGGCGCGCTTAACCAATCGCGTGATCAACTTTCCAAGACGATCATTTATGCTCCCATGGACGGCTCGGTCAGTTCCCGCACCAGCGAAGTAGGCGAGCGCGTGGTCGGCACGGGACAATTCGCCGGCACGGAAGTGATGCGAGTTGCGGACCTGACGAATATGGAAATTCGGGTGAACGTTAACGAGAATGACGTCGTGAACGTAAAAGTCGGTGATCACGCCCTTATCGCGATCGATTCTTATCCCGGCCGCAAATTCAACGGTTCCGTGAAGGAAATCGCGACGACGGCAACCACCACGGGCGCGGGTACGCAGGAAGAAGTAACCAATTTTCAGGTAAAGATTCGCATCACAGACAAAGATTCCCCTCTACGCCCTGGAATGAGCGGGACTGCGGATATCGAAACGAGCACGGTCACCAATGTTGTCGCTGTTCCAGTCCAGAGCGTCACCGTCCGCAGTATCGAAGGCAACAAGACGGCGGAAGAAATCCAGCAGGACCGTGACAAGGCCGCTGCCAAGGTCTCGGGAGATAATAAAGCCGACGTATCAAGTTCGACCGGCAAAGCGCGCCGTGAACGTGAAGACCGCGAAAAACTTCAGCGCGTGGTGTTCATCAAAAACGGCGACAAGGTTCGCCTGCAAAAAGTTGAAACAGGCATCTCCGATAACTCCCACATCGAGATCAAAAACGGCGTAAAAGCCGGCGATGAAGTGGTTGCGGGCAGCTATTCTGCACTTAGCCGCAAGCTGAAGGACGGCATGAAAGTTCAGATCGAAAAAACCGTCGCTTCTCCAGAAAAGAAATAATCTGAGGCAGCTCCGCCGTCCCTAACAATCGCACAGACTTCTCTTTCCATGCTCAACTCCAGCAAGTTTCTGCGCCCCTTCGGTCCGCTCGTCATTGAAATTGATGATGTCACACGACTCTATCGCATGGGTGATGAAACGATTCACGCTCTACGAGGTGTAAGCCTCAAGATTCACCGGAACGAATACCTCGCCATCATGGGGCCTTCGGGAAGCGGCAAGTCCACTCTCATGAACATGCTCGGCTGCTTGGATACGCCAACAGCCGGTAAGTATGAATTCAACGGCAAGAACGTCGCCAGCATGGTCGACGACGAGTTGGCCGAAATTCGCAACCGTGAAATCGGTTTCGTGTTCCAAACCTTCAACCTGCTCCCTCGCTCCAACGCTCTTCACAATGTAGAGCTTCCGCTCATTTACGCAGGTATTCCTCCTCATGATCGTCGTGAGCGTGCGCTTGGCGCGCTCGAGAACGTGGGCTTGGGCCATCGGGTGCACCACAAACCCAATGAGTTGTCCGGAGGCCAGCGTCAACGTGTAGCCATCGCACGTGCACTCGTGAATCGTCCCTCCATTATCCTCGCCGACGAACCGACCGGTAACCTTGATTCACGTACGGGCGAAGAGATCATGGTGCTGTTCGAGGAACTTTACGAACAAGGTAATACCATCATCGTGGTCACCCACGAAGAAGATATCGCCCGTCATGCCCGTCGAATCGTCCGCTTGCGCGATGGGCTGATTGAGAGCGATGCAGCGGCCGCCCCTGTTGCGTTTACTGCGTCTGCCATGTTGTCATGAACCGGCTCGTCTACGAGTTCACCGAGAGTTTCCGTATCGCGTTCGCACAAATCAGTGCGAACAAGATGCGATCCGTCCTTACGGCTCTCGGTGTTATTATCGGCATCGTTGCCGTTACGCTGATGGGCACGGCGATTCGTGGTATCGACACCGGTTTCCAAAACAGCCTGGCGATGCTGGGCGACGATGTGTTCTACATTCAGCAATGGCCTTGGGGGCCGGTGGACGATTGGTGGAATTATCGCAACCGCCCAAAAATCAAAACGGATTATGCTGAACAATTGAACAAAGTCATCGAGGCGACACCTAATTCACTTCTTGAAATTGCGGTTCCCGCGGCGTCCCGTACGCGCACAGTCAAGTACGGCGACAGTCAGGTCAATGGCGTGTTCACTCTTGGAACGACCGCCGAATACACGCGCATCGCGACAATCGACGTCAAAGAGGGGCGTTTTTTCAATGAAACGGAGTCCATTGGAGGCCGTCAGGTCTGCGTATTGGGTTACGACGTTGCGGATGCGCTTTTCCCAAATCAGTCGGCTCTGGATAAAGTTGTTATGATCGGAGGTCGTGAGTTCAAGGTGCTCGGTACGCTGACCAAGCAGGGAAGCTTTCTCGGTATTTTTAGTTTCGATTCCCAGGCAATCATTCCACTGACTGCCTTTAAAAAATACTTCAGTCGTTGGCAGGAAGGGGAGTTGCGCGTCAAAGTTAAGGACAAGACCCGAATGGCGGCGGCAAAAGACGAACTCATTGGTTCAATGCGGCGCGTGCGCGGTCTCGGACCGGAGCAGAAAGATAATTTTTCCGTCAACGAATCTCAGGCGTTCAAAGAGCAACTTGATCCGATTAAGAACGGTATTGCGCTAGCGGGTCTTTTCATCACCGGACTTTCACTTTTCGTGGGTGCGATCGGCATCATGAATATCACGTTTGTGAGCGTCAAAGAACGCACCAAAGAAATCGGTACACGCAAGGCGCTGGGTGCGCGCCGGAGAACCATTCTGCTACAGTTCTTAATTGAAGCCGTATCCATTTGTTTGGTCGGCGGTCTGGTCGGCCTATTGATCGCTTATCTGATGTGCCTCGGCATCCAAGTCGGTATGCCTTCCTTTCCGATCAGTTTCTCTGTCTCTCTTGTTTTCGTTAGTGTTCTTGTCTCCGTCCTGACCGGTGTCATTTCGGGTTTCGCTCCAGCTTGGAGCGCCTCGCGATTGGATCCGGTAACGGCTCTTCGCTACGAATAGATGCAAGGTTTGGGCCTATTCAATAAGTGGCCGCCGCTCTCTGCCTTTAACGGGATAAACTCCATCTCTCATGTCTTTTAAGGAAATCATCGGTATCGCGCTGGCGTCGCTCCGCGTAAACAAGCTTCGCTCGGTGCTCACCATGCTGGGCATCACCATCGGGGTTTTTTCCGTGATTGGGGTGATGACAGCGGTCTCGGCGCTCCAAAGTTCCATCGAATCCGGACTGAGTTTTCTCGGCTCCAACATGTTTCAGTTCGCCAAGTTTCCCCAAAATTTCAACGCGGGTGGAAGCGCTCGGGATAAGTATCAAAATCGCCGAAACGTCACGTTCGAAGAAGCCAAGCATTTCTCCCAACTCATGGAAGAGTACAGTGATGTGGTTTGCCCGAAGATGTTTCACTATGATGGAGTCCAGGCCACCTACGCAGGACGGAAAACTAATCCCAGCCTGACCTTGGCCGGCACCAATCAGCATTTCACGACGGCGAATCAGTATAAAATCGCGTATGGGCGCAACCTGACTGCCGAAGATGTCGATCTTGCGAGAAACGTGGTCGTCATCGGCAAAACGATCGAGACGCGTTTGTTTCCTAACGAGTCTCCGCTTAGCAAGACGGTCAAGATGGGCGGACACACTTATACCATCGTGGGTGTGTTCGCGGAAAAAGGCAGCTCGTTCGGAAACAGCCAGGATGACATGGTGATTATTCCCATCACGAAGTTCATGGAAAACTACGGGACCAAAGGTCGCACTGTAAATATCGCGATTCAGGCACCATCCCAAGCTGAATACAATGCCACCCTAGATCACGCGGTCGGCGCGATGCGTAAAGCGCGGGGATTGAAACCCGAACAGCAAAATGACTTTGAAGTCTATTCGAACGATTCGCTTGTTTCTGCGTTTAACAACGTGGCCAATATTGTGGCGGCAGGTGCTTTTGTGATCAGCGGCATAGCGCTTTTGGCCGCCGGTATCGGAATCATGAACATCATGCTGGTGAGCGTGACGGAGCGTACCAAGGAGATCGGTATTCGAAAGTCGATCGGCGCAAAGAAGAAAAATATCTTGACCCAATTCCTTTGTGAGTCGGTTACGATTTCTCTGGCCGGCGGATTGTTCGGTATCCTGTTCGGGGTTCTCGGAGGAGACCTGATAGCCTGGAAACTCAACGCATCGATTATTTTCCCGGTGGGCTGGACGCTCATAAGCGTGGGCGTGTGCACCGCTATTGGCGTCGGGTTCGGACTCTATCCCGCGTACAAGGCATCGTCACTTGATCCGATTGAAGCGCTGCGATTCGAGTAGGTTGCGCACATACGCTTCCTGTCGCAAGAATTCGCCCACTTGATTGTAGGTGAAACCGTCCATAGATACCTCCATGAACAAAACGCTGCTCTGCTTTTTGATCGTCGCCGCGGTAGGCAACGCCATCTACCACTTCGGTCAAAAAAGTATCCCGGCCTCTGCCAATCCCATGGTCGCCTTAATGGGAGCGTATGCGGTGGCATTCATACTTGCGGCGATCTCCGCTCCTTTTTTTAGGACCGCTGGCGCGCCGGTTTGGACCGCGCAGGTCTTCAACGCGCCGGTCGTTATTGTCGGGGTAGGAATTCTTCTGATTGAGATCGGGTTCCTGTCAGCCTATCGTGTTGGAGGCTCGCTGCAGTGGTCAGGCGTGGCGGTAAATGCAGCGGCGGCGGTGATGTTGTTACCCGTTGCATTGATTGTTTTCAGGGAAACCTTTTCTCCCGTCCGTTTCGCCGGCCTTGCTCTCTGCCTAGTTGGACTTTGGCTGCTAGTGCGAAAGAGTAGCTGATACCATTCGCTGTCTAATTCGTGAACTAATCGGAAGGCGGGCCCCCTGTCGCCCGCCGGACGGCATTTTCCGGTTTTGACGTCCATCACTCAAACAGCCGTCGTAGGGACGCAACGGCCCACCTCACTATCCTCGACGGATTTCAGAGCCTTCAAAGCGGATCTGGATACGATAGACCTTCTTTACGCGGCAACTGATAATACCGGTGGAGACGTCCATTTTTTCAGGTACTTCGATCCGATGTACATCGACCACGGCGTGATAGCCACGCTCGGAGAAAACATCGATCAGCATGGCCAGCGCAATGGGTTCGTCAAAAACGGACGCTTCTGTGTTGATCAACGCCACGCCTGAAATCGCGTGGCGAAGTACGATTGGCATGATTTTCTTTTCGATAAACTCGATTACCTTCGCAAAAAGCGGCGTGTTCTCCAGCTCGTAGCCGTCCAACCGTTTTACGAGGTCCTGACGCGCGTGGAGAATAATCTCGTTCGCGACAGGAAGTAACCGGAGCCGGTCATAGGTGCGCGGATCCAGTTCGAGGGAGCTCTGATATTGAAGCTCCTTTATGATATTCTCTTCAACTTCGTCGATCGGCCCTTGAGCATTAACAAAATGATAGTGGAAAATCTCTTTAAGGGATTGGAGCGCGTCCCAGGTTTGCTCCTTGAACACCCGGTAGCGCCTACGAGCGAGTTCGGTATCGAAATCCGTTGCGCGCTCTTCCTGTAATTCGCCGATGCCGGTACGCCGGACCTCCTCGTTATGGGCTCTGATTTGAAGACCGCGCTTGAGCTGGCGCGCGACGGACTCCTTCTCGTCCACGAACAAAACCATGATGTGAATCGTCGATTGGCGAAACTGAGTTCTAAGGGGCGTATCAGCAAATTCCCGCCAGAGCTCGTTCATTTTGTCGTACAGCAGCTTTAAGCACTCGACCTGCACGCGCGTACGCGGGAACCCATCGAGCACCACGCCATCGCGGTATTCGGGGCTAAGCAATTTTCCGAAGAGGATGCCAATGACCTCGCGGTCGCCTACCATCCCTCCGGCATCTTTGATGCGTTTTGCTTCAGGCGTATCGAGCAGGGCGCTGATCACGATCGGCGGGCACGTAAAACCGCGTGTCTTCATGATGAAGGCCGTGTTTGTGCCCTTACCGGCGCCAGGCGCACCGCCAAGAAGAATGATTTCCTTGGGGAATCGTAGGTTTTGTCGCCCGAAGTCAGACTCGAGGTCTTGCCAAACCGTATCGAAAATAATCTGGGCGTCTTTGATTTCCAAATCCACCAACTTTCCGGACTGAGGGTTCAACGGAGGAGGCGTGGACTGGCTGGCGAGTATGCGTGATGCAGGAATAGGGGGATTCATGGATACGAGCGTGACAATATGGATTTACCGTGAAGACACGACCTTAGATTAAAGGAAAAATACAGGTTGAGGAGTTCTGCTTTTTTAAAAAAGAAGGAACGGCGCAAGGAGGGTCAGGTCAAATGCTCATCAGTGTGAAGAGAGATGAAGGATTAAGGTGGCGTCCCAATGCTGGCCGGTTCTTGTGATCCTTCCCCGTTCACCATCCCACGTCCCTACAGGAGGAACAAATGAATAAAATACTCGCGATAGCCATCCTCATCATCGGTTGTGGCTTGTTGTATTATGGCTGGCAGGCGCATGAGTCCGTCGCCTCCACCGTCTCGACCACTGTAACTGGATCGCCCACTGACAAATCGCTTTGGCTCTTAGGCGGCGGCGTTTTGGTCACCGTATATGGGCTCTACGCTCTCTTCCGCAGTCCCTCTAATTAACTAACCCCCAACGCTAAAATTTAAAATAGATGTTACTATGAAAAATCGTACCGAAAGTCCTCAATCTCCCGCTGAAATGGCTGATCATCTTCGGGCTTTATTAGCTGAAGCGGAAAAGACCCTCGCTGAAAATGCAACTGAGCAAACGCGAAGCAAAATCGAAGATCTTCAGGATCGGATAGAAGATGCGCAGGAGAAAATAAAAGAGGTCTATGGTGACGCCCGGAAGAAAGTCCTGGCCGGTGCTCGTCGTGCCGACGAAACAATTCGAACGCACCCGTATGAGTCACTTGCGATTGCTCTGGGCGTAGGCGTTTTGCTTGGCGCTTTAATCCGGAGAAACAATTAACGGAGCTATGTTTGACACGGAGACCAGCGTAAGTGGCGGCTTGCTTGAGTCGATTCGGACGCTCGGTGACAGTGTGTTGGACACTGTCCATGATCGCTTGGAACTGTTCTTCATCGAGCTGCATGAGGAAAAATTTCGACTGATCCAGACTTTTATTTGGATCAGTGCGTGTGTGTTTGCTGCAATTATGGCGGTAACTTTTGCGAGCCTGACGATCGTTTATCTATTTTGGGAATCGGCGCGGCTGGCAGTCTTGATTGGGCTTACGCTCTTTTACGTTGCGGGTTTCGTTGGTTCCCTTGTTGCGCTGATGCGCTTCCTTAAAAAAATTCCACGGCCTTTTGCGGCTACGCTCGAAGAAATGAGAGAGGACCGTGCATGTATCCGAGCAAAGAGCTAGGAAACCTTCGTCTACGTAAGATTCGGCTACAGGCACGGATCGCGTTGCATCGAGAGGAAATTGCGGATTCCACCGAAGTGGTCTTGCGTCCGCTTGTATGGGTGGACGGAGCACGGGCGCGTTGGCAAAAAATCTCCCCTATGGCAAAGCTGGCAGTGGTGCCACTGTCGCTTTTACTCCGGCGAACGCTGTTTCGTCGGCACCGCATAATCGGTTCACTGCTGCGCTTTGCGCCTTTGGTCTGGGGCTTTATGAAAAGCCGTTAAGTCGTCAGATCTTTTTCGAAATGATCTGTGGGGCTGTTTCCATTTGTCCCCGAGTAACGCCTAGTTGATTGATCAATTTCAGCTCCCGCCACAGCGCGGCTCCTGAAATCTCACCGCGGAGCAGTTGGCGATAATATCCCACGGTCCGGGCAAGTTCCTCAGCCGTTTCGTTAAGGAATTCGACGCGAAATGAACTGGCTCCCAAGGCGAGAAGTCGACCGATGTATTCCGCGCCCGTTTGGGCTCGATTGTTATAAACGGTGTTTCGGCATCCCGCGTCCGCTCGCAATGGCAACTCCGCACCGACGCGATCTCGCAACGCGACCCGATGCTTTTCACAAGGACGACCACAATCGTGATAATCCTTACCCTTGGAAAGAAAGGCGCAGAAGACACAGTGCTCCATATGAAACATGGGCATGTGTTGGTGAACAGTGATGTCGAACCAGTGTGCCGGCGCGTTGCGTAGCAGCGCTTCCAACTGCGCGACATTTAGATCGTAGCTAGCGGTTACCCGCTCGAGACCGTATTCTTTGAGAAAATATTCCGCTGTCAGTGGATTGGCGACGTTAAGTGAGAAATCTCCGCGTTTACGTTCTGTCCTAAAAAAACTCAGATGCTCGTAGTTGCGGACAAGGTAGCCGTCGGCTTCTGACGAACGAACTAGTTTAAGAATCCACTCTTCACCTGGCTTGAACACCCGGGGCGCCGCCACCCAAATGGAGGAACCGCATTCCGTTCCTTGCAGCGAGCGGAAACGTGTGACGGCATCACGATATTTTTTCGGGTCCTCGAACTCACAATAGATGGTGCGCCCGCCAGCGGACCATGCTGCTTCCAATTGTTCTAGCGAACGAATGACAACGACGATTTCCGGCGACTGAACCGAAGCGGTAGATTGCGAAGGCAAAGGTAAGCGGGGCGCGCTGAACTCAGCGAATGTCCACCGTTTTGGACGTGTTCGCAACGCGTCGAGCTCGACCACGGACTTGCGACGCAGCTCGTTAAGTTCGCTCAACGGGATGATCACGTCGCCTTCGAGTAAATTGTTGAGACGTCCGAGCTTGAAAGAGGAGGCACCGAGTCGTCCCAACTGTTCTTCCAGCCGTTCGGTTGAGAGCGGTTGCTTTTCCGCCGATGCGAGCACGGTGGTGGACTTTACCTGTACTACGTGACCCAACCCGTCGTCGAAAACAGCAGTGAGAGGTGAGCCGAGGTGACCGTGAACTTCTATAGTGAGCGGTCGTTGAAACCTTGGCGTTTCTCCGGCAAAACTCTGTCGAAGCCTGCGATCGAGTTCAGGATCGTTGGTTTTCCACAGCCGATCGCCGACGTGGATACGTTGGAAGTTTAAATCACCATGACCGAAACGGAGGGTCACTTCTCCCTTGCGGGGTTCGACTTGATAAATACGGCCTCCCTCTTCGCCATCCTCCGGCCGTCCGCAATCGAACACGACGCCGTCACCCGGCTTCACGGCAGCAAGCAGTTTGAGTGATACGAAATCGGAGCCGACTGTAGAAATCTCGCCGAGAAAAACGCCTCGCTTCGTGCCGAAACGAGCATGTGCGAGCTCTTGATTGTTAATTCCGCGTCGCCAGGCTTTCCGTGTCGTTGTTCGTGACCAAGTCCGACATAACTTTATCGAGCGCACGGCGATACGCTGATGTGATACTCGCGACGTATTCGGGCGACTTGAGTCGTCCTTCAATTTTAAGGGATGCCACGCCCGCCCGGACGAGGTCAGGCAAGACTTCCAGGCCTGCGAGGTCTTGCGGACTGAGCAAATAGCGGCGATCGCCGAGTTCCACTTTTTGTCCGTCGCTAATAAGATCGTAGGGAAGACGGCACGCTTGAGCGCATTCACCGCGGTTGGCCGAACGCCCTCCAAGCGACTCGCTGGTCAAACACTGCCCGGAATAAGCCACGCATAGAGCTCCATGAACGAAAACCTCAAGAGGCATGGGCGCCGTGGGGGCTTGTCCGAGTTGCGATTCGGTCGACCGCTGTGCCACCTGCATGGCCTCAATTTCCTTGAGTGAATTTTCGCGGGCCAAGACGACGAGTTGCGTGCCGAGCGTTCGCGCAAATTCAACGCCAGCGGGGCTCGTGACAGTCATCTGGGTTGAGCAGTGAATCGGAAAGTCGGGTGAGATTCGCCGAATCAAACGGCATACCCCGATATCCTGCACAATAGCGGCGTCCGCCCCGGCCGCGATAATCGTGCGGAGATAGTCCTCCGCCGCTCCGATCTCGTCGGCGAAAACAAGAGTGTTGAA
>WNFI01540996.1_pt1 | contig 12734 bp, 11 predicted proteins | sample 5400471 | NCBI WGS metagenome assembly WNFI01 (sample SAMN13153348, study PRJNA577476) | soil metagenome | isolation source: 100 cm saprolite on Douglas fir-dominated hillslope | place: USA:California | collected 2013-09-17
CTGGAAGATTTCGGAGAGCACGCCATGCGAGCTCGGTGGGTGTTGGTGGTGATCGCGTTGCTCGGCCTGCCTGGCGCCGCCGGGTGCAGGAAGGACGTCCCGGACCGCTCGGCAGAGGGAGCGCCGATCGCTGCGAGCGCGAGACCCTCAGCCCTGGCTTCGCCGGGGGCGGCAGACACATCCGCGACGAAGACCGCGGCGGCGATGGCACCGCTGGCGGCTGCCCCAGGCGGGCGCGCGGCGCCGGCGGGTCCGCGGCGGAGCGAAGCGGCCACCGCCCGGCGGTTGGTGCGGACGGTCGATCTGGACGTGACGGTCCGGCAAACCACTGCAGCGGTGGAGAGCCTCGAGCGGCTCGCGCCGCGGCTCGGCGGTTATGTCGCCAGCGTCAACGGCGAGCGCGAGGACGAGCTGATGCGGTGGAGTCTCACTCTGCGAGTGCCTCCGGACCGGCTGGACGAGGCCCTGGCCGCGGCGAAGGGAATGGCGGTGCGGGTCAATCACGAGCAGCAGAAAGTCGACGATGTGACCGATCAATATGTCGACCTCGATGCTCGCATCCGTACGCTGGCGGCAACCGAGGCGGAGCTGCGCGCGCTGCTCGCCGAGTCGCGGCAACGCCAGCGCAAGGTCGACGAGGTGATGTCCATCTACCGTGAGCTGACCGAGATCCGCAGCCAGAGCGAGCGCCTCCAGGGACAGCTGCTGGGGATCGAGAAGCTCGCCGCGTTCTCGACGCTCAACGTCTCCCTGGCGCCGGTGGCGTCGGCTCGGCCGGTGGTCGCCGAGGGGTGGCACCCCGGCGACACGCTGCGCGGCAGCCTGCGTACCCTCGTCAGGATGCTGGAATCGTTTGGCGACGCCGCGATCTTTGCCGCGATCGTGCTGCTGCCGGCCGCCATCGGCTTCTGGCTCGTGGCTTGGGTAGTCCGCAGAGCGTGGCGCCTGCTGCGGCCGCCCCGGCCACCGGCGTAGGTCCGAGCCAGCGCGCACCTCGTCAAACGGCGCGAGACAGCCCGCCTTGACGGGCCGTCCGCGTCGCGCCTATCCTCGGGTCTGGCATACAGCATCGCAGCCGCGTCTCGCCGGTCCACCACGAAAGGAGACGAGCATGGGATGTTTTCACGTGATCTGGTCCTTGATCGTAGGCTTGGTCGCCGGACTCGTCGCCCGCGCCATCGTCCATGGCACCCAGATGGGCATCCTCGGGACCATCGTGCTCGGCATCATCGGCTCGATCATCGGCGGCTTCATCGCCAGCCTGATCTGGAAGCCGCGAGACGGCAAGTTCCATCCCGCCGGCTTCATCCTCTCGATCATCGGCGCCGTCATCGCGCTCTGGCTCTGGCAGAAGTTCGGCTTCAGGATCCGTTACTGAGCGCCTTGCGAAGCTGGTGAGCCTGGCGCCGGCCGCCGTTTCGCGCCACCGCGCGGCCTCGGGAGAGCCTGAGAGAGAGATGGCCGCCGGCGTCGAGCTGCGGGAGGTGACCAAGCGCTTCGGCGTGGTCGCGGCGGTCGACGGCGTCACCCTCGACGTGCGCTCCGGCGAGCTGTTCGCACTGGTCGGCCCGAGCGGCTGCGGCAAGACGACGCTGCTGCGCCTCATCGCCGGCCTCGAGTGGGCGAGCGCCGGCGAGATACGGATCGGCGGCCGCGACGTGACCGGCGCGCCGGCCCACCGCCGGCCGGCGAACCTGGTCTTCCAGCATTACGCCCTGTTCCCGCACCTGACCGTGGCGGAGAACGTCGCCTTCGGCCTGCGCTACCTCGAGCGGCGCCGGCCGAGGCGCGCCGCGGCGGCCAGGGTGGCGGCGGCGCTCGACCTGGTGCGCTTGCAGGGCTTCGACCGGCGCTACCCGCAACAGCTGTCGGGCGGCCAGCGTCAACGCGTCGCTCTCGCTCGCGCCCTGGCGCTGGAGCCCCAGGTGCTGCTGCTCGACGAGCCGCTGGCGGCCCTCGACCAGGAGCTTCGCCAGGCGATGCAGTTGGAGCTCAAGCGGCTGCAGCGCGCCGTCGGCATCACCTTCATCCTGGTCACCCACGATCAGCAGGAGGCCCTGGCGATGAGCGACCGCCTGGCGGTGATGAGCCAGGGCCGCATCGAGCAGGTGGGCACTCCGCTCCAAATCTTCGAGCACCCCGAGACCGCCTTCGTGGCGACCTTCACCGGCGCCGCCAATCTCTGGGACGCGGAGATCCTCGGCGCCGCGGGCGGAGGGAAGGTGCGGCTCAGGCTGGCGATCGGCCTCGAGTTGCTGGTGGAATCAACAGGCGACACCGACGCCATGAATCCTGGCGACTCCGTGCGCCTTGCGGTGAGGCCGGAGAAGCTGGTCTTGCGCGCGCCAGCCCCGCCGCCCGCGGACCCGAATCTCGCCGTCCTCCCAGTCACCGTCGAGGACCGCGTCTACCAGGGTGCCCGCACTGTCTGGCTTGTCCGCGACCCTGCCGGCGACCGCAGGACCGTGCATCTATCCAGCGCTCTGCCGACCGATAGCCGCCCGGAGCCCAACCTGCAACCCGGCAGCCAAGCGCTGCTCTGCTGGGAGCCGCGCAACGCCGTGCTGCTTCGCCGTTAGAGCTGGATAAGATGCGGCACCGGCCCGCCCCCATGTCTGCTTCACCCAGGAGGGAACACGCCATGCATAGCCCGCCCGGCGCGCCGCGGCGCTCGCGCTGGCGGGCGCTCGCGCTGGCGCTGCCGGCGTGGGCGGCGCTCGGGGTGTTCTTCCTGCTGCCGCTCGTCCTCATGCTCGGGGTGAGCGGCGCGGAGCGTGCGGTCTACGGCGGCTTGCGGCCGGTTGCGGACCTCGCCGCCTACATGCGGTCGGCGGCCTTCCTGGCCAATTACCGCCAGACTCTCGAGGCGCTCTATCTCGGGATCGCCTGGCGCTCGCTGTGGATGGCGGCGCTCACCACCGCCCTCTGCCTGGCGATCGGGTTCCCGGCGGCCTACGCGCTGGCTCTCGCCGCGCCGCGCCGCCACCGGGGTTTGCTACTCGGCCTGGTCGTGGTGCCGTTCTGGACCAGCTTCCTGATCCGCACCTACGCCTGGATGTTCATCCTGCGCAGCGAGGGCCTGATGAATCACCTGCTGCTGTGGAGCGGGCTCGCCAGCCGGCCCACGTCGCTGCTCTATACCCAGGCGGCGGTGCTCATCGGCCTGGTCTACGGCGAGCTGCCGTTCATGATCCTGCCGCTCTACGCGGCGCTCGAGCGGCTGGACCGCTCGCTGCTGGAGGCGGCCGCCGACCTCGGGGCGGGAAGGGCCGCCGTCCTCTGGCGCGTCACCGCGCCGCTCGCGCTCCCCGGCATCGTCGCCGGCGTCGTCCTGGTGTTCATCCCCAGCCTCGGGCAGTTCGTGGTCTCGGACCTGCTCGGCGGAGCGCACAGCATGCTGATCGGCAACCTCATCCAGAACCAGTTCGCCGTCGCCCGCAATCAACCGTTCGGCGCCGCCCTGGCTCTCGAGCTGACCGCCGCCGTCCTGCTGCTGCTCTTCGGCTATGCGCGCTTCGCCCGTCGCGCGCACCGCGAGGGCGCCGGCAGCGCCGCCATCGCGGCCGGCGACGCCGAAACGGCAAACCCGCGAGGCGGGCTGGAGCTGCTGTGAGCGGTTCCTCCGGTCCCTCCGGCCGCCTGCCGCGCCGGCCCCGCTGGCCGGGCGCCCTGCTGGCCGCCCACACCGGCGTGGTCTACCTCTTTCTCTACCTGCCGATCGCCGTCCTGGCCGCGTTCTCCTTCAACCGCGCCCTCCAGACCGCCGCCTGGGAAGGCTTCACCCTCGCCTGGTACGGCCACCTGCTGCGCGACGAGCGCCTGCTTCAGGCGCTCCGCAACAGCCTGCTGGTCGCGGCGCTGGCCACCACCCTGGCGACCGCGATCGGCACCCTGGCGGCCCTCGCCCTCGACCGCCGCGACCTGCCCGGCCGGCAAGCCACCCGCGGCCTGCTGCTGCTGCCGGTGATCCTGCCCGAGGTGGTCCTGGGGGCGGCCCTGCTCACCTTCTTCGGCGCCGTGCGCCTGCGCCTCTCGCTGGTCACCGTCCTCATCGCTCACGTGGTCTTCAGCATCTCCTACGTGGCGGTGGTGGTGCGCGCCCGCCTCGCCGGTCTCGACCCGGCGCTGGCGGAGGCGGCGCGCGACCTCGGCGCCGGCGCCTGGGAAACCCTCCGCCGCGTCACCCTGCCGATGGCCGCGCCCGGCATCGCGGCCGGCGCGCTGCTGGTCTTCACCCTGTCGATCGACGACTACGTGATCACCTCCTTCGTCGCCGGCGTCGGCGCCACCACCCTGCCGCTGCACATCTACTCGATGCTGAAAGCCGGCGTGACGCCCGAGGTCAACGCCGTCTCGACCCTGCTGCTGGCGGTCACCATCGCGCTCATCGCCACGGCGCACCGGCTGCTGTCGCGCGATCCGGGGAGCGCCGCGCCATGACCGGCCTTCAGCTCCGCCACCGCCGCCGCCCCCGGCTGGACCGCCGCCCGCCACCGCCGCGCCCTTCACCGGCCGCGCCGGCTGTACCCAATAGAGGCCAGGCATGGCCCGAAAAGGCGACGGCGCGCGCCGCGGGCATCGCGCTGCTGGCTCTCGCCGCCCTGGGCTGCGGCTCCGGCTCCGGCACCGGCTCGGAGCCCACGCCCGGCCGCGCCGCCCAGTCGCGTCCGGGCCTGCCAGGCCGTCCGGCGCAGCCGGGGCCGGGGCAGCTCAACGTCTACATCTGGACCAACTACCTGCCGGCCGAGGTGGTCGCCGAGTTCGAGCGCCGCACCGGCATCCGGGTGAACGTCGACACCTACTCGTCCAACGAGGCGCTACTCGACAAGCTGCAGTCTGGCGTCGCCGACTACGACCTCGTGGTGCCCTCCGACTACATGCTGCAGATCCTCGTGCCGCAGCGGCTCCTGCGGCCGCTCGACCGGCGCCGCCTGCCGCGCTTCGGCAATCTCGATCCGCGCTTCCTCGACCGCAAGTTCGATCCCGGCAACCGCTGCTCGCTGCCCTATCTCTGGGGCACCACCGGCATCGGCTACGACCGCCTCAAGGTGGCCGCGCCGGTCGACAGCTGGCAGGCGCTGTTCGATCCGCGCCACGCCGGCCGCGTCCTGATGCTCGACGACATGCGCGAGGCCTTCGGCGCCGCTCTTCGCCTCGACGGCCGGCCGCTCAACGAGCGCGACCCGGCGGCGCTGCGGCGGGCGGCCGCCCGGCTGGCGGCGCAAAAGCCGCTCGTGCGGACCTACAACAGCAGCGACTTCGCCAACCTGCTGGCGGCGGGCGACGTGGACCTCGCCCAGGGCTACAACGGCGAGCTGGCGAAGGTGGTGGCACGAGAACCGCATCGGTTCGCCTACGTCATACCGAGGGAGGGGGGGACGCTTTGGATCGACAGCCTGGCCATTCCGAGCACCGCTCGCAACCTGGACTCGGCCTACGCCTTCCTCGACTACGTGCTGGAGCCTGCCGTCGCGGCGCGCATCGTCGCCGGCGTCCGCTATGCCAGCGCCAACCGGGCGGCGTTGCCGCTCATCGCGCCGGAGATCCGCGACGACCCGGCCGTTTACCCGGCGGCCGCGGTGCTCGACCGCTGCCAGCTGATCGAGGACCTCGGCGCCACCACGCCGCTTCTCGACCGGCTCTGGACCGAGGTGAAGGCCCGCTGATGGGCCTCGCCGGCTCCTTCGCCATCACCTCGCGGCTCGGCTCCCGCATCACCGCACGTATCGGCTCCCGCGCCACCTCGCGGATCGGATTGACACCCACTGGCGGGCGACAGTAGAGTCTAGTCTCGTACAGGATCAGGACCACACCGGCAATGGCCAGCTCACGTCCCACAGCTTTGATCCTCGCGGCGGCGCTCTCGAGCGCCCCGATTGGGACATTCCTGACCGCCGGCGTGCTGGACGGCGCCAGGGAAGGCGCGGCGCAGCAGGTGAGCAGCGCCCGCTTCGTTCCGACCGCGGTCCCGGCTGCGCCTTCGGCTCCGGCAGCGCCTGCGGCTCTGGCCGCGCCCGCTCCGAGCGTCGCGCCCATCCAGGCAAGCCCTCCCGCCGCCGGACCGGCGCCGGTCCCCACGGCTCCGACAGCCGCCACGCAGCCCGGGCAGCCCGCCGGCGCCGCGGCGCGCCCAGCTCCCCCGGCCGGGACCGGCCTCGCCGGGCGGGTGACGGGGAACTCCTCGCCGCTGGCGGCGGCCGGTGTGTACGCCTACCAGCTCGCCGATCTCGCCCTCTTCAAGGTCCTCACCGACCCGCAGGGCAATTTCCTGTTCCGCGACCTGCCGGCCGGCCTCTACAAGATCATCGCCCACAAACCCGGCTTCGAGCCGGTGGTGATCATGGTCACCCGCACCACCGCCAAGGCTTACCAGTTCCTCGAGCTGCAGCTGGCGCAGCGCCGGCTCCCGAACGCCGCCAAGGCGGCGAAAGGGTCCGCGGCGACCCCCGCTACATCCGACGATCGCGACTTCTGGACGCTGCGCGCCGGCATCCCGCCCGACGTCCTCCGCGACATCGAAGCCGCGGACGCGCCGGCGGTCGAGACGAAGGCGGCCAGGGCGGCGCAGCCCGAGGGCGCCGGCGGCTCCCTGGCGGGAGGCGGCACCGTCTCCGCGGCGGCCCTCTCCGCCGCTTCGGACGGCCGGCTCCACACCACCGTCCAGGCGATGACCGGGGTCGCCAACGTCGCCCAGGTCGGCGCCGGGCAGGTTTCCACGGGCAAGCTCGGCATCGAGGGACAGCTCGGCCAGGTGCTGGTGGGCCTGTCGGGCCGCTTCTGGCAGATGAGCTCGGACAGCCCGTTTGCCGGCACGCGCAGCCTTCCCGGCCTCTCGGGTGACGGCAAGACCAGCGCCGTATCGCTCGCTCTGGAAGCGGGCCCCAGCAGCACGATCACCGTCACCTCGCTCAACAACCACCTGGTGCCCCGCACCCAGGCCGGACCGAGCGAGACGGTGGGGCTCGACCACTACCAGGTGAGATGGAGCCAGGCCCTGGGCGACAACAGCCATTCCGACTTCGCCGCCCAGTACACCAGCGAGAACAACTACCATCGGCTCAGCGCCGTCGATCCGGTGGACATCCCCGACGCCTCGCGAACCTGGAACGTCGAAGGCTCCTACACCACCGCGCTCGGCGACTCCGGGACGTTGCAGACCGGCTTCCGCTACACCGAGAACCAGCTCGGCCTGGTGCCGCTGACCACCTCTCCCGGCAGCGTCGCCGTCAACCCCGGATCGGCACTCTCGTCGGTGGCGCCGGCGAGCGCCTCCGCGCTCTCGCCCAACCACCAGACGGTGGACGTCTTCGCCCGCGGCGGCACGCGGCTGCAACCGGCGTTCATGGTCGAGTACGGCCTCTACACCACGCTGATGGACGGCAGCGTCTCGCTGACGCCGCAGGGCGGCCTGGTCCTGCAGCTCGACGACGGCTGGCAGGCGCGGGGATCCGTCAGTCACCGGGCCTACCAGGAGAACGCCGTCAACCTGGCGTTCCTCCCGGCGCTGTTCAAGGAGTCCGATCTCTGCGAGCAGGGCGGCAAGGCCTGCTACGAGGTCAACCTGTCCCACCATGCCGGCAACGACGACACCGTCTCGTTCAGCGGCATCGAGCGGATCGTCGGCCAGACCCTGCGTCTGTACTTCAGCGACGTCGTCTTCGACCGCCTCGAGAGCCTCTACCTGGTGCCTGGGGACCGGCTGCCGGAGCTGCACTTCGTGGTCTCCCACAAGCTGACCCCGCAGGTGAAGACCTCGTTCGAATCGAGCCTGGCGACGGGCGGCGGCGGCACCTTCATCGCCGCCGACGGGCGTCCCTACACGAACCATGTCCGGTACATGGTGACCTCGCTCGATACGCGCTTCTTGAACAGCGCGACCGGGGTCTTCCTGGCCTTCCACCATCTGACCCAGGGGATGTCGCCGGCGGGCGATCCGGCTCTACGGCTGGCGTCGGGCAACAGCGTCGAGTTCGATCGCCTGCAGCTGACGGTCTCGCAAGACCTGAACTCCCTCTGGAACCTGGCTTCGCAGTGGGCGGTGCAGGTCAACATGGAACTCAGCCGCAGCAACGCGCCCTACCTGGCGACTTCCGACAGCCAGCTGCAGCGCCGCATCCTCGGCGGCATCGCCGTCAAGTTCTAGCGCCTCCTCCTCGCAGCCTCTCCTCACCACCTCCTTGCAGCTGTCTCGCAGCCGCTCTCAGGGCTCTCCGGCGCGCGACCTGGCTCGTGCTCTCTGCGGCACTCTCTCCGACATTCGCCGGAAGCTTGAATCCACAAAACTGAATCGCCTACGGTTTCTTGGATCAATCGGCCGAATGTACCCTGAATTCATGGGTTTGGAGGCCGTTCAAAATTACGTTGCCCTGGAACGGAAATTGCTCTCTTGGCCGGCGACGGCACTTTTGAGCCCAGCCACCCGATGACGCGGCCTCGCACCCTCCGACTTTCGCTCTGCCTGCTCCTGGCGGTCGCCACGGTGGTCCTGGGCGGCCTGAGCGTGCGCCGCAAGGTCGCCGCGTTCCAGCCGATCGGCTTCGCCACCGAGCGCGCCGGCGGCCTCGTCCGGGTCAGCCGCGTCGACGATCCCAGGGCCGGAGTGGCGGCCGGCGACGAGATCCTGCTCGCCGACGGCGCAGAGGCCGGCGGCGAAGGCGCCCTCGCCGAGCGCCTGCGCGAACGGCCCACCGCCGAGCTGGCGGTGCTGCGCGGCGGCCAGGTGGTGCGCGTCGCCTATCATCGGCCGCCGCTCTCCCCCGACATCCCCTACCTCATCCTGGTGCTGATCGGCGCCGCTTACCTGCTGATCGGCCTCTACACGCTCATCCGCCAGCAGAGCCGCGAGGGATTCCTCTTCTGCCTCTGGTGCCTGACCTCGGCCCTGCTCTACCTCGTCAGCCCGGTGCCGCCGCCGGACGCCGAGTACCGGCTGGCCTACATCGGCGACCAGCTGGCGCGGTGCCTGCTTCCGCCCTTGACGCTCCACCTCTTCCTTGTCTTCCCGGCCGCCGCCGGAGGGCTGCGGCGCCGCATCGCCGCCTTCCTGTACCTGCCCGCCGCGGTCCTGCTCGCCCTGCAGCTCGACATGATGCTCTGGAACGGGCGCTGGCTGTTCGGCCGGGTGACCGCCGCGTCGCTGCAGGCCCTGGACCACCTCGATCTGCTGCATCTCATCGCGTTCAGCCTGGCGGCCGTCGGGGTGCTGATCTACCGCCTGCTGCGGGAGCCGGGTTGGGAGCAGCGACGCCAGCTCTGACCTTCGCCTACGCCATCCTGCGCTACAAGCTCTGGGACATCGAGGCGATCGCGCGCGACGTCGTCTCGGCGACGCTCACCCTCCTGCTCGGGGTGCTCGGCTTCTCGCTAGTGAACCTGGCGATCAACCGCGGCATCTCGCCTGAGCTGCCGCTGGCTCGCAACCTGCTGTCGTTCGCCGCCGGCCTGGGCATCGCCGGCCTGCTCGTGCCGACCCGCCACGGCCTCTCCGCGGCGCTCGAGCGCCTGCAGTACCGGGGCACCTTCGGCAAGCGCCGCGCCCTGCTGGGGCTCGGCCGCGACCTGCTGCACGAGCGCGACCTCGGCCACCTGTGCGCCGCCCTGCTGGAGCGCCTGGCGTCGGGCATGGACCTCGAGCGGGTCGGGCTCTACCTGGCGCAGGGCGACTGCCTCGTAGCGGTCGACGCGGTCGACGCGATCGACACCACCGACCGGCCGGCCCCCGCCGCCGTAGCCGTCGTGGCCGCAGGCGGCGGCATGGACGGCGGCCAGCCCTTCGCCGCCGGTGATTGCCCCCCGGGTGGCAGGAGACGGCACGGCTTCCACGCCCTCCACGCCGGGCGCGACGCCTTCCGACGGACGCTCTCCGCGCCGCCGCCGGTGATCTCCTCCTGGGATCTCGATCCGGCGATCTGGCGCGAGAACGCCCACCGCCTGGCCGGCACTGAGCTGCCGGGCGGCGCGCCGTCGGTGCTGCAGCAGCTGTTCATCGCCGGTTACCGTTATGCCCTGCCGCTCACCGTCCGGGGCCGCGGCGTCGGCCTGGTGCTGACCGGCTTCAAGCATGATCAGGCGCCGCTCACCCACGACGACGTCGACCTCGTCCGCCACCTGCTGAACCAGGCCGCGCTGGCGATCGAGAACGCCCAGCTGCTCGGCCAGCTGCAGGTGCAGCTCCAAGAGGTCCAGCGGCTGCAGAGCTACAGCGACGGCATCTTCGAATCCTCGCCGGCGGGCATCGCCGTGCTGGACGGCCGCCACCGCTTGGTGTCGGTCAATCCCGCCTTCGCGGCACTCGTCGACGCCGAGCGGCACGGGCTGATCGGCCGCGGCATCGAGGAGGTGCTGCCGGTCGCGGCGCTCCCCACCGCCGGCGAGGGACCGATCGAGGTCAGCTTCGCAGACCAGCCGAAGCCGCCCGCCGCCCCGCCGAACCGGGACGCGGCCGGTCCGGCTGCCCCAGCTGCCCAGGCGGCCCCGGTCCGCGAGCGCATCCTGCAGCTGTCCCTCGCCGACCTCGCTCCCGGCCGCAACCCGCAGCGCGAGCCGCTGCGCATCCTGCTGGTCCACGACGTCAGCGAGCGGGTGGCGATGGAGCGGGCGCTCAAGGAGAAGGACCGCCTGGCGGCGCTCGGCATGCTGGCGGCGGGCGTGGCGCACGAGGTGAACACGCCGATCACCGGCATCTCGAGCTATGCCCAGATGCTGCTCTCGGACACCGCGGAGAACGATCCGCGCTACTCGCTGCTCAAGAAGGTCGAGCGCCAGACCTTCCGCGCGGCGCGCATCGTCAACAACCTGATCGAGTTCGCCCGCGAACGCCAGCGCGAGCGGCAGCCGGTCGCCCTGGTGCCGCTGCTGCGCGACTGCGTCGAGCTGCTCGGCGATCGGCTCGAACGCGGCCACGTCGCGCTCGATTGGGACCTGCCGCCGGCGGCCGACGCGCTCCTGGTGCTGGGCGCGGACCTCGAGCTCGAGCAGGTCTTCACCAACCTGATGGGCAACGCCCTGGACGCCATGTCCGGCCAGCCCGGCGGCCGGCTGGGCATCGCCGTCGCGTCGTCGAACGGCCAGGTCACCATCCGCGTTCAGGACTCCGGCCCGGGCATCCCGCCGGAGCAGCTGGCCGCCGTCTTCCAGCCCTTCTACTCGACCAAGCTGCATCGCGGCGGCACCGGCCTGGGGCTGACCATCAGCCACGAGATCGTGCAGCGCCACGGCGGCAGCCTCGACGTCGAGAGCACGCCGGGGCAAGGCGCCTGCTTCACGGTCGCGCTGCCCCGGCTCGTGCGAGCCGTCCGGGACGGCGCGGACCACGCCGCCGGCCGCGCCGCGGATCCATCATGAACATCCTGATCGTCGACGACGAAGACGTGCTGCAGGACGTCCTGACCGTGCTGGTGCGGCGGGAGGGGCACACCTCGCTCTCGGCCCGCTCCGGCGAGGCCGCGCTCGAGATGCTCGAGCGCGAAGAGGTGGACCTGGTGCTCCTCGACCTGATGCTGCCGGGCATGTCCGGCATCCAGGTGCTGCGGGAGATCCGGCGCCGCGAGCCCGACCAGGTGGTGGTGGTGATCACCGCCTACTCGTCGATCGAGAGCGCCATCGAGGCGATGCGCGAAGGGGCGTTCCACTACATCCCGAAGCCGTTCAAGAACGAGGAAGTGCTGCTCACCGTGCGCAAGGGGCTCGAGCAGCGCCGGCTGGCGATGGAGAACCGCAGCCTGAAGCAGCTGCTGCGGCAGCGCTTCGGCCTCGACAACATCCTGGGCAAGAGCAAGCCCATGCAGCAGGTCTTCGAGCTCATCCAGCTCTCGGCGCCGGCCAAGAGCAACATCCTGATCATGGGCGAGAGCGGCACCGGCAAGGAGCTGGTGGCCAAGGCGATCCATCATCACTCGCGGCGCGCCGACGGACCTTTCGTCACCGTCAATTCCGGCTCCATGCCGGCCGACCTGCTGGAGAGCAACCTCTTCGGCCACATCCGCGGCGCCTTCACCGGCGCCATCGCCAGCAAGAAGGGCCTGTTCGAGCTGGCCGCCTCCGGCTCCATCTTCTTCGACGAGATCGGCAACATCCCGCTCGACACCCAGGCGAAGCTGCTGCGGGTCATTCAGGAGAAGGAGTTCATGCGCCTGGGCGGCATCGAGACCGGCAGGGTGGACGTGCGGATCATCGCCGCCACCAATGCCGACCTCGAGGAATCGGTTTCGGGCGGGCTGTTCCGCGAAGACCTGTACTACCGGCTCAACGTGATCACCGTGACGCTGCCGCCGCTGCGCAAGCGCAACGAAGACATCCCGCTCCTCGCCCAGCACTTCCTCCACCACTACGCGCGGGAGAACGACAAGCCGCTGCACGACATCGCACCGCGTGCCATGGAGCTGCTGCTCGACTACCACTGGCCCGGCAACGTGCGCGAGCTCGAGAACGTCGTCGAGCGCGCGGTCGTGCTCTCCACCGGCGAATCCCTCGACGTGGACCTGCTGCCGTCCTCGGTGCGGCACCCGGAGACCGTCGGTTTCTCGGCGCCCAGCCTGCCGGCCAACGGCGTCTCGTTCAAGGAGGCGGTCTCCGACTACGAGCGCCAGCTGATCGTCAAGGCGCTGCAGAACTGCGGCGGGGGGCAGAAGAAGGCGGCCGAGATGCTGCGGGTCAAGCCCACGACGTTGCACGAGATGATGAAGCGCCTCAACATCTCCTCCGAGAGCCTCGTCTCGACCTGATCCGGCGCGCCC
>WNFI01130117.1_pt1 | contig 12733 bp, 11 predicted proteins | sample 5400471 | NCBI WGS metagenome assembly WNFI01 (sample SAMN13153348, study PRJNA577476) | soil metagenome | isolation source: 100 cm saprolite on Douglas fir-dominated hillslope | place: USA:California | collected 2013-09-17
GCTCACTGTTGCCGAGGCATGGGCTCACTACGAGCCCATCAACAAGCGGGACAACGACAGCTGGCAGACCGAAGAAGCACGCGCCCGCCAGTTCGTCCGTCACCTGGGAAACCTCAAGGCCATGGAGCTCTCCCAGCGCCACGTCGATGACTATCGGACGCGGCGCTTGGGAGAGAAGACGCGCAGAGGCACCGCCCCCAGCTCAGCCACGCTGGACCGGGAGGTGGAGTTGCTGAAGCGCATCTTGAATTACGCCGTGGCCTGCGGCCGGCTCACCCACAACCCGATTGCGAAGGCGAGGCTTCTCCGCAAGCCGAACGTTCGCAGGACGGTCGTGTCCGAGGAGGACTTCCAGCGCCTCCACGCGGCAGCCGACGAGTGCTTCAAGCCGATCCTCGCAGTCGCCTACGAGACCGGCATGCGCAAGCGGGAGGTGCTCGACTTGCGCTGGGAGCAGCTCGACTTGAAAGAGGGCGTGATCCGCCTTCTTCCTCAGGACACCAAGGCCGAGGACGCGCGCGTCGTGTACCTCACCCCGCGAGCGCACGAAGCGGTCCGCCGCATCGTGCGCAGGCTGGGCGGCGCGTACGTCTTCCTCAATCCGCAGACCAGCGAGCCCTGGGTCGACGTTCGCAAGCAGTTCGTGAACGCCTGCAAGACCGCGGGTCTCTCCGGCGTCTGGTTTCACGACTTGCGCCGGAGCTTCGTCACCAACGCACGCCGGTACGGGGTGCCGGAGTCGGTGGTGATGCGGATGAGCGGCCACAAGACGCGCGCCGTGTTCGAGCGCTACAACGTCGTCGCCGAGGAGGATCTTCGCGACGCCGTTCGCAGGATCGAGGGCGCGCGGTTACGTCAAGAAACCGTCAAGGTTTCACAAAAGGAGCCCGGAGACTCAGAAGCCCCCTCGGCAACCACCGAGAGGGCTTGAGGTTTTTGGTTGCGGGGGCAGGATTTGAACCTGCGACCTTCGGGTTATGGCCGAGGAAACGTCCTGAGAAGATCGAGCGGCCGACCAGCCACGTCGCCGCGGTGGCGCATCGGCATCGGCCTCCGCGTCCGCACGGAGCGGGCGCTCTCACGAAGCCCAGTCGCGCAGCACGGCGGCCGTGTGCTCGCCCAGCGCGGGCGCCGGCGATCGCGGAAGGTCCTGCGTCGCCACCAGCGCCGGAAAGGTCCGCGGCAGCTCGCCGGCGAAGAGCCTTCGCGCGTCGAAGAGCGGATGCCCGCGCAGCTCGGAGGGCTCCAGCACCGGCTCGCCGCAGCAATCCACCGCGCGCAGGAGCGCGTCCCACTCGTCCCGCGTGCGCCCGATGAACAGCGCGTCAACCTCCGGCGTCAGCGCCGGATCGAATCCGCGCTCGAGCCAGAGAGGCCGCCCCACCGCCGCGCAGAAGCGCGACCAGAACTTCGGCTCCAGCGCGCCCAGCGCGTACGAGCCGCTCGCGCACGCATAGACGCGATAGCAAGGCCGCGACCCGTCGATGAGGTTCGGCGCATCCGCGGGCTCGCCGAGGGACGGCAGCAAGAGTCCCGTCGCTCCTTCCGCCATCGCGACGTCCAGCACCTGCCCGAGGCCGCTGCGCGAGCGCTCGTAGAGCGCGGCCAGCACCGCGATCGCCGCCTGCTGCCCGCCTCCGAAGAGATCGGCGAGCTGCACCGCCGGCACGCCGCGGTTGCGCGCCAGGACTCCCGAGAGCGCGAGGTAGCCGATGTCGTGCCCGGCCCGATCGCGCCACGGCCCGCTCTGCCCGAATCCGGAGATGCGGCAGACGACCAGCCGCGCGGGCCAGGGCGGCGGCAGATAGCGCTCGAGCACGCCCGGACGGAAGCTCTCCACCAGCACGTCGGCCGCGTCGCACAGCTGGCGCAAGAGCGCGCAGCCGTCCGCGCTCTTGAGATCGAGGACGGCGGAGCGCTTACCGCGGTTGAGCGCGGCGAACATCCCCGGCGAGACCTCGCGCAGGTAATCGCCGGGCGCGGGATCCTCCACCTTCACCACGTCGGCGCCGAGGTCCGAGAGCACGAGCGTCGCGTAAGGCCCTGGGAAGAGCCGCGACAGGTCGAGGACCCGCACTCCACTGAGAGGCGGAGCGGAGTTCATGGCTCCGGACCGAGCAGGGTTATCCGATCACCTTCTGCAGCTTCATCGCCATGGAGACATCGCTGACCTTGATCTTGCCGCTCATGAACGCCATCGGCGCGGCCATCTTGCCGGTGACGATGTTCATGAAGTCGTTCGCGGCGCAGGTGACCTTGCACACTTTCGTCGCCCCGGCGGGAGCGGCGCCGGCGCTCACCGAGCCGGGCTCCTTCGAGAGGTCTACCGTCCACACGCCGCCGTTCTCGCCGGTGATGTTGAACTCGTAGATGCCGCTGACCGTCTTGACCAGGTCGGGAGTGTTCTGCAGCTTCCTGGCGATCTTTTCCTCGAAGTACGACTTGGGCGTGTGATCGGCCATCTTCGGCGGCTCCAGCGAGAGTGAATGACCATTCATTCAGAGGGCGCGGAATCTAGCGGCGGAGAACCAGGCTGTCAACGAATGGCGCGAGAGCGCGCGGGCGGTCCGTCGCGGCGGCGACGAAGGGCAGCGGGCCGAGCACGCGGGCGCCGGTCATCTCCGAGAGCCAGCGCGCGTTGCTCGCCACCGACGGGTCGTCCTCCGGCGCCACGCGGTTGAGCACCACCGCCAGGGGCGCGAGGCCGCGGCGGTCCAGCGCCTCGATGGAGAGCGCGCAATGGTTCAGCGTGCCCAAGCCGGCGCGGCCCACCAGCACGACGGGCAGACCCAGGCGCTCGGCCAGATCGAGGTTGGTGAGCAGCGCCTGCGGGGGCGCGCGATCGGGCGGGTCGACCTGCTCGAGGTTGCGCGGCGCGCGCGCGATCGGCACCAGCAAGCCGCCCGCCGCCTCGACCACGATGGGCGCGGAAGCGCGCGCGACCATCTCCTCGATGCGCAGCAGGTCGACGCCGGCGAAGAATCCCTCCGCTTCGGCGGCGACGAGCGGCGCGGCGGCCAGCCGGAAGCGGTACGGGCAGATTTCGTCGAGCGGCTGCGAAGAGCCGCACGCCTCGCGCAGCGCCAGCGCATCCTCGGGCGCGTCGGGGGCGCAGCCGGTCTCGGCGGGCTTCAGCGCCAGCGGCTTCCAGCCCCGCGCGGCGAGCAGCGCGCAGAGGGCGCGGGCCACTTCGGTCTTGCCCACGCCGGTGTCGGTGCCGGCGATGAAGAAGCCCTTCACAGAGTCTCCGTCACCTCGCGGATCGACTCGCGCACGCCCTCGATGAGGAAGTCCACCTCCGAGGGAGCGATCGACAGAGGCGGCACCAGCACCACCACGTTGCCCAGCGTCCGCAGCAGAAGCTCGTGCTTGCGCGCCGCCAGCGCGACGTGGTGGCCCATCCTGTAGGCGTAGTCGAACTCCTCCTTGGTCTTCTTGTCCTTCACCATCTCGATGCCGATCATCAGGCCGCGCTGGCGCAGGTCGCCGACGCACTTGAGCTCGGCGACGCTCTGCAGCCCCTCGGCGAGACGGTCGGCCATCCTCTTGACGTGGTCGAGCGTGCGCTGCTCGTCGAACAGCCTCAAGGAAGCGAGCGCGGCCGCGCAGGCGAGCGGGTTGCCGGTGTAGGAATGGCCGTGGAAGAAGGTGCGCTTCGACTCGAACGGCCCGAGGAAGCTCTCGTACACCGCGTCGGTCGTCAGCGTCGCCGCCAACGGCAGGTATCCGCCGGAGAGGCCTTTGGCGACGCAGAGGAAGTCGGGCACCACCTCCTCCTGCTCGCAGGCGAAGAGCGTGCCGGTGCGGCCGAAGCCGGTCGCCACCTCGTCGCAGATCAAGAGCACGCCGTTCTCCTTGCAGGCGCGCGCGATCCGCTTCAAGTACCCGGGCGGGTGCATGATCATTCCGGCCGCGGCCTGCACCAGCGGCTCGATGATGACCGCGGCGATCTCGTCGCGCCGCCCGTGGATGACGGACTCCGCCGCCATCGCCGCCGCGTCCAGGCAGTGGCGCGCGCCGGTCGGCCAGCGGTAGAGGTACGGCGTGGGGATGCGCAGGCACTCGAAGAGCAGCGGGCGGAAGATCTCGTGGAAGAGATCCATCCCGCCGACGCTGACCGCGCCGAGCGTGTCGCCGTGGTACCCCTGCGCGAGCGCGACGAACTTGTTCTTCTTCGGCTTGCCGCGCTGGCGCCAGTGCTGGAAGGCCATCTTGAGCGCGACCTCGACGGCGGTGCTGCCGCTGTCGGAATAGAAGACCTTGGTGAGGCCGGTCTCGCCGTGGGGCAGCCCGTGCCTCGGCGCGCGCGCCACCAGCTGCGCCGCCAACTCGATGGAAGGCGGCGAGGCGAGACCCAGCAGCGTCGAGTGGGCGACGTACTCGAGCTGCAGCTTGATGGCGCTGTCGATCTCGGTGCGGCGATGGCCGTGGACGTTGACCCACAGCGAGGAGACGGCGTCGAGATACTTGCGCCCGCGGGTGTCGAACAGCCAGCTCCCGCGGCCGTGGTCGATGATGAGCGGCTCGTCGCCGGGCAGCGGCTCGAGCCAGGTCTGCATCTGCGTGAACGGGTGCCAGAGGTGGGCGCGGTCGAGCGCGGCAAGCCGCTGGTGGCGCGCCTCTGCGTCCTCGGGTGCGGTGGGGATCTCGCTCATGGAGCGGGCTTCTAGCACGCCCGTCAGAGGGCGGCGCGGAGCGCGGCCAGGGCACCGTCCAGCTGTGCATCGCTGTGCGCGGCCGAGAGGGCGAAGCGGATCCGGCTCGTGCCTTGGGGAACGGTGGGCGGACGGATGGCCTTGGCCAGATGACCAAGCTCGCGCAGGCCAAAGAGCCGTGCGCGGCGCTCGTCGCCCTCGGGGCCCTGCGCGATCCGCAAGGCTTCGAGAGCGGCGCAGGCCAGCGCGGGCGGCAGAGCCGTCGAGAAGATCAGCGTGCGGGCGCGGTTCACCAGCAGGTCGCAGACGGCGCGCGAAGCCGCGACGTACGCCCCCGCGACGCCCAGCGCCTTCGAGAGCGTGCCCATGCGCAGGTCGGGCCGCACTCCCTCCCGCGCGCAGAGCCCCGCGCCGCGCGGGCCGAACACGCCGGTAGCGTGCGCCTCGTCGACGACGAGCATCGCGCCGTGCGCCTGGCAGAGCGTCTTCAGATCATGCAGCGGCGCGAGGTCGCCGTCCATGGAGAAGACGGAGTCGGTGACCAGGAGCTTGCGGCGCGCCCGGCCCTCGGAGAGCAGCCGCTCGACGGCGGCGAGGTCGCCGTGCGGATAGACCTCGACGCGCGCTCCGGAGAACCGGCAGCCGTCGATCAGCGAGGCGTGGTTGAGGGCATCCGAGAGGATCAGGTCCTCCGGCCCCGCCAGCGCCGGGATTAGCCCGCAGTTGGCGGCGTAACCGCTGTTGAAGAGCACCGCCGCTTCGGTGCGCGCGAGCTCCGCCAGCGCGTGCTCGAGCTCGTGCTGCGGAAGGAAGTCGCCGCACACCAGCCGGCTCGCACCGGCTCCCGCGCCCCACTGCCGCGCGCCCTCCGCGAGCGCCCGCGCCACCCGCGCCTCGCCCGCGAGGCCGAGGTAATCGTTTGAGCTCAAATTGATCAGCCGCTCGCCGGGCCGCAGCTCGATCTCCGCCCCGGGCGGCGTGCGCAGCGGCTCCAGGGCGCGCAACAGACCGCGCTCCCGGAGCTGCGAGAGCTCCTCGCGCGCGATGTCGTCGGCGAGCGCCATGAGCGCGCACGGTAGAGACAGGGGAGCGCGCTGTCAAAGAGCGCGCAGCGAAGTGGAGACAAGAAGCGCGCTGTCAAAGAGCGCGCAGCGAAAACGAGCGCAACGGCTTGTGCGTCGATCCGCCCGTCCCCAAGACGCTCTCCACCAGCACGATCTCGCGCGCCGTGAAGCGCGCCAGCTCGGTCTTGGGCACCGCCTCGAGCGCGCGGCGCGCCTCTTCCGCCCCGTGCGGCTTCACCCGGCCCAATGTCAAGTGTGGGTGGAAGGCGCGATCTTCCAGCGCGAAGCCGCGCTCCCGCAATCCGCTGCACAGCTTTCCTGCCACCGCCGACAGCGCCGCCCCGCCTTCGGTGACCCCCAGCCAGAGCACGCGCGGCCGCGACATCCCCGGAAACGCGCCGCGCCCGCTGATGGCGAGGTCGAACTGCGCGAGATCGCGCACGCCTTCCGCCGCCGCGCTCGCGTCGTCGATCCGCTCGGTCCCTCCCAGGAACGCGAGCGTGAAGTGGAGCTGCTCGAGCCGCGTGAACCCGATGCCCGCGCCCGCCGCCTTGCGCGCGCCCTCCAGGACGGGCCGGAGCGATTCGAGCGCGGCCTCGGGCAGCGGGACGGAGAAGAAGAGTCGCATGGACCCCATGCTACTCGCCTTTGCGAGCCTCGAGGGTTATCCATTCCGCCCGATGGCCAGACCCGCACAGAAGACGACCGCGAAGACGCCCTTGCTCCCCCTCCCGCTCCTCGAGCGCCTGCTTTCCGCCGCGATGGCGCGCGGGGCCGAGTTCGCCGAGGTGTACGTCGAGCGATCGACCACCACCGCCGTGCAGCTCGACGAGGGGCAGATCAAGAGCGCGCAGACGGGCTCGGTCCTGGGCGTCGGCGTGCGCGCCATCCGCGGCGCGCAGGTCGGGTACGCGCATTCCGACGACCTCGACGACACAGCGCTCCTGCGCACGGCGCAGACGGCCGCGCTCATCGCCGACGGCACCCGCGAAGCCGGTCCGCTGCGCATGTCGCGCCAGCCGCTGCCCACCTACTATCAAGTGCGGACTCCGCTCGCCGAAGTGGACGTCGCGCGCAAGATCGCGCTGGTCAAGGCCGCCGACGCGGCCGCGCGCGCCTACGACAAGCGCATTCGACAAGTCACCGGAGGCTATGCGGATCAGACGCGCGAGATCCTGGTCGCGAATTCACAAGGCCACCTCGCGGAAGACCGGCAGGACCTGTGCCGCCTCGGCGTGCAGGTCGTCGCTTTCGGAAAGAAGAACGAGCGGCGCACCGGCTTCTACGGCGGCGGCGGGCGCGTCGACTTCCGCTTCTTCGACGACTTCTCTCCGGCGCAGGTGGGCCGCGAGGCCGCGCGCCAGGCCATCGCCACGCTCGGCGCGGTGCCCGCTCCCGCCGGGCCGCAGACGGTGGTGCTGGCGCCCGGATGGAGCGGGATCCTCCTGCACGAAGCCGTCGGGCACGGGCTGGAAGCCGACTTCATCCGCAAAGGAACTTCCCTCTTCGCCGGAAAGCTGGGCGAGAAAGTCGCCAGCGAGCTGGTCACCGTCATCGACGACGGCACCGTCTCCGGCGGGCGCGGCTCGATCAACGTCGATGACGAGGGCAATCCCGGCGAGCGCAAGGTGCTGATCGAAAAGGGCGTGCTGCGCGGATATCTCTACGATCATCTGAACGCGAAGCTGACCGGCCAGAAGTCGACCGGCTCGGGGCGGCGGCAGAGCTTCCGCCATGCGCCGCTGCCGCGCATGACCAACACCTATCTGGCGCAGGGAGATCAGACGCCGGAGGAGATTTTGAAGAGCGTGCCGCGCGGCCTCTATTGCCGGCAGTTCGGCGGCGGGCAGGTCGATATCTCCAATGGCAACTTCGTCTTCGAGATCAGCGAGGCCTATCTGATCGAAAATGGAGAGCTGACCAGGCCGGTCAAGGGCGCGATGCTGATCGGCGTCGGGCCCGAGGCGCTCAAGAACGTCACCGCCGTCGGCAACGACGCGAGCCACGACCCGGGGCTCGGCACTTGCGGAAAAGATGGCCAGTCAGTTCCGGTCGGCGTGGGCTTGCCGACGGTGCGCATCGACAACCTCACCGTCGGAGGCACCGGCGCATGAAGCTCCTCGAGGTCTGCGAGCAGCTGGTCAAACACGCGCGCAAGGCCGGCGCCGCCGAGGCGGAAGCATATGCGGAGCGGACGCGCGATTCGTCGGTGCGCGTCCGCGACGGCGAGGTGGAGGAGCTGCAGCAGGCGTCCTCCAAAGGCGTCGGGCTTCGCGTGATCAGCGGCGGCCGGCTCGGCTTTGCCTACGGCACCGATTTTTCCAAGGCGGGTTTGCAACAACTCGCAGCCCGCGCCACGGCGCTTGCGAAAGGCGCGGCAAAGGATCCGGCGAATCGGCTGCCGCGCGGCGCGCAGCTCGGCAAAGGCGTGGAAGGCGAATACGATCCCGCCATCGCGGAGATCGCGCCGGAGTGGAAGCTTTCGGCGGCGCGCGCCGCCGAGCAGGGCGCGCGGGCCGAGGACGCTCGGGTCCGCAAGTTCGACTCCACCGGCGCAGGCGACTTCCTCTCGGAGTCGGCCATCGCTTCCAGCCTCGGCGCCGCCGGAGAATCGCGAGCCTCCTATGCCTATGTGTATTGCTCGCCGGTCGCCGAGGCCGACGGGCAACTGCAGACGGCGAGCTGGTCCGACACCCGGCGCGTGCTCTCGCGCCTGCAGGACCCGGAGGAGGTGGGCCGCACCGCTGCCCGCCGGGCGGCGCGGATGCTGGGCGCGAAGAAGCCGAAGACGAGCAAGGTGCCGGTGGTGTTCGATCCGCAGATGGCCGCGGGCTTCATCGCCGGACTCGCGGGCGCGGTCAACGGACTCCTCGTGCACAAGAAGAGCAGCTTCCTCGGCGCGCTCAAGGGCAAGAGGATCGCGCCGGAGCACTTCACGCTGGTGGACGACGCCACGCTGCCGCACGGCATCGCCACCCGCCCCTTCGACGGCGAGGGCGTGGTTTCGCAAAAGACTTCGATCATGGAGAAGGGCGTTTTGCAAAACTTCCTCTACGACGCCACGACCGCGCGCAAGGCGTCTGCCCGCAGCACCGGCAGCGCGTCGCGCGGCTGGTCTTCGCTCCCCGGCATCGGCACCAGCAACTTCTATCTGCAAAATGGCGCGCAAAAGCCGGAGCAGATCGTCGCCTCGGTCAAGAGCGGCTTCTACGTCACCGCCATGCTGGGCCGCGGCGCCGACGTGGTCACCGGCGACTATTCGCGCGGCGCCAACGGGATCTGGATCGAGAACGGTGAGCTGGCGTATCCGGTGCAGGAGGTCACTGTCTCCGGCAATCTGATGGAGATGCTCGCCGGCATCGACGCGGTGGGCGACGACCTCGACTTCCGCTCCTCGACGGCGGCGCCGACCATCCGCTTCGCGGAGCTGGTGGTGAGCGGGGCGTGAGCAAGAGGGCGCTGCTCTTCGATCTCGACGGAACCTTGACGAGCGGCGCCGGCGCCGGCGGGCGCGCGCTGGGACGGGCGCTGCACGCGAAGCCGCAGGCGACCGGGGAGCTGCGCAAGATGCGGCTCGACGGGATGACCGACCGATCGATCGCGCGCATCGTGCTGGCGGCGGAAGGCGACCAGCGCATCGCGCTCGAGGAGCGGATGGCCGGGGTGGCGGAGGCGGAGATCGACGCGGTGCTGGCGCGCTACGTCGAGGCGCTGGCGGTCGAGTGCGCGCGGAATCCATATATCGCGCTCCCCGGCGTCTCCGAGCTCCTGCAGAATCTGCAGACGCGCGCCGGCGCGCTGCTCGGCCTGTGCACCGGCAACCTCGCGCGCGGCGCGGAGCTGAAGCTGCGCTCCGCCGGCTTGTGGGGGCCCTTCCGCTTCGGCGGCTACGGCAGCGACGCCGAGCCGCGGGCGGAGATCGTGCGCATCGCCTGGCGGCGCGCGCAGGAGGTGGGCGCGACCGAAGCGCTGGTGGTGGGCGACACGCCGCGCGACATCCTCGCCGCCCACGACGCCGGCCTCCCCGCATGCGCGGTCGCCACCGGCCGCTGGACCGTCCACGACCTCGCGGCGCACGGCCCCGAGATGGTGGCGCAGGACTTCAGCGACGCCGATGCGGCGGAGCGCCTGTTGCTCGGCCCGATCCGTTGATCGGGCGCCGGAGAAACCGCGCTCAAGGCTGGTTCGGGTCGGGATCCTGCAGCATCCGCGACAGCTCCGGCATCAGCCGCTCGAGCTGCCTGATGGCGTCCTTCATCTGCGAATCGCCGGCTGATCCATCCTGCTGCAGCGCGCGCACGAGCTGCGAGAATGCGCTGCCTCCGCCGAGCCCCTCCATCAGCGCCAGCCCGTCGAGCGGGCCTATGTCTTCGTCGCCGTGCTTCTCCTCCCACCAGCGCTTCTGCAGCGCCGCCAGCTCAAGAGCGTGCTCGGGGTCCGCGCGCGACGCCGCCGAGAGCCAGCCGTCCGCACCCGCCAAGAGCGGCGCCTTTCCGTAGACGAGACCCGCGTAGGCGAGCGGCGAGCGGAACTCGTCCGCGGGGCGCGCCACCTTTCCGTCTTTGACGTGCGCCATCCGCATGCCGTGGTAGTTCAGCGCCACGAAGATTCTCTCGGCCCGATCCGCGGCGGCCTTGCCCTTCGTGTCCTCGGTCACCAGCACCGCGCTGTACTGCGCGAGCGACTCGTCCACCCACGGCGCGCGGCGCGGATCGGAGCCGACCACGCCCTGCCACCACTGGTGCGCAACCTCGTGGTAGCAGGTGAAGTCGAACATCCCCGGCGCCGCGAGGCTCCCCTGCTCGCGCGGCGAGAGCGCCTGAGCCAGGAGCGCAAAGCCCGGCAGCTCCACCCCGCCCGCGCCGCCTGTCAGCGAAACTTCCGCCAGCGCGAGCGCCGTCCACGGATATGGCCCGAACCGCGCCTGCAGCGAGCTCAGCGCCGCTCCCGCGCAGACGAGCAGCGCCCGCGCGCCGGCCTCGCCGTGCATTGACGACGCGCGCAGCTGCACGCCGGCCGTCTCCTCCGTCAGCTCCTCGTAGTCGGGCGAAGCCGCGAGCCCCAGCGCGCCGCGCACTCCCGCGGCCGCGAACGTCGCCGTCTCCTTCCCGTCCGCCACCGGATGCTGTCCCAGCGCCGAGCCGGCGCCCGCGACGCGCCAGCCCTTCGGCACCGTCAGCGCAACGAGAGCGCTGCCCGGATCGGCGTGGCTCGCATCGCCGAGCGGGCCGGGCTCGTCGCGATCCCATACGCCGTGAGCGCGTGCGGCGAGCTGCGGGTACCAGTCCACCAGCACAGCGCCGCGCGGACCGACGGCGAACGTTCCGTAGCCCTTGTCCGTGCGCGGCTTTCCGGACAGCACCGCGAGCCCCGGCGCCATCTGCGCCAGCGCGTCGGCGGCGGCTGACAGCGGATCGTCCTCACCGTCGCTCAGCCGTTCCAGCTGGCCGCGGAAGGTGAGCGAGATCGCCGCCGTCGTGCCGGGCGGCAACTCCGCGGGCACCGCCACCACCGTCCCGTGCGACCGCGCCGAGACGCGCTTTCCCTCGACCCGCACGTCCTCGACGCGGAGCCAGGTCCCGCGCCCCGAGTTGGGATAGGCGCGCAGCACCACCTCGTGCCAAGGCTGCGCCTCGCGGTTGCGCACCACCAGCCGCAGCTGCCCCTCGACGCGCGCGGCCTTGGGGTCCAGCTCGGCCTGCACTTCCGAAACCGGAAGCTGCGCGATGGGCGCAGCGTTGCTCTGCAGCTCCGCGCGGCCCTCGGGCCGCAGCGATTTCGCCAGAAGATCTGCTTCCTCCGGCGAGACCCTCTGCCCTGCCTCGGCGCCCGCGGCGAGCACCAGAGCGAGGACGGCCTTGCGGAAACGCATCTTCCGATAGTACAGCGCTCGCCCCATGCAGCGAGCATCTGGCTGGGCCGCGATCGTCCTCTGTCTCGCGGCGTGCAAGAAGTCTGCCTCGCCTCCGCCGTCGCAGCCGTCGCTTGCTCCTTCGACGCGCTTTTGCGATCAGGATCTTTCGGGCGTCTGGCTCAACTCCAGCGACAAGCACTTCGCCTACCGCTTTCACGATCACGGCGACGTGGTGCGCGGGGAATTCCAGGAGCGCAGCGACGACGGCGGGCTGGCGAATCCGTCCGACCCGATCACCTTCGAGCTGCATCGGACCAAGGACGCGCTCGCCGGCGTGATGCGCAGCACGCAGCGCACGGAGGGCGGCCGCGACTGTCCGGTGGAGTTTGCAATCGACGTCACCACTTGCGGCGCGCAAAGCCTGCAGGCCGTCGTGGAGATGGAGGCAAAGGTGGCGGAGGACTGCAAACGCATGACCGCGGAGGACGGCGGCGCGCTGCAAACCAATCGGACAGAATTCGTATTCGTGAGGCCCGACGTGGGATCGAAGCCGTAGGCTCGAAGGAGCAGGCCGAAGGCCCGACGCGGGAACGCATCCGTCAGGTGGCGGAGAAGGCCCGGACGCCCGTTGAAGCTCGCTGGATCGCGCTGGTAGGGTTCGCAGCACACCCAGTCTCGATCTGCGGGAGCATTCAAATGACGCCGTCGTTTGCCCGCCGCGCGCTGCTCGCGGCCTGTTTCATCGCCGCCGTCTCCGTCTCGGCCTGCAGGCGCTCGAATGTCAGCAGCGTCGGCTGCCAGAGCGACGACGATTGCAAGACGGACCTCAACGGCTCGGACCGCGCCTTTTGCGATCAGTCGAAGGCGCCGTTCGTCTGCGCGCTGCACCCCAAGCAGTGCGACACCGCCGCGGACTGCTGCCCGGCGCAGGTCTGCAACGCGCAGGGCCACTACTGCTTCGACAAATACACGCCCTGCACCGACGGGTTTTGCCCCGCGCAGGGCGAGGTGTGCAACCAGATCGGCGTCTTCGTCGATGGCTTCGGATGCACCTTCAACAAATGCGATCCGGCAGGCGCCTGCGGGCAGGGCACCAACTGCTTCAACAGATATTGCGTCGGCGAGCCGCCCTGCAACGGCGGCTGCAAGAACGCGGCGAG
>WNFI01577193.1_pt1 | contig 12733 bp, 15 predicted proteins | sample 5400471 | NCBI WGS metagenome assembly WNFI01 (sample SAMN13153348, study PRJNA577476) | soil metagenome | isolation source: 100 cm saprolite on Douglas fir-dominated hillslope | place: USA:California | collected 2013-09-17
TCGCCGTCTTCGAAGAGTTTTAGGATTTTCTGCTCGTCTTTCATCATCAAGGTTCACCATCAAAATGGTACTGTACAAATTATCAATTCCAATCCCCGGAGGGATTTCATGCGCCGCCTTCTCGCCGCATTGCTATTCATCACCATCACCGTGCCGATTGTCTCCCTAGCCCAGTCCGCACCTGCCGCTTCAGACAAACCGTTTGTCGTGGAGTATTACTACAAAACGAAGTGGGGGCACGCTGACGAATTTCTCAAGCTTTTTAAGAAGAATCATTATCCGGTGCTCAAGAAAGAAATGGAAATGGGACGGATCGCGAAAGTCTGGATGGACCAGCCGCGCTATCACGTTACGGAAGACGGGCGCTGGGATTTTCGCGTAACCATCGTGTTCAAGAACGCGACCGTGGCCAACGAGCCATTTGACGAGGCCAGTCTGCAAAAGCAGATGTATCCCGATCAGGATACGTTTCAACGCGAGGAGCAGCGGCGGTTCGAGATTCTTGACGCACATTGGGATCTGCCGGTGAAGACGATGGATCTCGACGCGAGACCATAGAACCTAAAATCTTCACTACAGAGGCCACGGGGAACACAGGGTAGAGCTAGACTTTTGCGATCCCTCTCGTACGCGTAACGGCCAACCGCATAATCCGCTCACCTCCATCCGGTATAATCATGAGTTTTCGCAACAGAATATGGGCAAGTACTACCAAGGTGTCGGATATCTCACGGAACGCCCCGTGGTGTTCCACAGTGACGTGCCGGAGAGTGTGTTCGACAGGGCCTTGAGAACCAAGCCCAATCAAATCGAGAAAGTGAAGTCACCTATGTCAAATATTGCAGCCATTCATGCACGGGAAGTTTTGGATTCGCGGGGCAATCCAACGGTGGAAGCGGAACTATTTTTGAGCGACGGCGCCATGGGGCGTGCGATTGTGCCCAGTGGCGCCTCGACTGGCGAGCATGAAGCAGTCGAGCTGCGCGATGGCGATACTAACCGGTTTTTGGGTAAAGGCGTGCTGAACGCAGTCGAGAACGTGAATGGCGAGATCGCCGAGGCTTTAGCCAATTGGGATGGCTTCGATCAGCGCGGCCTTGACGCCAGAATGATCGAGCTCGACGGCACGGAAAATAAGGGCCGGCTAGGCGCAAACGCGATTTTGGCTGTCTCGATGGCTATGGTGATGCCCATCGGCGCGCCTTCGTTTTCTGAGGCGCTGCGCTGGGGCGTGGAAGTTTTTCATACGCTTAAGGGCGTCTTGAAAAAGCGCGGTTACAACACGGCCGTCGGCGATGAGGGCGGCTTTGCGCCTTCAGTGAAATCGAACGTGGAAGCGATTGAAGTTGTGCTGGAAGCGATTCAGCAAGCTGGCTACAAGCCGGGTGAGGAAATTTCCATTGCGCTCGATCCAGCGGTGAGCGAGCTTTACAAGGACGGGAAGTACATCTTCAAGAAGTCCGACAAGTCGGCGAAGAGTTCGGACGAAATGGTGAAGTTTTGGGCGAAGTGGGTGGATGACTATCCGATCGTTTCGATTGAAGACGGCCTGGCCGAAGATGATTGGGACGGATGGCAGGCGTTGACGCGCGAGCTGGGCCGCAAGATTCAGCTCGTAGGCGACGATTTATTCGTCACGAACGTCGAGCGGCTGCAAGAGGGCATCGACAAGAATGTCGCCAACAGCATTCTGATCAAGGTCAATCAGATTGGCACGGTCAGCGAGACGCTGGATTCGATCGACTTGGCGCGGCGCAATGGATACACGTCGATTATTTCGCACCGCTCGGGCGAGAGCGAAGATACGTTCATCGCCGACCTGGCCGTGGCGACGGGCGCGGGACAGATCAAGACCGGTTCGGCATCGCGTACCGACCGCATCGCCAAATACAACCAGTTGCTGCGGATTGAAGAAGAGTTAGGGCCTGCGGCGCGGTTCCTGGGGGTTAAGGCGCTGAATTACAAAGGCTGATCGAGAGCGATTGGAGGATGCGATGAGATGTTCGTTTATGGTTCTGGGTCTGATTCTCGCAGCCACGGCTGCATGCGCGCAGCAGGCGTTCTCGGGGGATGTTCCAGCTTCAAAGCAGGAGGTTGTGAGTTTGCTGGCCGCTATGCACATGCAGGAACGGACAGAAATTGTTATTGAAACTTCACGGAAGCAAACGAAGACTATGCTGGACGAAATTCTGCATAAGGAATTGCCGGGACTCAATAATGATGAGCGTTCCCAAATGCAAGCTATGATCGAGGAGATGGTTGACGGAGTCGAAAAAGACTATCCGGTTGAAGCGGTTATCCAAGACATGGTTCCGGTTTACCAAAGGCATCTGTCAAAATCTGATTGTGAAGGATTAACCGCTTTTTATTCCTCGCCGCTCGGTCAGAAGGTCTTGCACGAACTACCGGCGATCACATCCGAGGCCATGCAGGTTTGGACCTCGCATCTTCAGCCAAGAGTGGAAGCAGCTATCAGCAAGCTAAAAGAACGGGCAGAGCGCATGGCTGAAGAGGAGCAAAAGAAGAATAAGACCACGGGAACAAAGGCGACCCCAAAATGAATGCCTATGCGCCGTGGCATCAGTGGGCCGGGCGCAGATACGCATGCCGGACAGTCGTAAGCTACATCGTTCGCTGGGTCTTATTGGAGAGAAAAACGCGACTTGGCAGAGATGACGAACATCTAACCCTTGAAGCCTAAGCGATCATAACAACGCCACTGCAACCCTGACTGAACCGATCATGGCGAAACCAATATTGCTCAGCGTGGACGACGACTCGGACGTTTTACGTACGATTGAGCGCGATCTACGATCGCAGTACGGCGCCGAATATCGCGTGATCGGAAGCGATTCTCCGGCACAAGCGCTCGATCTTTTAAAGCAACTGAAGGTTCGCAATGACAACGTGGCGCTGCTGCTGGCCGACCAGCGCATGCCGGGTATGGACGGTGTGGAGTTTCTGCAGGAGGGAATGCGGATCTTTCCAGGAGCAAAACGTGCGTTGCTGACTGCCTACGCTGACACGAACGCCGCGATCAGCGCGATCAATCAGGCCAACATCAATTACTTTTTTCTAAAGCCGTGGGACCCTCCGACCGAACACTTGTATCCGCAACTGGACGATCTGCTCGACGATTGGCAAGCCTCGTATCGTCCCACCTTCGAAGGAATTCGCGTGCTCGGTACGCGCTGGTCGCCGCGCTCGTATGAGTTGCGGGACTTTCTCGCACGAAACCACGTTCCATATCAGTGGATCGATGTTGAAGCTTCAGCCAACGACCCGGAAACCAAGCGCCTGGTCGAGGCTCTGGGCCCGGAGGCGGCTCAGCTTCCGGTGGTGCTCTTCCCGGACGGGACAAAGCTTCTGGAAAGCATCCCGACGGATGTCGCGCAAAAAGTAGGATTGCGGACGCGCGCGCAAACCGACTTTTACGATCTGGCGATCGTAGGCGGAGGTCCGGCTGGCCTTGCCGCCGCCGTGTATGGCGCGTCGGAAGGTTTGCACACCGTGATGATTGAGCGGGAAGCGCCGGGCGGTCAGGCCGGAATGAGTTCGCGTATTGAGAACTATCTGGGATTTCCCATGGGCCTCAGCGGCGGCGATCTGGCGCGGCGCGCAGTAGTGCAGGCGCAACGCTTTGGAGTGGAAATTCTGTCACCGCAAGAAGCGGTCGGAGTGCGTACCGAAGGGTCTTATCGAATCATTAAACTCGCTGATGGAAGTGAAATCTCCTGCCACGCATTGATGATTGCCAGCGGAGTGCAATGGCGACGACTTGAGGCTCCGGGAGTCGATCGTCTGCAGGGCGCTGGAATTTATTATGGAGGCGGAGCCACCGAAGCCCTGGCTTGCAAGGATGAAACGGTTTATGTCATCGGCGGCGCGAATTCAGCGGGCCAGGCGGCCCGAGACGCATGGCGAAACCCATCTGGAAGAAATTTCGGTGCTGTGTTCTGACACCGATAAGGTCGAGCGCGTTCCGGCAAGTTCTATGTTTATCTTTATTGGAGCATTGCCGCGAACCGATTGGCTCGCGGGCATGGTCGAACGCGACGAGCGCGGTTTCATCCTGACTGGTCCTGATCTTCTGCGAGATGGGCAACGTCCCAAAGGATGGACGCTTGATCGCGATCCATTTCTACTCGAAACAAATGTTCCCGGTCTTTTCGCCGTGGGTGACGTGCGGCACGGCTCGGTAAAGCGCGTTGCCTCGGGGGTCGGCGAAGGATCGGTAGCGGTGCAGTTCATTCATCAGTATTTGAGCAAAGTCTAAATGACGGAAAGATCCGAGTTACTTCGCGTCCCAGTATTTGTCGATCTGCCTGACGACCAGATCGAATGGTTCCTAAGTCAAGCGCAGGAGATTCATCTCAAAGCAGGGGACACATACTCGCGCCAGGGTGAGCCCGCGGATGCGATGTTTGTAATTCTTGAAGGTGAGGTTCAGGGACGCGGCGATATCGGCAGCGAAAGCGTCACATTCACTATAGGTGCCGGCTCTGTAACCGGAGTGCTTCCTTTTTCGAGGATGAAGCAGTTCACGGTAAGCGGGCGGGCGGTCAAAGAGAGCCGTATCCTGAGATTCCCGGCGACGTTGTTTCCCGACCTAGTGCAGAAAATGCCCGAACTGGCCAAGCGGCTGGTGGGCTTGATGTCCGACCGCATCCGCGAAGTTACGCGCATGGAACAACAGCAAGACCGCCTGGCTGGATTAGGAAAGCTTTCGGCAGGACTGGCGCACGAGCTCAACAATCCAGCTTCCGCGGCGAAGCGGGCCGCAAGTCAACTGCGGGACATCCTGAAAAAAATAAGAGACGCGAGCCTCGAGTTGGGAAGGCGCGATCTTTCCCCGGCGCAAAAAGCGGAAATCGAGAAGCTGGAGAACTTTTTCATCCAGCGCCACGAGCCTCCTCCAGACGCGCTGACCACCAGTGACATCGAAGAGCAACTTGATTCTCTACTGCGCAGTCACGGACAAAATGATTTGTGGCAACTGGCCGCCGATCTGGCGCGGAAGAGTGTCAAGCCGGAAATGCTGGAATCATTGTTCTCGATCCTGGACGCGGGAACTGCCCGCGCCGCCCTAGTCAGGATTGCCGCGTCGGTGGAGATTGCGAATCTGTTGAACGAAATCGAGAGCAGCACCTCGCGAATCTCTGACCTGGTCCGAGCCATCAAGGAATATACCTACATGGACCAGGCTCCCGTCCAGAACGTCGACGTCGTAAAGGGCCTGGAAACGACGCTCACCATTCTGAACCATAAACTGAAGCGCGGAGTGGAAGTGCAGCGCGATTACCAACGGATTCCATTTCTGGTGAACTCATTCGGCAGTGAACTCAATCAGATCTGGACCAACCTCATCGACAATGCGATCGACGCCATGGGCGGAAAGGGCGAGCTTCGAGTCCGAACCTATCGGGAGGATAACTGTGTCGTCGTCGAGATCGGAGACAACGGCCCAGGGATTTCCCCCGAAATAAGATCCCACATCTTCGAACCTTTCTTCACTACCAAGGGAGTCGGAGAAGGAACCGGCCTCGGCCTCGACACGGTGCAACGAATTGTTAAGAAACATAGAGGCAGTATTCAGGTCGAATCAAAACCGGGGGACACGCGTTTCGAGGTGCGGCTCCCGCTGGCCGAGGGTGCGGTGTAATCTTTAACTCCGCATTGTGATTTAAGGCAATCGATACAGATCGATGGCGGTCTTGGCGCCAGAGATATAAACGGTTGCGGAGAGAACTTTCGTATCTTGGCTGGTGGCTCCGGCAGCACAGATGGAAAGTGCGCCCAACTATTGCGGATTGAAGAAGAGTTGGGGCCGGCGGCGCGGTTCCTGAGGGTGAAAGCACTAAATTATCGGGGATAGGTAGAGTGGTGGGGACCGAGAAAGCGTAGGTTCAGCGATTCGACAACACAGCAATGTCCGGTAACTCAGCGAGTTGTTCGTCGGCGGTGACCAGCGTTAGACCGAATACCTTTGCGGTCGCTGCGATAAAACCGTCTGCGGGATCGTTGTGCGGCAGATTTAGCGAGGATATTGCAAGCGCGACTTCAAATGTGAGCGGTGCCTCGCGAATGTTCAGCCTACTGAGATTGTCATTGATCCAAGTAACAGCGTCCGGGATCAACTTCACTCGACCCTTGTCATGCAGCAGGAGCAGTTCCCAAATACTGACCGGCGACAGCCAAATCTCATTTTCTGGTTTGGTCAACTGCCGTGCCACCCGTGCCGTTAAGCGCTCGGGCTCTAACGTACCCCAAACCCAGATGTGAGTATCGAGAAGCAGCTTCAATCGCGACTCGCTTCCCAGTCCTCGACGCTGCCTGTTGGACCGACGATATCGCCCAGGATGACTCCGGTGCCCGCCATACAACCTAGCCAGGTTTTCGGACGTTCGTCCGGCGTAGGTGGCACAACTTCAGCCACAGGCTTACCGAAGCGGGTGATGCGAATCGGCTTGCGTGTCTTGCGGACCTCTTCGAGGATGCCGAGACACTTGGCCTTGAACTCGGAGATGGCGACTTCTTTCATATAGCGTTTATACCATGGTCAATGACCATGGTCAACTTGTTAATGGATGCAAAGGCTAGAATTACGCCAATGGGATTTAGTGATAAGCAGGTGACGATAGAGGGAGTGCAGGACATAGAATCAAGGCGGAGATTCTTGATGAACCAACTCCCGCGACCCGCATCATCCCTCTGGCGCGTCCAGGTCAAATGCTCCACCCAACTGCTCAACGGCCTCTACGCCCCCTACCGCGAAGCCTGGCCCCTCCTGCATCCGCGGTGAATCGTTTCTTCAAGCGAAGTCGAAGGGTCGGGGGACTTTGATCTTGATTTTGTCGAGACGTTGGTCCAGCCGCTTCTCCATGTTGCGCATCCGCAATATCATGGAGTACCATACGGTTCGCCTTTCCCCAAGGCAGTTCACCAAACCTAGCGAATTCTCCTCTTGGAGGTACCCATCCATGCGTCGCACTCAACTCTCGTCAGTCTTTGTAACTGCGCTCTTAGTGATGATCACCATTACGCTCTTGGTACATGGATCGGCAGCCGCTCAGACGGAGAAGATCCTGTACACATTCCAGGGCGATAGTGATGGTGCTTACCCGTATGCGGGCCTCGTTGCCGACTCATCGGGCGTGCTCTATGGCACGACGTACCGCGGCGGCACTAGCTGCGAGTGCGGCACGGTGTTTAAGCTCATCCCTGCCGCGGATGGTTCGTGGACAAAAGCCACTCTCTACAGGTTTCAAGGCGGCAGTACCGACGGTGCCTATCCGTACGGAGGCGTGGTGATTGACTCTAAGGGCAACTTGTTCGGCACAACCCAGTCAGGGGGAGACACTAACTGTGCAGGGTGCGGTGTTGTTTTCGAACTCTCTCCTCCGGCGAGCCAGGGCGGCAAATGGACCGAGTCTCTGCTGCATGTATTTAACAACTTTGCAGATGGCTTCGGCCCGACTGCGCCCCCGATACTTGATCAGGCGGGTAATCTCTACGGCACCACTTGGGCCGGCGGTCCACTCGGGCAAGGTACTGTTTACCAATTGTCGCAAGGATCCAGCGGAACTTGGACTCTGACGAATCTGTACGAGTTTGGGGGAGTCAATCCTCATAGCGCCTGGAACCCTGTAGGGCGCCTCCTTTTCGACGCTGCCGGCAATCTGTACGGCCCGACCGCTTACGGTGGTTTGTTTTTTGAAGGTGCTGTTTTCAAGCTGCAGAAACCTACGTCCGTCGACGGCGCATGGGTGGAGACAATCCTCCACAGTTTCAAGGGCGGTACAGATGGTGCGACGCCTTACGCCGGACTGATTTTTGATCGAAAAGGGAATCTGTATGGCACGACTTCGAGCTCCCCAGGAACAGTTTTCAAGTTGAGTCCACTGCGCCAGGCAGGGGCGTGGACCGAATCTGTTTTGTACACGTTCACCGGCCTAAGCGACGGCTCGCAACCTTTCGCCGGTGTCGTGCTTGATGCGGCGGGCAATCTTTATGGAGCATCGTCGGATTACAATAGCGGTGGAAGCGGCGCATTTTTCCGCTTGTCCCCGCCTTCTGCTCCGGGCGCTCCCTGGACCGAGACCACGCTTCATGCTTTCACTGCGGGCGCGGACGGCTCTGAGCCGTTCGTCGCAACTCCTCTACTGCTTCATGGCGTGCTCTATGGCACAACCTCGGCGGGCGGATCCACAGGGTTCGGTACCATCTACGCGGTCAACCCGTGAAGGCAACCCCTAAGTCTTGTCAAGAGGGCGAACATGAGGGAATTCCATTTAACTCTCTGATTTAGAAGGAGAAAATAAAGGTGACCGGGTGTCCTCTTTCGCCCCCACCCCAACTGCTATAATAGAGATAGAGAGTCAAAAATAAGGCGCAGCCTCCGGGCTTGCGCCTTTTTCTTTGTCCAAAATATGCCCCCGAAACGCCGACCGCGACGCCGCCCTCCAGCGTCGCGCCCCGGGTCTATCAAAGCAAGTCCCGCCCCAAAAAGCTCCGCCCGAACGACCTCAGCCCAATCTGCCCCCGATCGCGAACTCACCACCAAACGCCGCGGAGAGCTCGCCGAACTCGCCTTCACCCTCAAAGCCACCCGCCTCGGATTCACCGTCTCCAAGCCCTACGGCGACAGCAACCGCTACGACGCCATTGTCGACTTCTGCGGACACAATCCCCCAGAGACGCCGATGACGACCTCGACGAAAGACGCGAGAGGCTCCAATACCAAAGCGCCAGCGCTCGAAGCCAAAACGTCCGCAACGAAAGAACGTGTTCCCCGAAATCCTCCTCTCCGCAAAGCCATCGCCAACCTAGCCGACCAGTTCCCACGCCCCTCCTCATCCCTCTGGCGCGTCCAGGTCAAATGCTCAACCCAACTGCTCAACGGACTCTACCGCGTCAACGCCCACCGCCGCATCAACGGACGCGCCGTCCCCTACCTCCCCTCCGAAATCGACTTCTTCGCCGTCTACATCATCCCCGAGGACACCTGGTACATCATCCCCCTCCTCGCCACCCGCAACTGCACCAGCCTCCTCTTCCGCCGTAAGGGCGACCCCCGCCCCGGCCTCTACGACCCCTACCGCGAAGCCTGGCCCCTCCTCCATCCGCGCATCGGATAAACTTGGTTTCGCGCCTGATTTTGGGTGGCGCGGCGCTTCAGCGCAGCGGAAGAAGAAATCAATGGGAATAAAAAGCGCGAAACGGAAGATTCGAGTATTCGGCGATCTGAAGCAGTCGTTGTCGGACGCCCTCGCCTATGAGCAAAGCAAGCTAGCCGCCCTCCGCGCTGCCATCGACGCCGGCGATGCCAGCGGAATCTCCGAGGGCGACGTCTTTGCCCGCGTCCGCAAATCCCTCAAACTCCCCCGTTCGTCCCGCTAAGAAGATGATGAGGTATGACCGAACCCCTAAGCTGCCAGAAAAATCCAAAGCCCCGTAGGGGCGATATAAAATAGCCCAGGACGGAAGTCCTAGGAAAGCGCCCAATCGTCCGGTCAGCCTCTGGTCCGAAGCCGTCTGTGTCCAATAGTGCCGCGCCTCCTACTAGCTTTCACAGATGGCGCTGGCGTATTCTGCGGACAGATTGACAGAAGACTTCGAACTCGAGATGGATGCGAGCTGGTTAAAGAGCGAGTCCGACCTTGTGAACGTCGCCCTCTCGTTGGGGGCGCGAGAAGTTCGCGGCTGGTCGCCTCAGGAAGAGCGCCTAGCAGCAAACGCATCAGCTCTTGACGAAGGACTCTCAGCTCGGCTCGCCAAGCAGATACGAAGCGGTTGCGATCCCCTTGGATCCGCCTTATGTCGCCTCAGGCCACCCGAAATAAGACGCGTCCTCGGCGCAACCTACACGCCGATAGCAATCATTTCATCGATGCTTAGCTGGGCGAAAGCTCAAAATGCGGAGCCAATCCGCGTTGTTGAACCGGGTGCGGGTACGGCACGTTTCTTACTGGCGGCCGCTCGATTGTTTCCGAAAGCTGAACTGGTTGGCATTGAACTGGATCCGCTACCGGCGATGATTGCGCGCGCAAATTTATTTGTGTCCGGGCTTGTAGGACGGTCGACCATTCTAGTAGCCAATTATCGCTCTACCGCCCTTCCATCGAGGAATGGCCCCACTCTCTATGTCGGAAATCCACCCTACGTTAGACACCACCAGATTGACTTGACGTCCAAGCAGTGGCTAACCGCAGCTGCAACCCAACTGGGGCATGAAGCGAGCCAGCTTTCCGGCCTGCATGTGTACTTCTTTCTTGCGACTGCGCTTAAAGCCAAGGCAGGGGATCTCGGTGTGTTCATTACCGCAGCGGAATGGTTAGATGTAAATTACGGCCGCCTCGTTCGTGATTTATTCCTAAACCAGCTAGGCGGAGAGTCTCTCACCGTAATTGAACCGACCGCCAAACCGTTTGAAGACGCGGAGACGACTGCTGCAATTTCAACCTTCTTAGTCGGTTCTCACAATCCGAGCATTCGGGTAGCACGTGTTCCTACTGCGAAAGGACTCGGAAACTTGAGCGGTGGTAAGCAACTGCACCGCGGTCGTTTGGAAACAGAAACTCGCTGGTCGCATCTGATGCGAAAGCCGCGCGCTGTACCACAAGGTTACGTGGAACTAGGAGAGATTTGCCGCGTTCACCGTGGTCAGGCGACCGGAGCGAACCAAGTTTGGATAGCTGGCCCTCACAGTGAAGACTTGCCTCATGAAGTTCTCTTTCGGACCGTGACCCGGGCGAGGGAGCTATTTGCGGCCGATGGCGTTTTATCTGATGCTTCTGGCTTGCGCGATGTAATAGACCTACCGACCGACCTTGATACCCTCGCCGCCGAGCACCGAAAGTCGGTGGCGCGCTTTCTGCGACATGCTAAGAGGATCGGGGCGGCATCCGGGTATGTTGCGCGAACGAGGAAAGCTTGGTGGTCCGTTGGCCTGCGTTCGTCTGCACCGATTCTAGCGACTTACATGGCACGCCGACCGCCAGCCTTCGTTGTAAACTTAGCCAGGGCGCGCCACCTCAACATCGCCCACGGTTTGTATCCGCGCGAGCCACTCACAGCGGAGATCCTGAATAACCTTGCGAGGTACTTGTCACGGGCTGTGTCGGTGAGTGATGGTCGAACTTACGCAGGCGGCTTGACGAAGTTTGAACCCCGAGAGATGGAGCGCCTTATTGTCCCGTCTCCTGAGATTCTGAGAACGCAAACCCGACAGCCCGATGATTGCGCCACCTCGATGGACTGAAGCAGAACTCGAAGCTCAACTCGCAAAGGCTAGGGAAGTGTTCCGGCAAGAGCGGATGCAGGAGCCTCTCGAACAGTACTTGGAAAGGTTCGATCAGTATCAAGGGATCGTAGAAGACCTTCTGGAAACCACAATCGACGCTTCAAAGCTCTCTGACTCTGCTCTCGCAGTGCTTACGGATCCCAAGCTTCTCCACGCATTCCGATACCTCGCGGGTCCGCCCATATCAGAGGACGACCTGAAAGTCCTCGCAGAGGCGGTGTTAAGTCCCAGCCGCCTTCGCAATGACGAAGAGATGGTTCGGCGAATCGTCGAGGTAGTGCGAGCTGGCCTTGACCGGCGCCGCTTCCCATGGGTAAGCGAGAGCCGTGATCCAACCGAGGCAGAACGTTCCGGTGCCGTTCTTGCGTCAGCCGCTTTAATTGCTACAAGCCGCGTCAGCACTTCCCGTCGCAGCGAGGGGAAGGGGCGGCAAGAGTCGCTCGTTGAAGAGGCGCTGCTGGCAGCGCAGATGAAGAAAGTCTTGACCCGCTCGATTCAAACTGTAAGCGAAGCTCCAAAACCCGGCGAGTTCTGCCGAGAGAGCCCGCTCGGGTCACGAAAGGCCGATTTCATTGTTGGGATGTACGACCAGCGTTTGCTCGCCCTCGAATGCAAAGTGTCAAATTCCGAAATCAACTCAATCAAGCGTTTGAACAACGACGCAGCTGCCAAGGCGACAACTTGGTTGAGAGAGTTCGGCAGCAAGAATGTCGTTCCATCAGCGGTTTTAAGTGGAGTCTTTAAGTGTCGCCACTTGCTAAGAGCACAAGACGAGCAAGGCTGTACGATCTTCTGGGCGCACGATATCGCAACGATGATTAGCTGGATCCAGTCGACCCGTCCCTAAAGAACGATCATAACGACACTCGATACCTTCGCCTTTACCTCCCTCAACTCCCCGTGATACTCTCTAAATGTCACAAGACAATCGATAAAAAGAACAGGAGTGCATCAGGTTAGTGCTAGCCAGAGAGCAAAAACGATCCCTCATTGACCAGTACGGTACGCATACCACGGACACCGGCAGCCCCGAGGTCCAGATCGCCTTACTAAGCGAACGCATCGGCCAATTGACGGAGCACTTCAAGACGCACCAGAAAGATCACGGCTCACGCCGCGGCCTTCTCATGCTGGTCAGCAAGCGGCGTCGCTTGCTCGACTACCTTAAGAAATTCAGTTCCGAGCGCTATAAAACTGTTATCGGGAAACTCGGCATCCGCAAGTAAGGGTGCCCCATTTCTCGCGTCTTTTGCGAGAAGTGGGATGCGGGTTCCAAAAAGTCAAAACAGTTTCCACCTCGCTCCGGAATATTTCTGGGATACCGTCTCTGGGGAGACGGCCCAGCATTGAGGAATTCTCCATAGTGCATCTTTTAGCGCAAGCCCCACAGACCCACTCCGGGTCCATGTCCGGGCACGACGGGACAAAGCT
>WNFI01002875.1_pt1 | contig 12731 bp, 11 predicted proteins | sample 5400471 | NCBI WGS metagenome assembly WNFI01 (sample SAMN13153348, study PRJNA577476) | soil metagenome | isolation source: 100 cm saprolite on Douglas fir-dominated hillslope | place: USA:California | collected 2013-09-17
CCCTTCGCGGCGGGATGCTTTACGTGTCTTTGATAGAGGGAATCGTTTAATGCGTGGATGGAAACCGGATGTTTCAATGTCAGCACTCCTTTAACCGATGATGAGCGGCGCACAGGTGCTGTGCCTGTCCCACCGCTTAGTTTTCGATTTCAACAAGAGAGTGAAAGGGCGATGGGTTGTTCTCGGTACTAGGTAGAAATTTCCCCTGGGAGATGAGCGATTTAGCGGCAGGCCGGAAACATACGGCGGCGCCAAATGTGGCGCCCCGCCGCGAGCGTCAGTCGGCGACTTGCTCGAGAATCGCGAAATCGCCCGGGTTCCAGGCCTGCGCGATCAGATAATACTTGCCGCCGACCTGGCGCATCACGGCATTGTGGATGTGCTTGAAATTCTCGAGGCCCAAATCCTCCTTCGGCATGACGGTCGAGATGAGCTTGTCGTTTTCGAGAATGTAGATGGGCGCGCCCTTGCTGCCGTCGGGACCATCGAGCGATCCCACGACGGCGTAATTTCCGAGGTAGAAGATGTCGCAGGGCAGGGAGCCGAGCGGCATGCGCAGGCTGGAAAGATAGCGGCCGTAGCGGGTGAAGCGGGCAATCTCGGAATGCGGCCGGTCGGCGACTTCGATGCGCCGGGTTCCCGGAGGAACCGTGATCCCGTGACCGGTACCGAACTGGCCGGGGGCGGTGCCTCTGCCGCCGAACGCCAGATCGTGCCAAACGGTGTTGAGCGGACGGAAGCTGAGGCGGGCGGTCAGCACGAAATCGAGATTCGAGTAGCCTGGGGTGATGTAGAGCAGCCCGTCAAGTTGTTCCACATCGGTGGGGACGAAGTTTCCTCTGCCGGCGAAGTAATCGTTGGCGATGGGATCGCCGGAATCCGGCCCAAACCAGATGGTGGTGTTGTGGAGATTCGTGTCTTTCATTTCGGCCGCGGTATCGAGAAGACGCGTGGACTTCAGATCGCTGCTGATCTGAATGATGCCGGCGCCTTTGAGCGAGAAATAGGTTTCGCCCTTGCCGGGCCGGACGTCCACGGCGAAGCCGCCATGGGCGTCTTTGAGCACTGTTTGTGCTTCGGCGGGCAGATGCGTCGCCGTGTACAGCACGCGGAACTTCATCTTGCCCTGGCCGCTGACGCCGGGCACTGCACTGCTTTGCGCGGCGCTTGAGCGGGCGCCATCGCTGAAGATCCAGGCGACGCCGAGCAAGACGAAGAAGAGAGCGCTGATCGTGAATCGCTTCATGCAGGAAGCCTCCGGGCACCCGAACAGGCATTAGATCATATTTGGGGCCGGGAGGTTCGATGCCCGCCTAGTGCGTTATAACATGAGGCGTGAATCTTCCTGTGAACCCGCCGGTTCTGCCGATGCTTTCCAAGCGAGTGGACCAGTTGCCGGAGGCTGGGTCGTGGATCTTCGAACCGAAGTGGGATGGGTTTCGCGCACTGGTTTTTCGGGACGGGGATGAGATTCTGATTCAAAGCCGCGATGAAAAATCTTTGAACCGGTACTTTCCTGAATTGCTGGAGCCGCTACGATCTCAGTTGCCGGACCGCTGCGCGCTCGATGGCGAAATCGTGCTGGCCAGGAATGACGGGCTCGATTTCGAAGCGCTGCAGCTCCGCATTCATCCGGCCGCGTCGCGGGTGAAACTTCTGTCTCAGCAGATCCCCGCGTCCATCGTATTCTTCGATCTGCTTTGCGAAGGCGACCAGGATCTACGGGGGGATCCGTTCCAAAGCCGGCGCCAACGGCTGGAGTCGCTGCTTTCATCCGCCGCGCCGCCCGTCCACCTGACGCCGGCCACCCACGATGCAAGCGTCGCGTCGGATTGGTTCCGCCGCTTCGAAGGCGCGGGGCTCGATGGAGTAATGGCCAAGCCGGTCGCCGGCGCCTACGAGCCGGACAAACGCGTGATGCTCAAGGTAAAGCACGAGCGCGATTGCGAGTGCGTCGTGGCTGGATTTCGCTGGCACAAGAAGGGAGACCGGACGGATGTCGGGTCACTGCTGCTCGGCCTTTTCGACGATTCGGGCGCGCTACAGCACGTGGGCGTTTGCGCCAGCTTCACGCAGGAGAAGCGCCGCGAGCTGGTGGAATATCTGGCGCCTTATCGCGAAAACGCACTTGCCAATCACCCGTGGAAGCGTTGGGTAGAAGGGGAACCCGCGGACAGCGAAACCGGGCATCGCATGCCGGGCGGCCAGAGCCGCTGGAGCCAGGGCAAGGACCTGTCGTGGGAGCCGTTGCGGCCAGAGTTAGTGGCCGAGGTTGCGTACGAACATATGCAAGGCACCCGCTTTCGCCATCTGGCGCACTTTCGACGATGGCGCACCGACAAGAAGCCGGGCGATTGCACCTATGCGCAGCTCGAGGTCGTTCCGCCGCAGGAGCTGATGGCCATTTTCAGCCGTTGATCCAGTTTGCCGCGGTCACGTACCTTCGTTCGGAGCGCGCGTATTGCGCTTAACGCGCAGGGCTCGCCATTCACGCGTCGGGTCATCGTCGGGGTCGGGTGTTTGCTTCGGGGGCCTTAGCTCCTCAGGCACATGGCGCAAGTTCACGCGGATGCGGGTCCAGGTGGATGACCGGCCGCGCATGGAGTCGACCAGAACGTCATCGGTTGCGAGAAACCCGGCCGCCTGGGCATTTTTCGTTTGCCATCTCTCTAAACCTGCCAGTGCGGCATCTTTGTTCGGGGAGTTTGCGACGACCACAAGTGGCATCTTGGTCCGCGGAGCCCTGGTCTTCATTGCCGCCTGCCTGGCGCGTGAGGGAGCCACGCGCGGCGCCTCGCCCTCCATCTTGCGAAAATGCGGCGGCCAGGGGCCGTCGCCGAGGCCCGCGGCCTCGTCACTGGCGGCGAGTTCGAGCAATCCTTCGAGTGAACCTGGCGCCGCGTCTATGCCTGCGTGAGGATCGCCCACCTGCGCGAAGCGCTCGGGAACGGTGAGTACGGTGAAGTCGGCCGGCTCGCAGTCGGGGACCTCCTGCCACTGAAGCGGGGTGGACACGCGCGCGTCAGGAAGCGGACGCACGGAATATGCAGAGCATGTCGTGCGATCTTTGGCGTTCTGGTTGTAGTCGAGGAACACGCCGTGGCGCTCCTCTTTCCACCATTTCGAGCTGGCCAGGGTGGGAGCGCGCCGCTCGACTGCGCGCGACAATGCAAGCGCGGCGCGCCGTACCTCACTGAAGGTCCAGCGCGGCTGTATCCGCACATTGACATGCATCGCGCGTGAGCCGCTGGTTTTGGGCCAGCCGCGAAGGCCGGTTTCGTCGAGAAGCGCCTTCACTTCGAGAGCTACGGCGCGCACGTCAGCCCAAAGAACGCCAGGGCCCGGGTCCAGGTCGACGCGCAATTCGTCCGGGTGATCGAGATCGCCGGAGCGCACAGGGTGAGGGTGCAGCTCGATGCAGCCGAGGTTGACGATCCAGGCGAGTCCGGCCGCGTCATCGACGACTACCTCTTGTGCCGTGCGGCCCGAAGGAAATAATAGCGTGACCGTTCGCAGCCATGAGGGGTGCTCGGCGGGCGCGCGTTTCTGATAAAACGGCTCTTCCTCTGCGCCGTTCACGAAGCGCTTGAGCACGATCGGACGGTCGCGGATTCCGGCGAGCGCGCCTGGCGCGACCGACAGGTAATAGCGCACCAGGTCAAGCTTCGAAAGTTTCGTCTGCTTCGAAAAATACAGCTTGCCGGGGTGCGTTACGCGGACCTCGCGCCCCTCGATGGAGAGAACCTCGGCGGCTTCTTCTTTTCCCACAAGAACAGGCTACACCGATTTGCGGATGGGTAACGGGCCGGTGGTGCGGCGGCAGAACGCTGCTTGCCTAGCCGCTCATCGAGCCTAAGAACTGTGCGTTCGTCTGCGTCTTGCTTAGCTTGTCGAGCAGCAGTTCCATGGTTTCGACGGGCGAGAGCGGGTTCAGCACTTTGCGCAGAATCCACACGCGGTTGAGCTCTTCTTTGGGCATCAGTAGCTCTTCTTTGCGCGTGCCGCTCTTGTTGATGTCGATGGCGGGGAAGACGCGCTTGTCCACCAGCTTGCGGTCCAGGTGGATTTCCATGTTGCCGGTGCCTTTGAATTCTTCGAAAATCACGTCGTCCATGCGGCTGCCGGTGTCGATCAGGGCCGTTGCGATGATGGTGAGCGAGCCGCCCTCCTCGATGTTGCGCGCGGCGCCGAAAAAGCGCTTGGGGCGCTGGAGGGCGTTCGAATCCACGCCACCCGAGAGCACCTTGCCGGACGGCGGCACGATGGTGTTGTAAGCGCGCGCCAGGCGGGTGATGGAATCGAGCAGGATGACGACGTCCTTCTTATGCTCGACCAGGCGCTTGGCTTTTTCGATGACCATTTCAGCCACCTGCACGTGTCGGGTGGCGGGTTCGTCGAAAGTCGAGCTGATGACTTCGCCGCGCACGGAGCGCTGCATGTCGGTGACTTCCTCGGGACGCTCGTCGATCAGCAGGACGATGAGCGAGATTTCCGGGTGATTGGTGGTGATGGAGTTGGCGATCGACTGCAACAGCATCGTCTTGCCGGTACGGGGCGGGGAAACGATGAGTCCGCGCTGGCCCTTCCCGATGGGCGTAAGCAGATCCATGACGCGGCCCGAGTAGCCGTCCTTCACGGTTTCGAGCTTCATGCGCTCATTGGGATAGAGCGGCGTGAGGTTGTCGAAGAAGATTTTGTTGCGCGCTTCCTCGGGCGGCTCGAAGTTGATAGCGTCGACTTTGATCAGCGCGAAGTAGCGCTCGCCCTCTTTGGGCGGCCGGATCTGGCCGGAGATGGTGTCGCCGGTGCGCAGGTCGAAACGGCGGATCTGCGAGGGCGAGACGTAGACATCGTCGGGTCCGGGCAGGTAATTGTACTCGGGGGCGCGCAGGAAGCCGAAACCGTCGGGCAGGCATTCGAGCACGCCTTCGGAGAAGATGAGGCCGCTCTTTTCGGCCTGGGTTTGCAGGATCTTGAAGATCAGCTCCTGCTTGCGCAGCCCGGCGGCGCCGGCGACGCCCAGGTCCTTGGCGACGGTGTTCAGGTTCTGAATGCTCATGTCCTTCAGCTCGACCAGGTCGAGCGTAGGCGAGCCGTTCTTCGCGATGGCCTGGGGATTGTGCTTACGGCGCTGGCCCTGCGGCCCTCCGCCCTGTTCGGGACGGTCGCCGCGATCGCCGCCGCGATTGTCCGGACGGCCGCCTTCGCGCTGGTTACCACGCTCGGGGCGTTCGGCGCGTTCGTTAGTTCGCTGGGGGCGCTCGGCCGCCGGGCGTTCACCGTCTTCGGCGGGCGGCGCAACGGGCGCCGCGGTGGCTACTTTCTCCGCGGGCTTTTCCACGGGGGTGGCTGCTTCGCGGGTTTTCTCTGGTTTTTCCTGCGGCGGGGCCGTATTTACCGGCGGTGTTGTGTTGTCGCTATCGCTTGCCAAATTTCCCTCACTCCCCGGCCTGTCACGGCCGAGCACGCCAGCGGATCGGCGCCACTCTCGCGAATGGCGGCCAGATTCCGGTGTGCGTCCGATTGGTTGAGTTTGTCCATCTTTGTGGCGATCACCAGATATGGCTGATGATTCGCTTCCAGCCACTGCTTCAATTCCAGATCCGGCGGCATCCAACCCCGCCGGGCGTCCAAAATGACGAGCGAAAGCTGGAGCATCGCCCGATTTAACAAATAGTTTTCAATGAGCTTTTTCCAGCTCTCGATCTCGCTCCGGGAAACCTTCGCATAACCATAACCCGGAAAATCGACGAAGTAACAAGCGCCTAAGCTGGCGGCGGCCCCACCCGTGACCCGATAAAAATTGATCGTTTGTGTGCGACCCGGTGTGTTACTGGTGTGGGCCAGTCCCTTGCGCCCGACCATGGCATTGATCAGGCTGGACTTTCCGACGTTGCTTCTCCCTAAGAATGCGATTTCAGCCAAGCCATCGGAGGGGAACCGGTCCGGCGAGGCCGCACTAACGATGAAATCTGCTAACAACCTATCAAAAATCGAGGCGCGGGGCAAACCCCCGGTCTAATTAGTGCGCCCTGGTTTCCTCAGCGGGCTGAGCCGCCACTTCCACCGCGGCGGGCATGGGCAGCGCCACAATCTCCCGCTCGAGCGCGATCTTGAGTACTTCGTCCATGTCTTCGACGAAATGGAGCTTCATCATGTTACGGATGTTGTCTGGAATGTCGGGCAGGTCCTTCTGGTTGTCTGCCGGCATGATGGCTTCGAAGATTCCATGGCGGTGCGCGGCCATCAACTTTTCCTTGAGCCCGCCGATGGGCAGGACCTTGCCGCGCAGCGTGATCTCGCCGGTCATCGCTATATCGCCGCGGACCGCGATCTTAGTAAGCGCGCTGCAGATGGTGGTGGCGATGGTGATGCCCGCCGAAGGGCCGTCCTTCGGGATAGCGCCCTCGGGAATATGCAGGTGCACGTCCAGATTGCGATAAAAATCGCGGGGCAGGCCGAACTGATGGGCGCGCGAGCGGATGTAGCTCATGGCGGCCTGCGCGGATTCCTGCATCACGTCGCCGAGTTTTCCGGTGACCGTGAGCTTGCCCTTGCCCTCCATCAGCGTGGCTTCCGTGGTCAGGATCTGCCCGCCAACTTCGGTCCATGCCAGCCCGACAGCGGCGCCGACCTCGTTCTTATGATTGGTGGTCAGGTCGCGGAATTTGTTGGGTCCGAGCAGGTCCGGCAGCTTCTCCGGCGTGATAATCTCACCCGCCAGCTCGGTTTTGTTTTTGGGCAGCGCGCTTTCGTGATTGACAACTTTGCGCGCGGTCTTGCGGCAGATGTTGCCGATTTCGCGCTCCAGATTCCGGACGCCGGCTTCGCGCGTATAGAACTGGATCAGGCTGGCAATGCCCGCGTCGGTAAATTCGATTTGTTTGGCGCCCACGCCGGTCTGTTCCATCTGCTTGCGGACCAGAAAACGTTTGGCGATCTCGAGCTTTTCGTACTCCGTGTAGCCGGAAAGGCGGATCACTTCCATGCGGTCCTGCAGGGCCGGCGGAATGGTGTGCAGCACATTGGCGGTGGCGATAAAGAAAACCTGGCTCAGGTCGTACTCGACGTCCAGGTAATGATCCATGAACATGAAATTCTGTTCCGGATCGAGCACTTCGAGCAGGGCGGAAGACGGATCGCCGCGGAAATCGGTCGACATCTTATCGACTTCGTCCAGCATGAAAACGGGATTGCGCGTGCCCGCCTTCTTCATCATTTGAATGATCTGGCCGGGGAGGGCGCCGATGTAGGTGCGGCGATGGCCGCGCACTTCGGCTTCATCGCGCACGCCGCCCAGAGACAGGCGGACGAACTTGCGACCGGTAGCCTTGGCGATGGACATGCCGAGCGAAGTTTTGCCAACGCCGGGAGGCCCGACGAAGCAAAGGATCGAGCCCTTGGGATTCTTGACCAGGCGGCGCACAGCCAGGAATTCTAGGATGCGTTCCTTGATTTTCTCCAGGCCGTAGTGATCGGACTCGAGCACGCCTTCGGCGAACTTGAGGTCGCGGATCTCCTTGGATTTTTTCTTCCACGGCACCGCCAGCAGCCAGTCGAGATAGTTGCGCGATACGGTGGATTCCGCCGACATGGGCGGCATGTTCTCCAGGCGCTTCAACTCGGCCATGGCCTTGTCGAGAGCGTCTTTGGTCATGCCCGCGGTCTCGATGCGCTTCTTCAGCTCATCGATCTCGCTCTTTTCGCCGCGGCCCAGTTCCTTCTGGATGGCCTTGATCTTTTCGTTGAGGTAGTACTCTTTTTGCGCCTTTTCCATCTGGCGCTTCACGCGGCCCTGAATCGTGCGGTCGACATTGAGCTTCTCAATCTCGATGTCGAGCATCTCGGCGACGCGCGTCAGGCGGTCGATGGGATCGAAGATCTCGAGCAGATCCTGCTTCTCTTCGATGGTGAGCTGCAGGTTGGCGCCCACGGTGTCGGCCAGCTTGCCTGGATCGTCCACCCGGACCGCCGCGATCATGGTCTCGTAGTTGAGGTTCTGGCTGAGCTTGACGTACTGCTCGAACAGGCCGGTGACGCGCGTAACCAGCGCTTCGAGCTGCGGCCCGGCTTCGACCTTATAGCCGACGGTGCGCACGACGGCGCGGAAGAAGCCTTCCTCATCGGCGATGGAGACAACCTTGGCCCGCTCTACGCCCTCAACCAGTACTTTGATGTTGCCGTCGGGCAGCTTCAAACTCTGGACGATGTTGACGACTGTGCCGACGTTATAAATCTCGTTGGGCTTGGGCTCGTCGATGGAGGCATCGTGCTGCGTAGCGAGGAAAATCTTCTTGTCGCCGGCCATGGCCTCTTCGAGGGCGCGGACGCTCGATTCGCGGCCGACCACAAACGGCGTCATCATGTACGGAAAGATGACGACGTCCCGGATGGGCATCATCGGCAAACGTTTTGTTTCGGATCGTTCTTTAGAAGTGAGCATGAAAAGCCTTGGGAATCCAGGAGGGAGGGCTCGACAAGCAAAACTGCCTGGGGCGCGCTATCCCGCCTTTTCCAATAGTGTAAGACTGATTTTCTGCGAAAGCACCATCTCCTTGGTCACCTGAAATTCGCGGACCTTTTTGTAGGAAGGTAAATAATACATCAGGTCGAGCATCAGGTCTTCCAGGATCATGCGCAGACCGCGCGCGCCAACCTTGCGCTCCATGGCTAACATGGCGATGGCTTCGAGCGCTTCGTCGGAGAACTTCAGGCGCACGTTTTCAAATTCGAACAGTTTTTGATATTGCTTCACGATGGCGTTCTTCGGCTTGGTCAGAATCTGCATCAGCGCATGCTTGTCCAGATCCTGCAGAACCGCTACCACCGGGAGCCGGCCGATAAATTCCGGAATGAAGCCGAACTTAATCAGGTCGGTGGGCTGGATCTGCTCGAGCAAGTCGACATCGCGCTGCCCGCCGACCGTCATCGGCTTCACGTGGCCCTTGTCTTGTTCGGCCAGGAAGCCCATGGACTTCTTGCCGATGCGCCGGCCGACGACTTTTTCGAGGCCCACAAACGCGCCGCCGCAGATGAACAGGATGTTGGTGGTGTCCACGGGCGTGAATTCCTGGTGCGGATGCTTACGTCCGCCCTGTGGAGGCACGTTAGCCACGGTGCCTTCGAGAATCTTGAGCAGCGCCTGCTGCACGCCTTCGCCAGACACATCGCGCGTGATGGAAGGGTTCTCGTCCTTGCGGCAAATTTTGTCGATTTCGTCGATGTAGATGATGCCCTGCTGGCATTTCTGCACGTCGCCGTCCGCCGCCTGCAGCAGCTTCAGGATGATGTTCTCGACGTCTTCTCCGACGTAGCCGGCTTCGGTCAGCGTAGTGGCATCGACGATGGCGAAGGGCACATCGAGAATGCGCGCCAGGGTCTGGGCCATGAGCGTCTTGCCGGTGCCGGTCGGGCCGATCAGCAGGATGTTGGATTTCGACAGCTCGACTTCGGTATTGCGCATCCGGTTCATGTGGATGCGCTTGCAATGGTTGTATACGGCGACGGCCAGTTTCTTCTTGGTGGCTTCCTGCCCGATCACATACTGATCCAGAAATTCCTTGACCTCGAGCGGCTTGGGCAGCTTGTTTGGGCTGGTGGTGGGCTGCTCGGTTTTGTCGTCTTCGAGGATCGAGTTTCAAACGGCAATTCACTCGTCGCAAATGTACGCGCGCGGGTAATCGCTGGGGGAGGAGATCAGTTTCCCGACGACATCCTGGCTCTTATGGCAGAACGAACACCGCAGGGCTTCTTTGGGTTACAGGAATTTCTAGACTCCAGTAAGGTTATTCTTCAGCCGTCTTCTGGGCATGTTCGAAGAGGTATTCGAGCGTTTTCTCGGTCTGGATGTGGGAGGCGACGCGGCCGAGGGTCCCGTCTTTCTCGAAGCGCAGCTTGACGGCTGCAAAGGGCTCCCGCTGCTGCCGTGCCACGCGCTCGACTTCTTTGTCCACCTCGTCATTGGTGGCGCCGATGGCTTCCCGTTCGGCAATCCGGGATAGCAGCAGGGACGCCTTCACCTCGCGCAGGGCCTTGTCCTTCTGGGATGACTTCAACTTTTGCCAGTCGAGCTGGATCTTGCTGCTGTCAATGCCCTCGGCCGCGAGCGAGTGCAGCGTCTGCTCCACGCGATTGCGCACCTGCCGGTCGATAAAGGCTTCCGGGACGGGGAAGTCGTGCAGGTCGACCAGCTTTTCCACCAGCTTGTTCTTGGCCTCCTGCCGGGCTTCGTTCTGCCGCTGGGCGAGCATAGTCTTGCGGAGGGCTTCGCGCAGCTCGTCGACGGTGCGAAAATCGCCCAAATCCTGCGCGAATTCGTCATTGACTTCGGGCAATTCTTTTTTGCGCAGACCTTTTACCACCACGTGGAATCGAATGGTCTTCCCGGCGAGCTTGGACTGCCCGTAATCTTCTGGATACGCAACGTCGAAGTCCTTTTCGTCTCCCGGAGACATGCCGCGCAGGTTCTCGGTGAACGCCGGCAGCGTGTCCCCGGCGCCCACGTGCAGCATCATCTCGTCCTGCTTGACTGGGGATTCGGCGCCGGAGAGGCTCTCGATCGAGATCACCGCATGATCGCCATCCGCGATGGGGCGCGGGTCGACGTTGCTGTAGTCGGCTTTCTGGTCGCGGATCTCTTCAAGGCGTTTGGCGACATCTTCGTCGGTGACCTGCGGGTCTTTGTAGGGCACTTCGAGGTTCTGGTATTCCTTGAGCTCGATCTGTGGAAAGACCTCGAATTCGGCTTTAAACCGCAGCGGTTCGCCGCGGTGGAAATGGACGTCCGAAATATCCGGCGTGCCCACGATGCGCAGGTCCTGCGCTTCGAGCTCTTTCTCGAGAAATTTGGGGACCAGGTTTTCTAGAACCTGCTGACGGATGTCGCCTTCAAACTGTTTGCGAACCAGGCCCGCGGGCGCTTTGCCGGGACGAAAGCCGGGGAGTCTGGCTTTCTGCTGGAACGAGCTGACGACACGGTCGGTCTCGCCTTCCACGGTTTCCACCGGGACCGAGATATCGACCGAATGCCTGCAACCTTCTACCAATGCCAAAAGGGATTCACCTCGGGTGGACTAAGTTTAATCATAGCATTTCGTCGAGAAGCAAGACTTCGAGAGAGGGAACGCGGCGGAAAACTGGGTCGTTGGTGATAATGGCGGTCGCGCCGCTGATCAGTGCGGTGGCTGCATGGACAGCGTCGGGAGTGCGAAGGTTGAAGTCGGCCCGGATTTGGGCAGCCCGGCGGGCGATTGGGACTGTTGGCGGCAGCCACTCGAGGTGAGGATAAGTGTCCAACACGGCATTGTTCCAGCCAGTAGACAAACGGGCTGGTATCGAGGGCCATGCGCGGATGGTTCTCGAAGAAGTCCTCGAGATCCGCGGATTTCAACGCCAGCTCTCCCGCTCTCGCTCCAGATAGTCGGGAGGATACATACCCTTCATGATCCCGGCCAGCGCCTCGGAATACTTCTTCGGTTTGCGGATCATGATCGCCGTGTCCCCGTGCAGCGCCAGAACAATTTTGTCACCCGGCTTGAGGCCGAGCTGCTGCCGCACCTCCCGTGGAATGACAATCTGATTCTTGGTGGAAAGCTTTGCTTCGGCCATCGCTGTACTCCTTTACATTCTGCCAGAAAGTAAAGGGGGTAGCAATGGACAGCCCGAACGTCTCTCAGTACGATCAAGGCGTGGCGGAAAGCGAAAAACTGCGGGAATTGCCAGCGGTGCACGAGGTGTTGGCGAGGCTGGAGTCCGCTCTGTCCCGGTTTCCGCGGGCGCTCGTCACAGACGAGGTACGCCGGGTTCTGGAAGCGCGCCGGAATGACATCCGGTCGGGCGCGGCGAATGGCAGGAAAGAGGTACCCGTCGAGACCGTGGTGGAGTGCTCTCTTGAAGCACTGGCGCGCGGCTCGCTGAAGCGCGTGATCAACGCGACGGGCGTAGTGCTGCACACCAATCTGGGCCGCGCGCCGCTAGGGCCCCAGGAGGCTATTGCGGGCTACTCCAATCTCGAATACGACCTTGCGTCCGGCAAGCGAGGCAAGCGTGACGTGCATGCGGGGGTGTTATTTGAACGCCTGCTCGGATGCCCGGCGATTGCCGTCAACAACAACGCCGCCGCGATCTATCTGGCACTGAACGAGCTGGCGGCTGGATACGAAGTGATTGTTTCGCGCGGCGAGTTGATCGAAATTGGCGACGGCTTCCGCATTCCGGACATCATGTCGCGGTCGGGTGCGGTGCTGCGCGAGGTGGGCACGACCAATCGCACCGGCATTCAGGATTATCGCAACGCCATCAACGAGCGCACGCGGCTCCTGTTACGCGTCCATCCGAGCAACTTCCGGATTGAAGGCTTCACGGCGCGGCCGGAGCTCGGGGAATTGGCGGCGCTTGGCAGGGAGCGCGGCGTGCCAGTCTATGAGGATTTGGGCAGCGGATGCATTGTGGATCTGCGGCCGTTCGGCATCAACGAGCCGCTGGTGAGCGAGAGCCTGCACGCGGGCGCGGACCTGCTATCGTTCAGCGGCGATAAACTGCTGGGCGGACCGCAGGCGGGCATCCTGGCCGGCAAACCGGAAATTGTTGCGCGTTTACGTCGGAATCCGATGTTCCGCGCGCTACGGCTCGACAAGCTCATTTACCAGACTCTGGAAAACACACTGCGCGCGCTGCTGTTCGAGCAATGGGATCGGATACCGGCGCTCCGTATGATCCGCATGAGCGCCGAT
>WNFI01111234.1_pt1 | contig 12731 bp, 10 predicted proteins | sample 5400471 | NCBI WGS metagenome assembly WNFI01 (sample SAMN13153348, study PRJNA577476) | soil metagenome | isolation source: 100 cm saprolite on Douglas fir-dominated hillslope | place: USA:California | collected 2013-09-17
GGGCCGGACGTTCAAAGAAGCGCTGCAGAAAGCGCTGCGCGGCCTGGAGATCGGCGTTCAGGGGCTCGGGGCGGACGAAAAGAATCCCGCGGCCGAACTGGAGAAAGAGATATTGGCGACCGGGACGCTCTCCGAGAAGCACATGATCGTGCTGCGCGACCGGATCCGTAAGCCGAACTGCGACCGGATTTTCTTTATGAAAGCTGCGCTGCACGCCGGCGTCCCGGAACAGGAAGTCGAAGAATGGTGCAAAGTCGATCCTTGGTTCATCCATCAGATGAACGAGATCGTCGCGATGGAAAAGCGCCTGCGCGCGGCGCCCGAGCGGCCGCTGCCGGCCGATCTTTTACTCGAAGCCAAACGCTACGGTTACTCGGATATCCAACTGGCCAAGATCTGTGGCGTGTCCGAGAAGGAAGTGCGCCAGTGGCGTCTAAAGGCCGGCATACGGCCCACCTTCAAATCTGTGGACACCTGCGCGGCTGAATTTCAGGCGTACACCCCCTATTTTTACTCGACCTATGAATCCGAAGACGAGGTGGTCCCCTCCAACCGCAAGAAAGTCATGATCCTGGGCGGAGGGCCGAACCGCATCGGCCAAGGCATCGAGTTTGATTATTGCTGCGTTCACGCCGTGATGGCGCTCCAAGAAGAAGGCTATGAGACGATCATGGTCAACTGCAACCCGGAGACGGTTTCCACAGACTATGACACCTCCGACAAGCTGTATTTCGAACCGCTCACGCTCGAGGACGTGCTGAATATCGTTGAGAAAGAAAAACCCGAAGGCGTCATCGTGCAGTTCGGCGGCCAGACGCCATTAAACCTCGCGATCCCCTTGGAAAAGGCGGGCGTCAAAATTCTAGGGACCTCGCCCGACTCGATCGATCTGGCGGAAGACCGTAAGCGCTTCGGTGCGATTCTGACCAAGTTGGGCATCCCTCAGGCGCCGAACGGAACGGCGTTTTCGTTCCTCGAAGCCAAAGCCACCGCCGAACGCATCGGCTACCCGGTCATGGTACGGCCGAGCTATGTCCTAGGCGGGCGGGCGATGGAAGTGGTTTACGATGAAGCGATGCTGGCGGAATACATCCAGCGTGCCGCGCTTGTCTCGCCCGAACACCCGATTCTCATCGACCGCTTCCTCGACAATGCCCTCGAGCTCGATGTCGATGTCCTTTGTGACGGCGAGTCCATCTACATCGGCGGCATCATGGAACATATCGAGGAGGCCGGTATTCACTCCGGCGATTCCGCCTGCGTGCTGCCGCCCCGGACCCTCTCTCCCAAGGACCTCGCCACGCTCCGGCAGTACACCGAAGCGCTGGCCAAGGGCCTGAACGTCTTCGGCCTGATGAACATCCAATTTGCGGTTCGCGAAGGGATTATCTATATTCTCGAGGCCAATCCCCGCGCCAGCCGGACGGTGCCCTTCGTTTCCAAGGCAACCGGTATCCCCGTGGCCAAGCTAGCGGCGAAGCTGATGGTAGGTCGCAAGTTGAAAGACTTGCTGCCTGCCGATGTGTTGCGCGAGGGACCGTTCATGAAGTGGGTCGCGGTGAAAGAAGCGGTGCTTCCGTGGTCGCGATTCCCCGGCATGGACGTGGTTCTCGGGCCGGAGATGCGCTCGACCGGCGAAGTGATGGGGATCGACCAGGACTTTAACCGCGCCTTTGCGAAGTCCCAATCGGCCGCCGGCTCGCATCTCCCTAAAACGGGAGGCGTGCTCTTTAGTTTGACCGACCGGCACAAGAAGGAAGGGTGCCAGATCGCCGCTGACCTGGCCGGCATGGGGTTTGCGCTCTATGGGACCGAGTCGACCGCGGAGTTTTTTCGCAATCAGAATTTAGAGGTGCGGACCGTTCATAAATTAACCGAAGGCCGGCCGAACGTCACGGACTTGATCAAGAACCGCGACGTCGTGCTGGTGATCAACACGCCCTCCGGTAAACGGTCGCGTTCAGAGGGGTTCGAAATCCGCCAAACTGCCTTGCAGCATAACGTGCCCATCGTGACGACGATCGCCGCCGCCCGGGCGGCGCTGTCCGGCATTCGCGCGTCGCGCGAAGGCCATTGGACGGTCTCTTCCCTTCAGGATTACTACAAGAAAAAGACCCGCGACGCCGGCGCGCCCAGCTCGAAATCGCACCCTCACTAAAATTTATGGCGGAAGTCACCCTACGAAAAGTCACTAAGAAGATCGACGAACACGTCATCGTGGATGGAATCAACCTGGAAGTGAAAGACCGGGAATTCTGCATCCTGGTTGGACCTTCCGGCTGCGGAAAGACCACGACCTTGCGCATGATCGCCGGGCTGGAGGAGGTCAGCGGGGGGGAAGTCTGGATCGGGAACCGCCTGGTGAACGGCGTGCCGCCGAAGAACCGTGACATCGCGATGGTGTTTCAGAACTACGCGCTGTATCCTCACATGACGGCGTATCAGAATATGGCGTTTGGTTTGAAGCTGCGGGGTCACCCCAAAAAAGAAATCGATGGCCGGGTGCGCGAAGCCGCAGAAATCTTGAACATCACGCATCTTCTCGATCGCAAGCCGAAGGAATTGTCAGGCGGCCAGCGCCAGCGGGTCGCGGTCGGCCGGGCGATCGTCCGCAAACCCAAGGTGTTCTTGTTCGATGAACCGTTGTCCAACTTGGATGCGAAACTGCGCGTGCAGATGCGCACCGAACTGTCCAAACTCCACGACCGCCTTCAGACGACGATGATTTATGTCACCCACGACCAGGTGGAAGCGATGACGATGGGCGACCGGATCTGCGTGATGAAAGACGGCCAGATCCAGCAAGTCGCCAAGCCGCTCGAGGTCTATAACCGCCCGACCAATAAGTTTGTCGCCAGCTTTATCGGTAGCCCGCCGATGAACTTCATTGATGTAAATGTGGTCAAAAAGAGCGGCCATCTCTGGCTGGACGAAGGGAAATTCACCCTTCAAGTTCTGCCTTCCATGGAAGAGCCGCTCGCCAGCGTTGAAGGCCAGGTGGTCACCATGGGCATCCGGCCGGAAGACATCTACGACCGCGTGTATGCCGTCAACACCGTGACCCGCGGCCATACAGCGACGTGTACGGTCGAAGTGGTGGAGCCGATGGGCAGCGAGATCCTTCTGTATTTGAATACCGGCAAAAACACGCTGGTCGCGCGCGTAGAACCCTTCAGTGAAGCCAAAGTCAATCAAGAGATTGAACTGGTCTTCAACATGGAAAAAGTCCACCTCTTCGATAAGCAAACCCAAGTCCGCATCCTTTAACACGCGGCTCTAGAAGGACGCTTGACCCCTACCATATCTAGTTGCTATAGTATCGCAGTCGTCTACCGGTTGTAGCCCTTTCTTTCCAAAATCGCTCAGTTCAATTAAGGCTCCCCGCCACTAAGTCTTAGGCGGGTCCGCCAACGGTTCAGTGGCGGACAGGCTGGGTTCCAGGTTCAAAGCTTTCAAAAAGCTTCTAACCTAGAGCCTACAGCCTAGAGCAGGAGCCTACAAAATGAAGTGTCCCTACTGCGGTAACGAGCAAGACCGCGTCCTCGATTCCCGGCCTCTGGACGGCGCCAGTGTGATTCGCCGCCGCCGCGAGTGCCAGGCCTGCCATAAACGTTTTACTACCTACGAACGCCTCGAAAATGTTCCGCTCATGGTCTCGAAGTCTGACGGCCGTCTGGAATCCTTTGATCGCATCAAATTACGCGAAGGTCTCAGCCGGGCACTAGAAAAGCGTCCTGTAGCGGCCGATACGGTGGAACGGCTCGTCTCTGAGATTGAATACGAATTACAAGATTATTTGATGCAGGTCCCTTCGCATGTGATCGGCGAAAAGGTCCTGAAGAAGTTGCTCGAGCTCGATCACGTCGCCTATATTCGCTTCGCCTCCGTCTACCGGCACTTCCAAGATACCGATGCCTTTCTGCACGAATTAGAAAAGCTCAAGAAACTCGATATCAAACCCAGCCCGGACTTCCATCCCGGCCGGGGCCGCAAGAGCTTGAAACTTCGAAAGGCTCCTAAAGAAAAAGAAAAGGAAAAACAAGAGGTGGTGGGGTGATCAAGTCCGACCGCTGGATCATTCAGATGGCGAAAGAACATCAGATGATCGAACCGTTTGAGCCCAAGCAGGTGAAGGAAATCCGGACCCCTTCGGGCATGAAAAAGGTCATCTCCTACGGCACGTCCTCCTATGGCTATGATATTCGCGTCGACAACGTTTTTAAGGTGCTGGACCCCTCGACCGTGCATGGCGGCGTCAATGATCCGAAAGATTTTGATTTCACCGGTTTTAAGGAGCTTAAAGGCGACGTCTGCCAGATCCCGGCGCACGGGATGGCGATCGTTCAATCTCTCGAGCACTTCCGGATCCCCCGGAACGTGCTGGTGATCTGCCAGGGCAAATCCACCTATGCCCGCTGCGGGGTCCAAGTCTCGATCGCGCCCCTCGAACCGGAGTGGGAAGGCCGGCTGACGTTTTCCATCACCAACACCGCGGGTCGGCCCGCGAAAGTGTACGCGCATGAAGGCATCGCCCAGATTTTGTTTTTGGAGTCGGACGAAGAGTGTCAGGTTTCCTACGCCGACAAGCAAGGGAAATACCAGAAACAAACCGCTCTTACACCACCAACCGTATAACCCGCCGTCGCAAAGCTATGGCGGGTTATCCGCCGAAGCTTTAGCGAAGGCGGATAACAAGGAGGACGCATGGCGTTTTTCGTAGGGCGCGATCGAGAAGCGCGCCGAGCCTATGGGTTTGATGAGATAGCGCTGGTTCCCGGCACGGTCACCGTAAATCCGGACGAAGTGGTGATTTCGACGGAGCTGGGTCCGGTCCGGCTGGAGATCCCGTTTCTAGCGAGCGCCATGGACGGGGTCGTCGACGTTAAATTTGCGATCGAGATGGGTAAACAGGGAGGGCTCGGTGTCCTCAATTTAGATGGTATTCACTCCCGTTATGAGAACGTCGACGAAGTCTACGAGAAAATCGCCGCGGCGCCTCCGGAATCTTCTACCGAACTGGTCCAGAAGCTTTATAAAGAACCCGTCAAAGATAATTTGATCGCTAAGAGGATCAAAGAGATCAAAAAGGGCGGCGTCCCGGCCGCGGTGTCCTGCATCCCGATGAACGCCGAGCGCTTCGGGCCGATCGCCCAAGAAGCAGGCGCTGATTTGTTTTTTGTCCAATCCACGGTAGCCACCGTCCGCCACATCGCCTCCAAGTACAAGGTTGTCGACCTCGGCAAACTGATCAAGAGCCTGAAGATACCGGTGATCATTGGCAACACGGTGAGCTATGCGGCGACCCTCGAATTGATGGAAACGGGTTGCGTCGCGGTCCTGGTGGGCGTCGGCCCGGGTGCGGCGTGCACTTCGCGTGGGGTCCTCGGGATCGGTGTCCCTCAATGGGGAGATCTGCAAAGCGTTCGCGTCCGGCGCCGACGCCGTGATGGTCGGGTCGGCTTTCGCCCGTTCCAAGGAAGCGCCGGGGCGCGGTTATCACTGGGGCATGGCGACGCCGCACCACAACCTGCCGCGCGGGACTCGGGTGCATGTCGGCACGTCCGGGACGCTTGAGGAAATCCTCTATGGCCCCGCGCGCACCGATGACGGGACCCAAAACTTGGTCGGGGCGCTGCGCACCTGCATGGGGACCGTGGGAGCTCGGAACGTCAAGGAAATGCAGCTCACGGAACTGATCATCGCGCCGGCCATTCAGCACGAAGGCAAGATCTTCCAAAAGGCCCAGCGCGTGGGGATGGGCAAATAATGATCGTCATTCTCGACTTCGGCAGCCAGTACACCCAGTTGATCGCCCGCCGGGTGCGAGAAGCTAAAGTCTATTGTGAAATCCTTCCCTTCAGCACCCCGCTCGAAGAGATTCAGAAACGCGAGCCGGCCGGATTGATCCTCTCCGGCGGTCCGTCCAGCGTGTACAACGGCGACGCTCCACGGCCGGACAAGCGGATGTGGGAAGCCGGGATCCCCGTTCTGGGGATTTGCTACGGCATGCAATTGATGACCGAGCACTTCGGTGGCCGCGTGAAGAAAGCGGCCCACCGGGAGTATGGACTCGCCGAGATCGAAGTCGATCACGCCGTCACGGGCGGCAACGGCATCTTCGGCGGCTTGGGCAAGGCCCTGCCGGTCTGGATGAGCCACGGCGACGCTGCGGACGAGATGCCTCATGAATTTGTGCGGCTGGCCCACTCTAAGAACTCCCGCTTTGCGGCGATCGCCAAATTGGACTCGAAACTTTACGGCGTCCAGTTCCACCCGGAAGTGAAACACACGCCGGGCGGCCCTCAACTGCTTCAGAATTTCCTTTTCAACGTCTGCAAAGAAAAACCGAGTTGGACGATGACCTCGTTCATCCAGACGCAAGTCAAAGCCATCCGCGAGCAGGTGAAAGACGGCCATGTCATCTGCGCGATGTCCGGAGGGGTTGATTCGTCGGTAGCGGCGACCTTGGTCGATCAGGCGATCGGTAAACAGCTCACGTGTATCTTTGTGAACAACGGTCTGCTGCGGGCTGGTGAACAAGAGCGCGTGGAACAGAATTTCAAGAAGCGCTTTAAAGCTGAAGTCCGGGTCGTCGATGCCAGCGCGCGATTCCTGCGGGCTTTAGAAGGCATGAAGGACCCGGAAAATAAGCGCAAAATTATCGGTGGTGAGTTCATCGCGGTCTTCGAAGAAGAAGCCAAAAAGATCGGACCGGTGGATTATCTCGTCCAAGGGACGCTCTACCCCGATGTCATCGAATCGGTGTCCGTCAAAGGCCCCTCGGCCACGATCAAGACGCATCACAACGTGGGCGGATTGCCGGACCGGATGCAACTCAAACTGATTGAACCTCTGCGGTACCTCTTTAAGGACGAAGTTCGCGCTCTGGGTAAAGAACTCAAAGTCCCCGACGAGATCCTCCAGCGGCATCCGTTTCCTGGACCCGGCCTGGCGGTGCGCGTTCTGGGATTGATCACCGAAGAGCGATTAAGCCTGGTGCGTCGGGCCGACCTGATCGTTGAAGAAGAGATCCGCGCTGCGGGGCTCTACAACACGATGTGGCAAGCCTTTGCCGTGCTTCTGCCGGTGAGTTCGGTCGGGGTCATGGGTGACGAGCGTACCTACGAGAACGTCGTGGCGGTGCGCGCGGTGGATTCCTCCGATGGGATGACCGCCGATTGGGTGAAGCTGCCGTATGATGTCATGGGAAAGATTTCGAACCGCATCATCAACGAAGTCCGGGGGATCAACCGGGTGGTCTACGACATCTCGTCCAAGCCGCCCGCGACTATCGAATGGGAATAGGAGATTAATGACATGACCGCATCCGTATTATCTACCTTGCCGCTGCCTTTATTTATTCGAGGGAAGGTCCGCGACGTCTACGATCTCAACGACAAGCTGCTGATGGTCGCTTCCGATCGTATCTCCGCTTTCGATTATGTCCTACCGACCCCCGTTCCGGACAAAGGCAAAATATTGACCCAGATCTCGGCTTGGTGGTTCCGCCAGCTGGAAGATATTGTTCCCCATCATCTGATCAGCGCGGACGTAACGGAATTTCCCGCCAACCTCCGGATCTACCGCGAGCAACTGGAAGGCCGCACGATGCTGGTGAAGAAAACCAACAAGATCCAGATTGAGTGTGTCGTTCGCGGCTATCTCGCGGGCAGCGGTTGGAAAGAATACAAACAGAACGGCAAAGTCTGCGGCGTGCCTCTCCCGCCGGACCTGCGTGAGTCCGACCGGCTGCCGGAGCCGATCTTTACGCCGGCGACCAAAGAAGAGATGGGCAAGCACGATGAGAACGTCGATTTCGACCGGATGGCAAGCATCGTAGGCCGGCCGCTGGCCGAAACCCTCCGCGACCGAAGCTTGGCGCTCTACATCAAGGCGTCTCGTATAGCCGAATCCAAGAACCTCATCCTCTGTGACACCAAGTTCGAGTTCGGCTTGCTGGATGGGAAAGTCACCTTGATCGACGAAGTGCTGACGCCTGACTCCTCACGGTTCTGGGATAAGACACTTTATCGCGCCGGCCAGGCGCAGGACAGCTTCGACAAGCAGTTTGTTCGGGATTACCTGGAATCGATCGGATGGAAAAAGCAGCCGCCGGTGCCGGAGCTGCCCGCCGACGTCGTGCGCAAGACCCGCGCGAAGTATATCGAGGCCTATGAACATCTCACGGGGAAGAAATTTATCTAAAACCCATGCACGGCACCTTCCTCATCGAAGTGACGCATAAGTCCGGCGGCAAGGATCCGCTCGCCGCGGAGATCACCGAGGACTTGAAGCACCTCGGGGTGCGCACCTCCTGCAAGGTGGCTACCTCGAAGCTGTACCGGATGATCGGCCAGTTGTCATCGGAAGAGCGCGCGCGCGTGGGAAAAGAGTTGCTGTCGGATCCCATTGTGGAAGAAGCGCATGACGGCGGATGGAAGCCCAAGGAACCCTTATCCGGAGTCGCCACGGCGACCCGGCGTAAACTTTCTGGAACCCAAAGCGTTGTAGTGGACGTCTGGTACAAGCAAGGCGTGACCGACGCGGTGGGGGAGAGTGTGCTCAAAGGCTTGCACGACATGAACCTCGAAGAAATTCAGGATGTCCGAACGGGGATGCGCTACCGGTTTATCGGCCTCAAAGACCGGAAGGTCGCCGACAAATTCGCGTTGGCCGTATTAATGAACCCTTTAATCCATGAACGAATCATCCATGCTGACTAAAGAAGGCGGACTGACCCAGCGGATTCCGCTCCTGGGCGCGAGCGACTCGCGTCTCCTGGAGATCAGCCGCAAGGGGCTTCTTTCGCTCAACCTTCAGGAGATGAAGACGATCCAGGCCTACTTTAAAAAGCTTGGCCGGGACCCCTCGGATGTGGAACTGGAAACGCTGGCGCAGACCTGGAGCGAGCACTGCAAGCACAAGACTTTCAGCGGGATCATTGAATATGAAGAGTCAGGCCGTGGCTCGCGGATCTACGATAATCTGCTCAAATCGACGATCATGAAAGTGACCGAGGAGCTCGACCGGCCGTGGTGCTGGTCGACCTTTAAGGATAACGCAGGCGTCATCGCGTTCGATGAGGAGTGGGGCGTCGCGTTCAAAGTCGAGACCCACAACCACCCCTCCGCGCTTGAGCCCTACGGCGGTGCGGGGACCGGTCTCGGCGGCGTGATCCGCGATATCCTTGGAGTCGGCCTGGGCGCCAAACCGGGGATGAACACAGACGTCTTCGGCTTCGCGCCTCCTGATATGCCCCCTCAACAAATTCCCAAGGGCGCGTTAGCCCCCAGCCGCATCATCAAAGGCGTCGTAGCCGGAGTCCGAGACTACGGCAACCGGATGGGCATCCCCACGGCCAACGGCGCCGTGTATTTCGATGAAGGATTTGTCGGCAACCCGCTCGTTTTCTGCGGCACGGTCGGTCTCATTCCCAAGAACAAAGTGAATAAAGAAGTGAAGTCGGGCGACCTGGTGGTAGCTCTTGGCGGCCGCACCGGCCGCGACGGCATCCACGGTGCGACGTTTTCCTCCGCGGCCCTGGAAGAAGGTATTACCTCCAGCGTCGTGCAGATCGGCCACGCGATCATGGAGAAGCGGACGATGGACGTCCTGCTTCAGGCACGCGATCTAGGACTCTACCGGGCCGTGACGGATTGCGGGGCGGGAGGTTTTTCCTCCGCGGTCGGTGAGCTGGGCGAGGCCGGCGTGCGGGTTGATTTAGAAAAGGCGCCATTGAAGTATCAAGGTCTGGCGCCCTGGGAGATTTGGTTGTCAGAGAGCCAAGAGCGCATGGTGCTCGCCGTTCCACCGGATCAATGGCCGGCCCTGCAGGCGCTTGCGGAGTCGGAAGGAGTCGAAGCCACGGTCATCGGCACCTTCACTGATGATGGCAAGTTGACGGTTTGTTATGAAAACGAAGTCGTCGGAGTGCTCGACATGGAGTTCATGCACAAGGGCATGCCGAGGGTTCATCGCAAAGCGATCTGGCGGGGTCATTCCCAGGAACTGAAACAGTCCGGACGTATTCAGATGAAGTCTCGGGAGTTTGGCCCAACCCTCATCGGCCTTCTGTCGCATCCCAATATTGCTTCTAAGAAATGGGTCGTCCAACAGTATGACCATGAAGTGCAGGGGGGAAGCGTCCTGAAACCCTTCGTTGGTTTTGACCAGCGCGGTCCCAACGACGCCTGCGTTTTCCGGCCCCGTCTGGACTCTAACCGCGGCGTAGTCGTCAGCAATGGATTTAATCCTTCCTACGGCTCCGTGGACGCTTACTGGATGGCCGCTGCCGCGATCGATGAGGCGCTGCGCAACCTGGTGGCGGTCGGCGGGTCGCTGCAGCACGCCGCGATCCTGGACAATTTCTGCTGGGGGGACCCGGAGAATGCGGAAGAGCTGGCGGCCTTGGTCCGCGCGTGCCAGGCCTGCTACGACATCGCCAAAGGCTTCGGCGTCCCATTTATTTCCGGCAAAGACAGCTTGAACAACACCTGGCGGGATACCAACGGCAAGATTCGCTCGATTCCGCGCAGCCTGCTTATCTCCGCGATCGGGGTAATCGAGGATGTTTCGCGCGTGGTCAGCATGGATCTAAAGCAATCGGGGGATTGGCTGTATCTGATCGGCGAGACCCGGGAAGAACTCGCCGGAGCGCATGTGTGGAAAGTCCTCGATAAGCCCAGCAAAGGCGTGGCGCCCCATGTGAACGTCAACCGCGCGCGCGAAACCTTCGATTTGCTCCATCAGGCGATCAATAAGGGTTATGTCCGGGCGTGCCACGATCTATCGGAAGGCGGATTGGCGGTCACGGCCGCGGAAATGGCCTTCGCCGGCAACCTGGGGATGGACCTGGACCTCGCGCATGTCTGGACGTCCGGGGGTCCCTTGAGTCATGCGGCGATTCTTTTCTCAGAAACGCCGAGCCGCTTCATTGTGGAAGTCCCATCCGTCGCCCGGCAAGGCTTCGAGAATTTGATGCGCGGTTTCGTTTCGCCGATCGGCCGGGTTACCGCATCGAAGCAGCTTCAGATTCGCGACTCCGCTTCCAGGAAGGTTCTCTTGCGAGAGCCGTTAGCGCGCCTGCAAAAAGCCTGGGAGAAACAGCCATGAGCGTAAAGGCCGTGATCCTCCGAACGGCGGGGACGAATTGCGATCAAGAGACAGCCCACGCGCTCAAGCTGGCGGGCGCTCAGGCCGAAGCCATCCACATCAATCAATTCATCTCCGGCAAGCGTAAGCTGGATGAGTTCCAGATCCTGATCATCGCCGGCGGTTTCTCTTACGGCGATGATATCGCGGCCGGGAAGGTCCTCGCGAACGAGCTGCGTTCGAAACTCGGGGTTGAGCTGGCCGCTTTCATTGCCAAAGGGAAGATCGTCATCGGCATCTGCAACGGGTTTCAAGTCCTGGTGAAAACCGGGTATCTTCCCGGCGACGGAAAGGAACGGCAGACGGCGACCTTGGCGGGGAATGACTCCGGCCGGTTCCAATGCCACTGGACGCGCATGGAGCGAGAAGATTCCGCATGCGGCTGGCTAAACCAGACGGACGCCGAGTGGGACCTGCCGATCGCGCATGGCGAAGGCAAATTCTGGCCGCAAGATGCTAAGAGTCTGGCTGCGCTGGAAAAGAACAAACAAGTCATCTTCCGCTATAAAGGGTCCAATCCCAACGGTTCCGCACACCGGATCGCCGGCGTCTGCAACGCCAAAGGCAATGTGGTCGGCTTGATGCCGCACCCCGAACGGCACGTCCAGCGTACGCAGCACCCCGAATGGACGCGGATGGAAAAGAAAAGCGCCGATCCGGTGGGGCTGCAATTCTTCAAAGCGGCGGTGAATTTTGCAGAGAGGCTTTCATGAATAAGGCCGTGATAAATCAGGAGACCCACCTCAATGATGGAACGCGATGATCATCTAAGAGACGCCTGCGGCGTCGTCGGCATCCAGCACCATCCGGAAGCGTCTCGGTTGGCCTATCTGGGGCTCTACGCTCTGCAACACCGGGGGCAGGAATCCGCCGGCATCGTTTCATCCGACGGCCAAAAGCTCATCCGGCACGTGGCGACGGGGTTGGTGGCGGATATTTTCGACAAAGCGGCGCTTGAACCTTTGAAAGGATCGCTCGCGATCGGCCATGTCCGCTATTCCACGGCGGGGGGATCCGGCCTGACCAATGCCCAGCCTCTCCAAGCGAGCACCAGCCACGGGGTACTCGCGATGGCGCACAACGGCAATTTAACGAATGCGATCACTTTACGTAATCAGCTGGAGGCCTCGGGTTCGATCTTTCAGACCACGGCGGATACCGAAGTGATCTTGCATCTGATCGCCCGTTCCACCGCGTCGAGCTTGCGCGACGCGATCATTGAAGCGCTGCGCCAGGTGGAAGGCGCGTACTCGCTGGTTTTCTGCACCAAAAAGGAATTGATCGCGGCACGGGATCCCTATGGCGTGCGGCCGCTGGCGCTCGGCAAGTTGGGACAGGCTACGGTCATCGCCTCGGAGACCTGCGCGTTTGACCTGATCGGCGCCAAATACATCCGCGACGTGAAGCCGGGCGAACTTCTGTATGTGAATGGCGGCGGCATCAAGTCCGTTATGTTCGCGGAGAGCCAGACCCACGCGCACTGCAGTTTTGAGAACATCTATTTCTCCCGCCCCGATGGCCTGATCTTTGGGAAAAGTGTCTATGGAGTGCGCAAAGAGTTGGGCCGCCAGCTGGCCCGG